>JAESFQ010000269.1_pt1 | contig 18828 bp, 23 predicted proteins | sample 9269431 | NCBI WGS metagenome assembly JAESFQ01 (sample SAMN14502588, study PRJNA617103) | algae metagenome | isolation source: Plectolyngbya sp. WJT66-NPBG17 and co-occurring heterotrophs from well... | place: USA: Mojave Desert, Joshua Tree National Park, California | collected 2006-08-06
AAAGTAGCGGTTGTCGCCAAAGGCAGTGTAGTCCCATAGGCCGTAACCGCCGTTGCGGTTCGAGTAAATAGCGGAGAAAATCAATCCGACCAGCATAAGAAGGCAGGAGAAGATGAAGAGGCCTAGCCAAAGTGGGCGAAGGATGGCAGGGAGGAAGTGGAGTGGCGCATGCTGGGTATGTGCTACGAAGACGTCGTCTTGTGTCCGAGGAGGAGAGGGCGAGTGCTGTTGCCTGTACTGTTGGGTTTGGTGATGCGGGTTGTAAGGCTGCGCTGTGGCCATGGGTGCTGGGGCTTTCGCAAGCGGTGTCGCCGACTGCCTCAAGGGTTTCCGTGGTATATGCTGTGACATCCTTTGTTGTGTCCTCTGTTCCTGTGCCATGTATCCAAGACCATTGTCGTGGACAATCCTATCGACGGGATAGTCATCCTCGTCGTCTTCAGGTCGGACCTCGGGGTATATCCGCGATCCTCTGACCTCTTCATCTCGAGTAAGCTGGTCGATAGCGAACCGAATGTATGGCGTGGTATCTTGGCCTGGTGTAGTCGCCTGCGAATCAGTGTCCATGTTGTTGTACAGTAGTTGGGACCGCCTCGCTTCTCGTGTGTCTGGTCTCGACTCCTCTGCAATGGTAGAGACAGCGGGTGATTGAGGACGTTCGTGGGCAAAGGAAGGCTGAGGGTGCTGCCTTGGAATACCGATTCCTCGCAGAGATGTTACCGGGATGTCAGTGTGTGGCACCAACTGCTCATGACTCTGTGCTGGTGTTCGGTATTGGGAAGGCGGTGTCTGGAAGAGAGGCTTTCGTTCGTCGCGCGAACTAGACGCGTGCTCTGACGCGCTATAGTAGCCTTCCGAAGCAGCTAGAGAGGCTGTGACGCTTTGTTGCGAGGTTTGATGAGATAATTGAGGCTGCGAGACTGGTACCTCGGTCAGCAAGGTGCGCGTCGTGGATGGTTCAAGTGGCTTACCTACCGTTGGTTTGCTTGAGTTGGAATTCAGGCTCCACACTCATGTCTTCTTCGGTACACTAATCGAGTGGAGTCGTTCAGGATTGTAGCATTGTGAGTTTTTCCGTCGCTGGGCGTGGATAAGTTTTCTACTTGAGATGGCGGGTGCTTGAAACTGTCTACCAACCACCCGATTATACTGGGGAGGCTGGTCGCATCACCGCTGGGTCACATTGGCGCGACGCATGTATCAAGTCGCGAATGGACCCAGGAATGAACAAGTTTCTCGCATCTACAACATGTCATTCGCTGGACAGTGTTGCGGTATGCTTGCTGTGCTGTCACTGGGGACTGGACAAAGCTTCCCCGCGGTCGTGATGCAGTAGCGCCAGCCTCAGAGGCTCGTGCACGCGACAAGTCCATTTCAACGCGGCGTCCCCAGGGCGAATTTCATAACGATACCTCTTGTTCGGTATAGCCGTCTTCTTTGCTCGATTCTTTAACGTATTGCGAAGTAGTGCTGCGAAACATGGAGCTGACAGTACCTGAGCATCTAGTCCATTCGTAGGTAGCCAAACAACACACTTCACTTCCTCCAAGTAGGCCGTATCATCGAGGTACTGTCTTGTCCTTGAACACTCCGATAGGGCGACCAGGCCAAGCTGGTGAACCGGATCCGCAAAGCATGGCTCTTCAAGCCCATTCCAGTCAAGTGTGGTGCGCTGTTCGTCTGTTCAGGGTTCCACGTGGATACCCGCCTGGCCTCTGGAAGATCCGCTACGTAACATTGGCTCTACACGTGATGCTCGCGGCATCTGGAGTACAAATACAAAATCTATTGACTTTAGCCGTCGGGAACGGAACGCAAACGCCAACCGAACTGCTTACGGCCGGGGTACCTGTACAGCTGCATCATCTCCTCACTTCGGCGAACACAGGTCGGTCGGTCTCTTCACATCATGCGGCGCCCCAGTATTTAAGGAATGACTTCCCAAACCTCCAGCCCGACTGTAGAAATTCCTCGGGGTAATGTTGGCTCATGCTGACATGTTGTGGGGCCGCAGCGGATCCTGCTGTTGAGAAATGGCCCCCAACCCTGGGCGTGTCTTGGATGTCATTTCGATTAGCAACGCCACCAACGCAGACGAAGTCGCCGATTCTCACTGCGCCTTACCGCCTTATGCGGGCCTGATGTTTGCTGCGGCTTGTTTGTTATAGTGTGTCCCAGAGAAGCATGTCAATGGGCTTGTGTTTCGTCACGTTTTGTAGCAATCCGGGAAAGACTATCGTAGCATCGCGTGTACTTCCCAATATCCACCATGCTGCTCCCGCGATGAAAGGGCTGTGCTGAGGCTCTTGCGCTCAGACCGGTTCCTGCCACGGGGTACGGGTCGGGTTCAAGCTCGTCAATCCTTCGCTTACTTCCTCTCAGCTGCTAACGCGAAGTATGGAAACAAGCTTCTGACATACGACCAAAATATATCACATATCGTCAGCCACCATAAGGCGGAAGGCGTACCATACCACATTGGATCACGCGCCGTCTCTGGTTGGTGGGTGTTGTACATAATGTCTCCTGTGGTGCTACCGATCTGGCAACGCCTCGTTCAGGCGTTCTTGTGCGTGCTTGGAGACATGAAGATACATGCTCGTCCCCGTGCGGTTCATATCTGAACTAGTTGCTATGCCCGTTCTTTGTCACATTCACCTTCCTTATAGCCTTGACTGCAATTCCTTTTGCTTGGCCCGACCTTCGTTTTTGCGCCGTTGGTTTGCAACAATATACTTCACCAGCAAGAATACTTGTTCAGAGCTTCTTCATTCATAACAGAGGTATCCACATCATGTCTAATTCATCCTTCTATGATTTTCACTGCCCGAAGGGAGGCGAGTGGTAAGGCAAATCCCAGACTTCAAGAGCAGCGCAGTTATTAACAACCTCCAGGTATGCTTGCCCTACTGGAAGTAAATTTGTTGGATGCTGCGCGACCGACCCGTGTGTCAACGGCTGCCAGCAAGGAAACATCCGCCCCGGCGGTTACAATGCCTCACATTACGGCGAGTGGGCAGGCGCTTCTTGCGGACTGAACAGCGATTTCTACACATGCAGTGCGGGAGACACATTCTGGGGGTGCTGCAAGTCAAATCCATGCAATGCAACAATACCGGCCACATGTGGTTCAGGAGACCTGGTACCTGCATTTATGGATCGACCAGAGCAATTCAGCGTCTATGTCCCGGATGCCGCAAGCGCAACACCAACACCGAGCCCTGCTAAGAGCAATACTGGTGCTATTGCTGGTGGAGTAGTCGGGGGTGTCGCTGCTCTTGCCATCATCGGATTCATCATTTTCTTTGTCCTTCGCAAGAAACGCAACCAGAAGCCTGCCGGAGGCGACATGGGCGCAGCAGCCATGGTCCCCATGATGAACAACGAGAAGCACGACGACAACGGGCACGCATCACATTTTGGTGGCCAATCGCGTATGTTTCTCTCTTCAAGTCATCCTACATAATGCTAACATTCTCGGTAGCACCTCCTACATACACTGCTCCAGTTCAAGATCCTTACCAGCATAGTTCAACAACCAAGGGTCATCAACCATACCATCAGTACGCCAGCCACGCAAGCGAACCGCAAGAGCTACCGGCAGAGGTTTCTTCATCCAACACGCACCGATACTCCGAACTTCCTGCAGGCGTGTCAGACGCCATGGACACCCGGCGCTTCTCTGAACTTCCTGGCAATGCCACACGGCCTGCAGCTTCCGAGTTGGAGTCACCGCAAATTTCTCCAATGCCTCTTCAAGCTGAGTTCTCCAACGACATGGCGAAGCGAGCGAGTGGAGCTCAAGGGCTGGGAGTGATGACCGAGGAACCGGAGTCGCGGAAGAACTAGTTGCTCGAAAGCATTGTAGTTTCAAGGGGAGCTGGTATTCGTTCGCTTTACGTTCTTCTAATTGGGCGGTTCCATCGTATTCTGTACTTGTACGTCATACCCATTTTTACCATTAGATACATACATATACAGTCAACCGAGACATGGTATCTACAGATATTTACAACACGGAAGCTTCACCTCGGTGCATTAAACTATTGATGAAATTCTGAGGATCTTATTGAACAAGATTTGGCATGGCGACCGCTACTCTTATCTAATCTCCCATATGCAGCCAAGACCCGCTTCCCATGCGATGTAGGAAACCTTCCCCTTTCTCCTCCCAGATATGTCCAAATAATTCGGAGACATCCGCCATGTCTTGTTTCCACCTGACAGCCACGCAAAAGAGAGCTTGTCGTTCCAAGTACTGGGCAAAATAACAAGCATCTTTCTACAGCCCATACGTCAGCCATGCCACCACGCATCTCAGTGCTAATCGCACTGCCACGCGGCAGCCATTGACCGAATTCGGCTTTTTCATCACACCACCTAAGCCCCCTCGCCACAAACATTAGCCCTAGAATCTGCATAGCACTAGTTTTGCAATGTCTCTCTCGTGCCACTATCTGTCAGCTTAGCGCACTGGTTCGGCGGTCATCCGTCTAGCGCGGTAGTGCTGAGAACATGCATACCTCAAGTTTCTGACTCGTAGGTTACACCCGATAAGGCTGGTCCCCCGCTACATGGCCGTATATGCAGACTTTCTGGGCATCTTCAGCCTGGGGGCTGTAGAAAAGTACGCTTTGGCTGCGTACATTCGCTAATAGTGGTATCTTGTCAAGAAAGCGGCTGTGCTTTAGGGCCAGCCTTTGTTCGAGGTATGCGCTCATCAGATCGGCCTCCCGCTGGATATGTGGCCCTGGGGCCCGGTTCAAGTTTCAGTCTGACATTCTTTTGGTCTTTACTCTCTTCCGTCGATTACGTGATTCGGAACTGGCTGACGTTGTTGCTCGCCGGTCGTACTTGCTTCTTGCGCTTTCGACGCGCAGACTTCACCTTCAGCCTTGTGACCTCAAATCATGTCAGCCTACCTCTCTGCGAGACAGGCCTTTTCACCTTCCTGTCCTGCTGGAGGTACGTGGTGGTCGTGCGGTTATGGAACGTGAGTGGAGATACTCCTTCCCAGTGTTTCCAGTAGCTAATCTATCCCCAGATACTTCGTCGGCTGCTGTGCAAGAGATCCATGTGAGATTACCTGCGCGCAAGGGAACCTGTACCCGGGCGCCTTCGACCCAAATGCCTATGGGACATTCCCCGATGCTACATGCGGAACTGGAAGCAAATTCTATACATGCTCCGCCGGTGGTAAGTCAACGAACAACATAGATAGGCGTTGGATTCCTGTCGAAGATCGTCCAGCAAATTCACATCCTAATCTGAACCCTTGAAAGCCTTACTGACACTTTCCAGAAACATTCTGGGGCTGTTGTAAGACGAATCCATGCGCACAGTCTGGTTGTCCAGACGGCGATCTTGAACCTGCAATCCTCAATCGCGACGACTTGCGCAGCGCATATCAAGCGACTGGTGGATCAACAACAGTATCCAGTGCATCAAGCACATTAAGCTCCATCACTGTTTCCACAAATGACGCTTCTGTTACAGCAGCTGACATATCCGCGACCTCCGCTACTTCACCGCCTTCCGCTACCTCCGCTGCAGATGATCAAAAGCTCCCCGTCGCTGCTATAGCGGGTGGTGCGGCAGGTGGTGCTTTCGCACTCGCTGCAGTCGTCGGATTCGTAATCTGGTTACTGTGTTTTAGAAGAAAGAAAGGAAACTCCGATGAGAGTGAGCAAAGACAGCACAATCTACCTATAGGCGGAATGACGGAAAACCAACAATCGCAACATGGGCACAACCTACCCAAAGTCACTGACTGTAAGCCAATGAATACTATTATTTGTCTGCAAAAAAACAAGTAGGGCTTTTTCACTAACATAATGAAATCAGCACCACCATCTTACACTTCACCCATCCCCGGCTTCAACAACGCGTTCTACAACCCCAACTTGCCACCTAACGCACAAGACCCAAACTACGTTGCCTACGCACACCACGATCCAAACTACCCCAATAACAACCCCGCTTACCACGACCAACATCTGCAAAGCCATTCACACATCTGGCAGCCCCCGCCTCAAGAACTGCCCCTCACAGCACCCACGCCATCTTCCCCCACGCCAGCGCAGTTCCGAACTCACAAATCCATGTACGGACATACAAGAGGCCCTTCTGAGCTCTCGGGCGATGATATAACGAATGAACTGGATAGCGGAGGAGAGGTGGGACCAGAATCGCCTGAGCTGGGCGGGTCGGGCATGCGGAAAAGTGGCGGTGGTGGTGATGGGCAGGCATGGGGAGATGGATTGCGAGGTGAAGGGGGCACGCCACCGCAGGTGTGGATGGCGCCGAGAGATTGGGCGTCTCGGGCTACGCATGCGAATGCGAACGTGTCGGGACAGGGGAGACCAGCAGGGAGGAGACCAGTAGATGGAAGTCAAATAGAGGGAAGACCAGCAGAAAGGAGACCAGCAGAGAGAATACCAGCAGACAGAAGATCAGCAGAGAGGAGACCGGTTGATGGGAGAGAAATAGAGGGAAGACAGCCAGAGAGGAGACCAGTAGAGGGAAGACCAGTAGGGAGGAGACCAGTGGATGGAAGAGAAATAGAGGGAAGACCAGTACAAACGAGACCAGTGGAAACGAGACAAGAGGGCGAGATAGGCGATGGGGTGCAAGGCTTGGGTGTATTGAATGCCTATGATGATGAAGTCGAAGGGAGAAATAGGGTGAATAGGCAGCGTGCAGAGAGAAGGCAAGCCAGGGGGAGAAGACGTGAGTAATGAGCTTTTCTTTTAAAAGAGAAACGTATTTCAAGCAATCCACGCACACCGTACGTGACGTCGTGGTACACACGCAGCCAAGACGGCCCCCGAAACACCGCATTTCCAACGCGCGAGCTCAGAAAACCGTGCCATCACTCAAAATCACAATCGGACTACTCTTCGTCTTGGGCCTCTTCTCCTTGGCCACCTCCCTCCCCGCCTTCCACGTGCCCGCCTCAAGCAGCTGCGCCATATTCAACTCAACGCCCTGCATCCTCTGCAAGACCAACTGGTACAATTTATCCACGAGAACGAGCGTCATGGCGCGCCACTCGACAATGACATCGTCTCCGGCGGCGAAAGAAGGCAATCCGCTGCCATCAGACGTAGCCTCGAGACCGCGCTGCCGGGACGCAGGTTTCAAGGACAAGACGCCGAGGTCGACGAACAAGCCGCCGTTGCGGTATTCGGGGAGGGCTGTCATGGACGACATGTTTTTCCAGTGCAGCGAGAGGATGCGGGTAAAAGGCACCGTGAGGGAGTAGGCGAGCCATTGGGTTAGTTTGTGGAAGGGTTGGATGTAGGTGCTTTCATCTACGTTGCCGTCTTTGGATTGCTGCGTCTTCAGCGTGGATAGCGGCCAGGCGTCGCCGAGGGCTTGTCCGTTGACTACGGTCCGGTCTTGTGGCCAGATGGGGATGAGCAGGTTTTGGAGCACGTCCCAGAAGGTTAGGATGTCGAGGGTTGTAGGGTCCGAGGTGGTCGTCTTCATGTAGTCTGTGTCGTGTGGTAAGTAATTGGTCTATCTAGGAACTGATGGGGATGATAAACGTACCGACGACGTTCCCTGGACGGCCTTGTTCGCCGAAGATGGCAGGTTGGGAAAGCAGGGATTTACCCAGACTGCGGAGTAAGTTGGCTCGAGATTCGATGCCTAGCATGGGGTTGCTGTTGGAGATCTGGAAGCCTTCTGCGAGTGCCTCTGTTTTCAGATCCTGGAGTCCTTTTCCTATACGTCGATTAGTCAGCCGGCATCTCGTACAACCTCACACGCATAAAGAGCGCAAAACGCACCATCGACAATCGGTCCTCCTTCTTTCGTCGCAGCAAATCCTAAACTCTTAAACATGTACAAACTCGCTACTGCAATTCCCTCACTCCTCTCATACTCCGTTCCCGTTCCCGGTTCCACATATCGCCAATAATCCCCGGCACCAGCATCCAGCAGTACCGAAACGAAAAAGAGATCAATCAGCCGACGCGTAAGTTCCACATCATCGCACCCGTCTTTCTTCCACTCGTCGAGGAGAGTAGCGATGCGGGGAACGCCGCCGACCTCAAAGTGCTGCCAGCGGCCGTGAGGTGGGATGGTATGGAACTTGTCTGGACCAAAGTCGCGCTTGGGAAGTTTCAAATCAGCATCTCCGTGAACAGCAGTGGGAACGGGATTAGAAAAAACAAACCTTGATGACAGAAGTTACATAGTCTGCAGCTTCGCCCAGACGCTCCTCGTGCACATCAAAATGACTTAGCTTGCCTGCTTCCGCGGCCTCCCCTACGAGCTTGGCACGCTCTCGTACAGCTGAGAGAGAGAGCAGGTACTTGACTTTGTCGTCCATCTTTGTGTTGCTAAACGGGGGGAGAAAAGTATGTAGGGACCAGGATGTCGAGGAGTAGGTGTTGTCACGTAAGTGGGGTTTAGCGCCGCACTACACAGACGGCACTGGCCCGAATTAGGTAGTTGTATGCTACAAGGACCACTTTTATGGAAGCAACTCGTGACCATGATAAGAGCGTCGGCGCTTGCCGATGGTCGTTCTGTCAATGGAGCGGACTGATAGTGCCAATTTCGTTCGACGGATGATGCGCATACAGACGGTTGCTATGTACACGAAATGAGCTAAGCGAATGGGAATATACATTTCATTACGGGTTGATCATCAGTTCGCAGAGGGGCATACACCAAACTAGGGTAATAGCCGCTGTATCCATGTCTAAAAGATTTGGAGAGAAGTCAGTCATACACTATCTCCTCTTGCCAACTCTTCAGCCAACGTGCTTCCTATGCGACAATGCCATGGTTGCACCGATCCATGCCCTGCCCGGTGTCTGACAGCATCTTCTTCTCCTGACAAACGCAAAGCCGCGTAAACAAATGCGTCCTGTTGGTCGCGAAATAACAATAAAAATAGGCCTCCCTAACTGCAGAGGCCAGAAAGCATGACAAGCGGCGGTCGCCCTCAGTATGCATCAGCGCTCCGCCGAGATGAAGGTAGCCGACAAAGGAAGAGTGAAGAGATGGAGACGAGCCTGGTATCCCAGATGCAAGCGCGCTGAAGCAGAAGACCTAGGAAGGCTCGCCGAAAAGTACCCGAAGGTGAAACAAACGAACCTCGGATAACTGGTACACAATCGCTTTCCGCTGAATGCCGGGCGTAAGAGGTATCAATTCCTGGAAAGTCCAGAGACGAAGGAAACCCAAAAGCAAGTGCCACAGCGACCAAGTACTGCTTTTGAAGTGGTATGTTGAGACTAAAGGAAATACCGTGGTATCGGATGCGGCGTTGGTCATTAATGTAAGGTCAATAGAGGCGTAGAAAGGTATTAGTGAAATCAATCGTCGCTGTTGAGTGATCGCCCAGGATCGCTCGTCTGTGGTGTTCGCAACTGAGAAGAGCTACCGAAGCTGGATAGTTGCTTCTCAGGCTCCTTGTGACTGTTGGGCTTTCGCTTGAAAAAGCTCATGATCTTGCCCGTCGTTGTCTTCCTGCCGGGACTGGAGCATGTAGGCGAGGCGGTAGTTGAGTCGCTGTTCGGAGGCGCCAGAGAGTCCGGCATTACTTCCTTGGGCGGAACTCGCCCATCCGCATCGCCGTTCCGGACATCGCGAGCGCGCCGCTTGGTACTCACATGTCGCCACCAGCTCGAGTCACGCGACGCATCCGAGCGTGTAACGTTGCTGTCAGCGCTCAACTTGTTGGTCGTGTCCCATTGCTGCAGCTTCGAGCCGTCGTAGTTTCCGTTGGCAGATTGAGACAGATCGACCTGGGAGTGACTCTGCGACGATGGTTGTTGCACAGGGAAAGGATCGAGAGCTTTCCCATAGTTAGCTCATATGCCATGACAGATCTAAAGTAGCGTTTACTCACCCTGACTACGCCTGGCGTGAGAAGGAGCTGTGACTGGTCTAACACCATCTCTCTCCTTCTTCGGTGACGTCGACCTTGTCAAAGTGTCCTTGCGATCCGTCTTTGACCGATCCTCAGAGCCTGAGGATTGCCCTTTCGGATCGGATAAGTTTGGTGTCTGCGTCACCAGGATTGCAGTGAGACTGGGATCTCTACTTCCTCGTCTTGACGAAGTTGCATTCTCGGCAGAGCTCAGGGCTTTTTGGCCAGGAATGGCGGTCGTCGAAGATCGCCGCGAGCTTTTGTCCATAACCAAAGAGGATCTTCGTGATTCAGACGTTGCGGCTTGAATAGAGCGGATAGAGCCTGTCGATCCTCGGCGAGCCGCTTCCTCTGGAGAGATGGTTTTGATCGCACTCAGGGGAATCTTTACGGCGGGCTTGGTAGGACTTCCAGACAGCGGACTTGGAGTTGGATCGACGGCGAAACCAGATGTTAGTAGTCCAAGATTCATACTCTTGTTTTTCCTCTTCTTCTGTCGTTCTTCGTCAATCTTTCTCTCCCAAACAGCCTTATTGGTCAGGATCTCGTCGACAGCGAAGCGCATTGCCGGCAGAATGTCTGTGACAGCTTCGAACAACGGCCTCGCGAAGATGTTCATGAAGCCAATCTGGGATTCGCCGAGTTTGATGACGTCTTCCCGAACAGGTGGACCTCCGAACAGACACGATGGCATCTGCAGCTCTTCTTCCATAAGTCCTTGATTGCTGAATTCGTCCGTCAGGATGTTGGCCCACCTCGCAGCGGTGTCGAATTTGCGCGCCTAAACGAGAGTGTTAGGGTTGCAGTGCGCCAAAACAGTGTTACCTAAACTTACCACATTGCAGATATCCGCACACTTGATGAGGAGTCCGCATGTCAAATCCTTTTGTTCTTCCTGTACTTTGGCACTCCATCCATCGACTACTCCCTTGTCATGTGCGACCTTCTGCTGCAAGTTACCCAAGTCGCACATGTATTTGAAGTGGAGGCCCATATCTGTCGCAAGTATGTTGTTGATCATAAGTTTCCGCATGGCAGCATCGGCAAAGGCTCTCGGCCAGTACCGGCGTAAGATTTGTGAGTATGCAGCGCAGTGGAACGATTCGAGAACGGATCGGTCGTTGTACAGTTGTGCTAGTGGTGCGTTCAATGCGACTAGGAAAGCGTTGTTGACTCCTGGGTGGCCGACATCATGTCCAATTGCAGATATCAGAAGCGTGAGCGCATCGAAGGGCTTGAGAAGCTCAGCGATTGGCGACTTTGGGGTGGAGATGCTTGATGAAGCTGTAGGGTAGGGAGGTAGAGTACCAATCCGGACGAGGAAGTGGAAGAGAGCTTGGAGGACATCGACGACGTGACGGAAGTTGTGGTACTTGACAAACTCGTTGTAGGCGGTACGACTGGCTAAGAGAAAGACGATCATCTCGTCTAGAAATCTGTCAGCAAGCAGCAGGGTTCTGGCATCCGCCACACTTGCCTTCAGTAATTGCCCACTTCTCCAACTCGGGCATTTGCAATGCATGCTTAAGCATAACGAAAGCGCCGTAAAGAAGCTCATCATCCGTGTAATCGTGCGCTGAGAAGGCCCAGGTACCGACGGCAGCTTCCACAACCATCTGGCGATCTTCGTCGAGATAGAAGTCCCTGCCGATGTTAGCGGAACGTCGCCAATGGATGGGTTGCACTTACGTAGATTCAAGCGAGTCGCCCACTGTCTCGGGATTGCAGATACCAGTCATCAGATTCGACACCATAGCCTCGCGCAGATAGGCATACGGTTTTGAATCGTCAACACCGACCCAAGACAGCTTCCGATTTCGCTTAGTAGTCAGGAAGCTTGCTTCTTCTCGAGAAAAGTCCTTCTGTAACCGATAGGCATGGACGGCTAAGCCCAGCATTCGATCTCGGGACATGGGACTTGTCAGGACATCAACGGCACCAGCATCCAGATAGCGAGTCAACCGAACAGAGTCGCCGATGGAAAAGGACACCTGTAGACCGGGCGAAGAAAGCGGGCCAGCTGACGATGACTCTTCAGTGCCCAGCCCCGACAGCATGACAACAGGTACGACGAGCTTGGAGAAGTTTCGCGACGAGATTTTAGAGGATATGTGGGTGAGTAGGTGCATGGCGTAGATGTCGTCAGGTTCGCTGGCGTCCATCCGTGTGAGGCGCGACGAGGTGGGTGAGGGCGTACGCGGCTCGCGAGACAGGCGCTTCATCCGCTGCTCTTCATCGTATGGGATATCGATTATGACAAAAGTAGGAATGCTGGATTTGGTGGACTCGACTAGCTGGGTGATCTTCTGTAGGCAGGCCCTGCCGGTGCTGCAGATGTGTACTGCGGAGTGCGTTAGTAGGGGCGTGTGTGCGGAACGAGGACGGACTACCTTCGGTGGAGATGGATAATATCGCTTCCACGTTGTCGTGCACTTCGCGCGGCGATGTCTTGCCGATGGCAAAGTAGCTCTGTCCTACATTCCCAGTGGTGGTTCTCGCAACGAGCGACTTGGACAGCGTCTCTTTCCGCACATGCTCGTCGTTGGCCCGCCGGTCAATGTAGACAACATTGCACGCGCCATGTTCCATTGTCTCCGCCTATGTGCGGCGACCAGACAGCACTGGTCTCCAGCGCAGAGGGGAGCTTGTTGACGAGATGTCGCAAAATGGGGAGGACAACAGGTCGTCGGGAGACAGCTGTAGGGGGTCGAGTAGAGTCACAGGTGGATGTGAGGCGGAGGCGCGGTGGTTTTGGTGCAGCCGAGGGCCAATTGCCAGTGTCGAGCGCCGTGACAATGGACACAAGAAAGCTTCACACGGTGCAGAGCTTCTGGACGCGTGGGGGATCGCAGAGATGGGATGGCGGGAGTGCGCCGGTTGGTGTGAGATGGACTCTGAAACGGCGACGTGGGTGCAAGTCGCAGGGAAGCTAGCGATGATGCAAAGAGCAGCAGCCAGTGCGCGCGACACTGCTCTGTTCTGTTTACTGTATACGGGGAAGGTGCAGCGAGTGGATGCGACGAGGAAGGCGGGAAGCGACGTTGGAAGGAAGGTGCGATGGCGGAAGGGTGCAGAAGGCGGCTGCCTCGCTCCGTGCTCTCACGAAGCGCGGGCAGGAGGGTCGGGGAGCTGGCTCGCGTCGAGATGGGCAGCGCACCGGCGTTGTGGTGCAGATGGGTTTGCAGCGTGTTTGGGGAGCGTCTTCAGGGCGCGAGACGAGCGTCGTGGTGTGGTGTGGTTTGGTGTGGTGCGTGGTATCTGGTCTGGTCGCAGACGCAGGGGCTAGCGGTGCTCGGCGTCAGTGTCGCATGAGCGCACTCGCAGTATGGGCTGCACTCTGAGCAGCATCGGGCGCGGGAAAGGCGTGAGGGTGGAGGGAGGGCGCGCGGACACCACGGGCAGAGGTCGGGGATGGGGATTCGAGAGAGGGTGGTGGAGGAGAGCAGCGGGCGCTGTGTGATTGGGCTACTCGAGACGAAAAGAGGAAGGCGCGCTGGGGGGCACCTATCCCCACTCGAGGCCAAACTGGCGAGCAGCCGTCGAAGCGCCCAAGCCTTCTGGAAGCTTTTCCTAGCCGGCCGTCGAATCCTCCGCAGCGTCATGGATGCATGGATGCATGGCCCGCCCTGCCACGGCCTTTGCCTGCGCTGCTGTCTCGCCGCGCGCTGGCCGTCCGTCTGCCACTCCAACGCGACGTGGGCGATGCTCCCTTCACGCGCCCTGCCTCGCCTCCCGGCTGGGCTGGGCTGCGAACCCAGAGAGCCGCTCGGGGAAGCTTGGCTGCAGGAAGGCTTCGGTCCTGAAACGCATCCCCAGGGCTGGCCCAGTTCCCGCCGTACGCTGCACTGATTACACCCAGCACGCCTGCCCCCCCGACTGACTAGCATGCGATGCGCGCTGTGCGCTGTGCGCTGGCAGTCTGGCACCAGGCTTCCTTTTTGCTATCGCACGCCCGTCGCATGCCTCTGGCGCCCTGTAATCCCCCGCTGTTGGTCGCCACTCAGCTAGCCTCCTCGTCTGCGCGAACAAAGCTGCCCAGCTCGGAAACATTCTGGAAGTGGCGACTCGTGTGAAGCTGCCTGCAGATCCCACACGCTGCACGCTGTGGGGAGAATAAAGAGCCCCTGTTCGGTCCGCTTTCGGGCGACTGCTGGCTGATCACCGACTGCTGATCCCCGTCCCGTGTGCCCTCATCGCCCATGCACGTCTTACGACACTGCACTTGCAATTGCGCTTGCACTTTGCGACACGCGGCATATGCCGCCTTGTCTTCCATCGTGTCCATATCCAAGGGCCGTCTTTCACCCGCCATTAACACCATTGCGGCAGGTCGCTGCCAAGTGCCGGTGCCTCGGCTGCGCTACACGTAAGCAGCTTGGTCCGTGACCACCTCGCAGCCGCACTCGCTCCATACACTGGGAGTCAACAAGGAGCTGCGACTACACTAAGAGGCCACGCTAGGAAGGGACAACCCCAACCCTGTCCGATGATACAACCTTGGAAGATAAGGCCCTGGCAAGGCTGCTGATCTAAGTCTTGGTAAGCGATCTGGGGTGAACACGACCACAAACCATTGCTGCTTCTGTTTGACATTGGTAACCACCTTACCTCCATGTCTCTAATGCTAGTATCCCGGAGCCGCCCCTGCTAGTCTGGAGCGGATTGGAGCGCAGACAAGATGATTAATTTCCTCATCGTCACGTGGTAGATTGATATGCCCAGTACCTCTCCATGGATCATCTCACACCAAAAAGGCTGGCAGACGTTACAATAGTTTCTATAGAAATACACCGTACTATACAATACATCTCAATCGGCTGGTTGCAACTACACACCACCCTGTTGCGAAACAACACTCCCGCACCTTCCGCAAACCTCCTCGTGCTCCTCTTTGACAAAGCGCCAACACCTCGGACACTTTTCTCTACTAGGTGGATGGACGAGCACTCTTGCTTTGCCCAACACCCCACTATCGCTTGCGAGTGTTTCTTCCTCGCACCACTGCGAGTGCTGCTTCATCGCATCTGGATCCTCCGCCGCGAAGATGTCGTTCGCAGGAGAAGAAGAATCACACAGCGTACGCAGATTAACCGAGCTGATAACAAAGAGACCAGCAAGCTGCGTTTCGACATCATCAGGCTTGAGGGTGGCAGGTCTCATGCATGCTGAAAACCCCGCGTAAAACTTCTCGGCGTTGAAACGTGGTAGATAGACCGTAGCTGCGCTCTCCAGACTCGAACCAATCTTTTTGTCTGCACGGAGGCGCTCTTGGGTAATCTTGATAGTTGCTCCCAGTGCACTAGTAGTCTCACCCATCGACTCCAGACTAGCCGATTCGGATTCAGTGAGCGCGGGAAGCGGCGACCAAACCGCACGTGCGGGGTGACTGCTCTTTTCTTTGAGCTCACTGGGTACATGGTCCCACACTTCCTCGACTAGCAACGGGCAGACGGGAGCCAGCATCTGCAGAAGCTCGTAGAATATGAGACCCAGAACGCCCTGAAGCGTCTCGCAATCCGTCTTATCACCAGTGTACACCCGGTCTTTGAGTGTTTCAAAGTAGAAAGCACTCAGATCCATTGAGATGTACTTGTTGATTGCGTTGACACCCTTGAAGAACTCGTACTTTCCAAAGTAGTTGTGCACTTCTGCACTGACCTGCACCAGCCGGTGAATGGCCAGGCGATCCGTGAGTTCCTGCAAGTCGGTGATGCTAGGTGTGAGGTCGTTGAAGGAGGTGAATGGTGGCGGGCAAGACGGCAGAGAGAAGATGCCTAGCAGCCATTTGAAGGTAACGCGGTACTTGTGTAGAGCTTGGTTTACGGACATCAACACGGGCTGTCCGATGGTGACATCGCGTGTGTAATCACTGCTTGCGGCCCAGAGGCGCAGGGCGTCGGCGCCCATGGCATCGTATGTCGGCGTGTTCTTGGCTGCTGCATCTTGCTTGACGCCTTTCTGCTTCTTTCGCTTGACGGTTGGAAGAAGTTCACCAGACATGATCTGAGATGGAGAGATGACGTTACCAAGAGACTTGCTCATCTTGCGACCATCCGAGTCGAGCGTGAAGCCATGCGTGATCAAAGTCTTGTACGGAGCTCTGGCAGTCTCGGTGGAATAAGATTGGGTAGCGACGTGGGTGAGGAGCGATGACTGAAACCAGCCGCGATGTTGATCAGTGCCTTCTAGGTAAACATCGGCAACAGCCTGGTCTTTTGGCTGCGGAAGAAGCGTCCAGCTGGTACCACTATCGAACCAGACGTCCATGGTATCTCTGCCACGCACGTACGTTCCAGTAAGATGCTTCGGCTTCCACGCGAGGTCGTCTTGCGCATCTGTCCACCAGGCGTCGATGCCACGTTCTTTGATCACTCCAATGATATGGTCGATGATTTCAGAGTCCATAGTCGCTTTCAGTGTATCACCCTCGACCTTGTACAGGGCGGGAATAGGAACGCCCCAAGCACGCTGTCGCGAAATACACCATTGACTTCGTCCCTGGATGAAGCTCTCGAGGCGACTCCTACCAGTCTCAGGCACGAAGTTAACATTGGCGATTGCTTTCATCGAGGCATCTTTGATACCCTCCACGTTCGCAAACCATTGCTCAGTGGCTCGGGTGATGACCGGTTCCTTGGTCCTCCAGTCGATGGGATACTTATGACGGTAATTGTGCTTGCCTCGGAGCATGTCTAGCTTCTGGAGATAGTTGCACACAGCGTTACTACCCGACTTCTTGACATCAGCAACAGGTAGGCCTTCCAGTAGCTCGGGCTGTTCGGGAAACGCGTCTTTTGTAAAGGCGCCAGCGTCATCTATGGGAGCAAAAGCTGGAACGTTGAGCGCCATGCAGACATTGTAGTCGTCCATGCCGTGTCCAGGGGCGAGATGGACCAGTCCAGTACCAGAAGAGTCGGTGACAAAGTCCGCATGGATTATTGGCTGTAGTCCGTTTGCCTTCTGGAACGGGTTTTCGTACTGTACTTGTTCAGCGATATCTGAGCCACGCACATCTGCTACGACCACCTCGAGCTTTCGTTCAAGTATCTTCTCGTACTCCACCACTCGAGAAACCGCAATCAATATCAGCTCGCCGTCCTTTTCATCATCCCTAACAACGCAGTAGTGCATGTCCTTGTGCACCGCGATTGCCTTGTTCGCTGGTAGAGTCCAGGGTGTAGTTGTCCAGATGACTACGCTAACATCGCGGTGTACATCTTTCAGCACTCCGTTCTTCAAAGCCTCCGATAAATGCACTGGGTACCGCACAAAAGCAGCCAAGCTCTTATGCCCCTCATCGTACTCCAGCTCTGCTTCTGCGAGCGCCGTTCTCGAGCTTGGGCTCCAGTAGACAGGTTTGAATTGCCTATAGATCAGACCCTTCTCAAACATGCTCTTGAACACCTCCAGCTGCCTAATCTCAAAACCCCGCTCCATTGTCTGATACGCATTTCTCCAGTCACCCATGACAGCCCATTCTTTGAAACCTCGCTTCTGTTCCTCGATTGTCCGGGTCGCCAATTCGCGCGCAGCATCACGCAGGCTTACAGGATCTGCTTGCGCCGCATCCTTCTTTTGCGCCTGAAGAGCCTTGATCTCGATGGGTAGACCATGGCAATCCCATCCAGGAATGTATGACACTTTCTTTCCTTGCCCAACCTCGTGTCTACAGATGATGTCCTTTGTAATCTTGTTCAGCGCATGCCCGATGTGCAATGGGCCATTGGCATATGGCGGCCCATCATGCAAAGTAAAGCTCTCCTTCAGTGCACTGCCTTCTCTCTCTCCATCATGTCTATTCAATCGCTTCTCCAGGTGTCCATAACGTATAACGCGTTCGGGGCTCGCCTGCCACGCATACAGTTCATCGGTGCATCTTCTTAGGTAGGTTGGGTTCGTTGACGCTAACGGTCGCGGCGGAAAACTAGATTTTGGTAGTCGAAGGGTATTTGACCATGATGCGCGGAGGATGCGTGTTGGGGTTAGCATAATAGCATCCTGGGCGGGCGAATCGGCGGGGAAGCAGTTGTTGGAGTTCCAATATTTTTGTATCAACGGTTGAGTTCGGTGATGGTTCGGCTGATCTCGGTGGCAACACGGAGATAATGTGACTCACATTGCAGCCGTGAGTTGGTGAATATGAATCTTGAGATGATGAGTTTGTGAAGTAGTATTATGTGATGGACGTAAAAGCTGCATTAAATGTTATTGTACTCTACTTGCTAGAGCCCGGCCCAAGTTGACTTATTCAGCGATGACAGCCCAAAACATGGGCGAGTTGGCTGCCCGCAATGCGTGCCCAACACTCATGCCTCGTCCAGATTGAAATGATTCATGGACATCTAGTAAACGATAGGCCATGATAAGCCGTCGTGTTGTATCAGTATATAGTCAACGAGCTCACAGCTCCGTTCTTCAACACCTCAAACACCATGCCCGGGAATCCAAACAGCTCCACGTTCCCCACATCCGCAGCACCCTCCACCAAGACACTTCCAGCTTTCGCAAACTTGCTCTTCTTCCCGGAGCTATCCTCCCAACCTCCAAGAAGCTCGCAGCTACTACCGGGGCTGTCACCCCAGCCTCTATTCAGGGCCATGCCACGTTGCTGCAACCTCTCCTGCTCTTCATTCTCGTAATGTGGCTTGAAGACTTCCTTTAGTCGGCCTGAAATATCTCCAAAGCCCATCTCGGAACTGAGAGGGTCGCGATACATAGCTGATGGTACATGCTCGAGCGTCCACCTACTTCGTCTGTGCCGGTTGAATTGGTACGAACCAGGCACATTACCGTGGAATATAACCTTGGTTGCAGTAAGATGGTTTAGAGGTTGGGCGCTGGGATCGCCTTGGCCATTTAGCTCCGAATCTCGTCTCTCTGCAGTAGGGGAAGGTGGAGAAATCTGTGTAGGCTGTGAAATCAGGATGTCAAAGCCATGG
>JAESFQ010000270.1_pt1 | contig 18827 bp, 17 predicted proteins | sample 9269431 | NCBI WGS metagenome assembly JAESFQ01 (sample SAMN14502588, study PRJNA617103) | algae metagenome | isolation source: Plectolyngbya sp. WJT66-NPBG17 and co-occurring heterotrophs from well... | place: USA: Mojave Desert, Joshua Tree National Park, California | collected 2006-08-06
GGTGGTGGACGAGGTAGGGTGGGGGTGAGGAGGCGGGTTGGGGGAGAGGGATGTGAAGGGGCGGCGGGGGTGGGGGCGGGGGAAGGAGAGGGAGGGGGTGCTTGGTTGGTGATGAGAGGGGAGGGTTGGAGTTGTAGTGGGCTGGGGGAGGTGCTGGCGGGGGTTGCGTGTTGGTGGTGGTGGTGGTAGTGGGGTGTGCGTGTGAGGTGTTGTTTGTGTTGTTGTTGTTGTGGTGGCGGGGTAGGGAGGGAAGGGTGTATGTTGTTGTTGTTGTCCTCCTTGTTGATGAGCCGGTGTCTCCATATCCAGATCTAGATTCGTTAGACCTTCCCCCCGAGCCGGCGCCGCGTTTTCAGAATCAGACGAGGCGTCGTTTCCAGGTCTCCTCGTTCCGTTCGTCAAAGCCGCTTCTGTGAGTAGATGTTGTGGTCTTTGGCCTCCTCCTCCATTTCCACCACCACCTCCGTCCTCGTCGTCATCATCCCCATCATCCTCACTATCTGGATCCCCTACTCCTGAGAAATCCGCCCATATCCACCCCCTCGGACTCTCCAACTTCATCTCACCCCACTCCTGGAGATCATTCAATCCACTACCCGCCAAAAAGATAATTTTGGTCGGCGTATAACTCTCGTCTTGCTCAAAGTCTAGATACAACCTCAACCCGACAATCCGCACGAGCTTGAAGAAGTGGATGTTGAGGTAGTGAGGCTGTGGGCCATCGGATTGCCAGAAGAGGTTGGTGTTGGGGTGACGCAGTTGGGGAATTGAACAGCCTGGTTTAGAAGATGAGACTGTCCAGGAAGCTAGGGTAGATATTTCACGGAGGTAAGGTGGTGGGGGGTCGAGATTGGGAAGTGCGTTGTCGCCTGCGTGGTTTGGTGATGCGAGACCTTCTTCGTCGTCTAGTTCTTCTTCGTCACCTCCCTCGTCGTCCTCTTCACCTCCCAGGCCTACTAGGTCGTCGCCAAGCGTTTCGTCGTCGTTACCATTGAGATCTTGCTCTTCTTCCTCTCCTTCTTCTTGGCGTAAGCCGTCTACTTCCACATCGCTGGACGTGTCGTCTGCTGGAGGCGAGGGCGGCGGCGTGTCATGATGCTGTGCCCGGCCGCCTCGGCGACGGAGTGAAGGTGGCATATATTTTTCTTTTGCTTGTTGTGACTAGATCCTAGTCCGATGACGCGAGATCCAGAGATCCTAGGCTCGGAATGACTCGAGCCCTTAGTGCAATAGGCTGCCTGTCGCGAAAGGAGGAGGACTATGGTTTGTCTAGGCTTGCCTCGGTGTCTGGGCTGAGTAACGCCACTAGTTGATGTCCGAATGTGGTACACTGTGCGGATGGTTCCAAGGTTGTGATGGCAAGCCACTGCTTGGATAGGACCCTTGCGCAGGTTGACGTGACAGGTGCCCGAATACGAATCCGTTGTGATGCCGTGATGCCGAGATGTTGATGTGAGTAAGACCGATATCCGGGTCCTGCATCTACGATGAAGATGCGCTTTCTTTGGCGATGTTGCTTCCTGCTGCCGTCTCCGCCTGGGTCGTGTTTGCCATCAGGTTTGGAACCTAGAGGCCCAAGCGCCGGGGACCTTGTTTCGTTTCCCCTTTGCTTTACACGCGCTATGTACCTGGCGCTAACCTGCAACGCTCCCCCACCACCCTCCCCGCTCTCAGTCCTTTCGCGTCCGCGTGCATTCACTGTCATGCATACTTCGCGTCCAGAGCGAGGGGCGCGACTATCGGACATGGTTCCGTGAGGCCCAACACATGCGGCTCGCTAGGCAACGTCCCCCGCGCCGCGGCTTCACAAGTGACGACCCCAACGAGCCTCGGATTCGCCCCTGCCGGTGGATTAGAGTTTTCAATATCTCCAGACATGCTTGACGGCGGAGAAACCCGCCATTGAATAGTCCAAGGCAAACTTACAATCTAGATGGCATCCCTACATGAACTACACGGTAGTCAACCAAACTCGCCCAACATCATGATGCTAATGCATAAACGGCGTCCTTCCCACAAGTGCAGGTCCCAGACCTCCCGGATTGTTTCTTTCTTATGAATGATCGCATACTACTATCTTTGAACGAAACGTCATTCTAGATTGATCCTACGTTCGTGCTCTGTTGCTGTCAACGCGACACCACATCGAACCCCTGGTCAGCTACAGAGGACATGTAGTCCCCAAGCCACTTATTTTGGCCCTAGAAACCTTGTTCATTCATTCCTTCTCTCTCCGAGTATTCCCTCTCGCAACGCCAAAATTTCCTCAGACTGTTCCCTTCTTCGAGACTACTATCACGTCGCACGTGCATTTGCACACATCAGGTTTACCCTGGCCCTCTCGCGACCATGAGGCACAACGCAACCGATTTGGGGCACTCCACTGAACAGCAAGAACGGATTACCATCGCCTTCCTAGCTCTGTCTTGGCTCTTCATCCTACTGAGAATATGGACTCGTACCTGTGTCATCTCCAACTTTGGCTGGGATGATACGGTTATGATTCTCGCTGGTGTACGTTCAACATTATCCTCAACCACAGGATCATTCAAACTAACTTCGCCAGATGACATTCACCATATTCTGCGGAGCAACTCTATTCGTCGCATCGAGTAATCGAGGCAACGACGTTGATGCCGTGGACCAGCTGCAGACGTTAATAAAGGTATGTATCTTGACTAGTATCTTTCTGACATCGTGCTCATCATCACAGTGGGTCGTTGCCAGCGAGACGTCGTACATCTTGACCATCATGATAGTCAAGATATCTCTCGCCATTTTCTTCACCCGCATCATCGTCAAGCGCTGTCACTTCATTCTCATCTACGTTACCGTTGGCATCAACATCCTTTCATCAGGAACTGCTTTCTTCTATTGCTTCTTCAGATGCGGAGCCAATCTGGACAAGTACGCAATCAACCAGATCATGAACCGCTGTACACCACGGGAGCTTGACTTGTTCATAGCCTACCAACAAGGTATGTAGTGTCGCCATCCGGTTAATCTACACATGAGCTTATGACATACGTCAGCTGCCTTTAGTACTCTGACAGACATTTTCTTCCTGATCCTGCCCATCCCCATCCTCTGGTATGCCAACATGGACCGGAGATCGAAGCTCTCTGTCGGCTTTATTCTATGCCTAGCAGCGCTGTACGTTTCAAATCAAGGTCTCCCAATCCACTCCTACTAACAAACAACAGCGGTTGCATCTGTTCCGCGATCCGCTTCTTGTACATAGAAGGCCTCACGCAAAACGACGATTTCTTCTGGAACATTATCAACATCTCTATATGGAGTACCATCGAAGCCGGCGCATGTATAGTCGCCGGCTGTCTCGCAACTCTCCGCCCACTCATGAAAAGCGCGCTTCATCAAGCCCGCGGATCGAACACCGTTTCCAGTTGTGCACAGCACATATCAAGAAGTTTGCGATCAACCCACCGATCCAATGAACATTTACAAGAAAGTTCTGTGCCACGACTTGATGTCGCGCTTTCCGAGATGGATCACAAGTACTTCGACGGCGAGCGCAAGTCATCACAGCCAGGCTTCATCACCATGCCTTCATACGCGGAATCTATAGCCCGACCGGATAGTGCGGTGACACCTTTCGCATCCGACATTGGGAATAAGAAACGTGGTAGCGCTGATCCTATCCTAAAACGAACCGAGTCCAATGCTACCGACACTATTCTCCGAGAGAAGGAGAGGAAGACAAGTCAACCTACGCACATGAGCTGGGCACTGCACAGAAAACATTCGAGTGAGGATGTCATCAATGGACGGCCTACATCAGCGCCTGTTTCGCCGAGTCGATACAGGGAAGCGGGTGATGCTGTATGAAGTCCAGGCTGGGCTAAGCAATGTACACAGACGGCTTAGTCGTAGGTGGGATACTTGACATCATTTCCTCTCGTCGACGACGAGGACAACAGAGAAGCAACGCCCCAGTGTCCAGGAATCATTGTATCCTCACAACGGCACCTGCCTCCATCGACGCACTCCAATGACAACCAACAACACGGAGTTCACCAAGCATCATACGATCCCAACGTTGTGTCAAAGACCATAGTCATCGGCGATGAAATATCACTGTTCCACCTGAGTGATGTACGATTGATACCCCTCGAAGACCTCCAATGTAGGAGTCTAGATATATTGGAGAGTGAGGTGATGAACGGCTTCTTGGGGATGGGCTCACACGGCAAAGAAGGATTGTTAATACCGAGGAGCAAAGGGAAGTCGCTTCCAACATAATCTGCTAGTGTCATCACAAACCGACACAACGGCAGAGAGTAGCAGAGAAGCAGATAAGATGCTACATCCTGCGAGATGACACTGTTGTACAATGCCCATTCCTATTTCATTTAAATGCATGGCTACTAATTACCACCGCCTTTTCTTTTCTTTTCGTCAGTGGTTTCCATACCACATCAACCTGTTTGCATGTCATCATCTCCCACCCATAAACTCCGGCTTATACGCCTTGACACCACCAGCTTTCATCAGCTCCCTCAGCGCCATGGTCGCATACTGGCTACTCGCCAACTGCAATTTGATCACCACCGCAATCTTATCTTCTTCCTCTGCAGCCACATCTTCCTTTGCCTCCCCATCTTCCATCTCTGCATCTCCACCCTCTCTCTCCTTCTTTCCATCACCCTCTGTCTCGTTCGTTCCACCATCCGCCTTCTTCCCACCATCCCTCTCGCGACCCAGCCTCTGCAAATCAGTCTGAACAAACTGCTCATCCAGCTTCTTATACGCCCTGACTTCAAACTCAAGCGGGCGCAGCGGTCGCGCAAGGAACTTTCTATACCCGCCACTAAGACTAACCTCCCTCCAGCTTCTGCGCATGTTATACGGATCGAGCCCGCCGCCCTTTTCGCTGCCCATGAATTCCTTGTAGTAGTCTCCAATCGCGTTCTTCGGGTACTCGACGTCGAAACCGGGTTGGGGGAGGACTACGTCCCAGATGGTGTAGTTGCCTGACTCGGCTTCTGCTGCAGTGAGGGGACGCGCGCGTTCGAAGTCTGCTTCGGGGGCGAGGGAGGAGTCGGTGCCGGAGGGATTTATAATGGGTTCGCCGTCTTGGTCGTGGGTGGATGTGGGTTTCTTGGCTGGGGCGCCGTCTTCTTTGTCGCGGTGTTCGTTGACGAGAACGAGGTCGCCTGCGACGACGCGGTCGCCGTGGGTGGCCCAGCGTTTCCCCGCGACGCTGTTCCAGACGAGGGATTGGTAGGCGTGGACGTACATGAGGCGCAGTGTACGCGGGATCGTCATGAGCGCGCCTTGCCAATCTGTTTTGCGATCGTAGCGCCCGGATTTACTGTTCCGCGAGCTCAGGTGCTGGATGATGTTTCGCTCGGCGGTGAATTTGCGGGGCAGGAAGTCAAGGGCTTCGGTGCCGCTGCCTTTTGTTTTCCAGATGTGGAGGGCGTGTGCGCGGTTGCGGTCGTCTTGGGAGACTTGAATGGTGGAGGAGGAGGTATTGTTTGCGGCGGCGAGGGCGGTATCGCTGTATGCGAGGAGGTCCTCGACTGCGCCTTTGAGGTCGTCTTGCAGCATCTTGCGGCCAATGGCATCGGTGCTTGCAGCGAAGGAGCCGAAGCGTTGGAGACCGTAGTAGTTGATGAAGCCTTTTTCGGAAAAGTCGCTGATGGCCTTGCTGACCACGTCGTGGGCGAGTTTGCATCGTTGGGCAAAGTCAAGTCCTTCTTCGCTTTGGAAGTGGCAGTCTCGGAGGGTAATGGTGAACTCGTTGCCCATCAAATCCCCAAGCTTCAGATCGTTATGGCGGTACTCAAAGTCTCCTACTGCGGCATTAAACAGGATCTTGTTGAAGCTCTGGATACGCTGCGCCAGTTGGCGCTTGACACAGACTCTCTGGACAGTGCATGCTCGTCTATCTTTTGTGCCTGCAAATCCGAACCCTTTGGCACCACAGTTGAGCTTGCTTCCTAGGAAGCCTACTACCTCCATTGTGTCTTTGTTTTCCTTGTACAGGTTGAAGTGCAAGTATTCACCACCAAGCTCCTCCCAATCTTGACCTCCGCGTCGTCGTCCCTGATCTTCTCTATCCCTTGCGCCACCTTTGCCCTTTTTCTTCTTGCGCTCCGCTGGCGGGGTCGCCTTGATGCGTATAGTCTGATTCTCCTCCATCGCACTCTCTAGCAGATTGGGGAAAATACGACGCAAGCTCTGGTGAGCCTGGGTGCGCTTGTCCTTGTCGGTTATGGGCGATGATATGACGGCTTTGAAGTCTTTTGCTTTGCGTGATTCGCGTCTTCGTACTTGCCGGGCAAGTTTTACGATCTCTTCGGTGGTCTGCTCGCCGAATATCGAATTTAGGGTATTGCGATCTTCTTCTGGCAACTGTACGGTGTCAGCACCTGAGCTGTGTATTCGCCTACAAGTCACGTACCTCTTCTTCTGGCTCTTCCTTGGCTGCTGGCGGTTTACCAATGATCTGCTCTCCGTCGTTCTCAAACTCCTTTGGCGCATCTTCAACCTTTACCGGTTCGGGTACCGCAAGTGTAGTCTCGCCAACAACTTCCGCATCTTGCATGACAGCGTCGCTCTTCTCCTCGGTCGCTGGTATACTCTTCGGCTTGTCTTGACCCGCACCATTGGTCGCCTCCACACTCTCTTTAACAGCCTTCTTCTTATCTTCCACCTCCGTGCTCTTCAAATGCAGCACCTGCCCATCAAGCCCGATCTCGTTCACCAAGAAATCCGTATACCTCTGCTTCAAAACACCTGTGAAGCCCAGGTTGTCCGGACAGACATACTCGGTTATACCAGCGCGTACTTCGCGCTCCAGATCTGTGTCAATGCTTGCTGGCGCTGAAGCTATCGGATCTGTCTGCTTAGCCGGTGCAGAAGAGGCTGCAGAGAGCGAAGAAGCGGTATTATCGTCGAGTCGCGCGCGTTTCGCGGGTCGCATGGATTCGTCTGACGGCTCAGACATATTTGCGCAAGTCAGAATTGAGGTGGTGAGGTTGTAAAAAAAGTCAAGTTTCGCAGAGGCTCGAGCTACGAGGTTCTGCGCGGGGAAGTTTTTCCCGAGGACGTGCACGCGGGGAGGTGAGTTTTGGCGAGACAGTTCAATTCACAAGGAAACGCGCATTCAACATCAGCTATTACGGCTTCTCACCTTATTCCGTCATACATCATAAGAAAAAGATGAATTATTTGTAAAATGATGATGTCGAATTCAAGTCATCTATCTTCTCAACTAGAAATAAAAGGATCCGGCCCAAACTCCCAATCCTGCCCAAGGGTATATTTATGCTTCTCGAACTCATTGCAGTAGCGTTTCCAAGTGAGTGTGACGTTCCGCCTCTTTTATGGGACAAAGACAGAACAAAAGAACAAAAAGGGTATACATGTTCGTTATAAACAGGCCCCCGGGTAAGGAGGGAGAAAGAAGTGAAGTAGTCTATGTCGCTGAACATCCATCAAGGAGTCCATGTAGTAGCACAAGAAGTACTGTTTGTATCTACGCCTGAGCGAAGATAGCCAGAGTGGCGCAGAAGTTGGAACGATTGTCCTCGTCTTTGGCAAGACCCTGACCACCCATAGTGATCATGTTGACAGAAGCCTTAGTGGACAAACCGAACCAGTTGACGTTTGTTGAGTTGGCAATCTCGTTCATGTCCTGCTGGCAGTTCTGGCCAACAACACAGTCTTGGTCGTAGTTCTGGAAGAACGAGTAGGTACCCGCACCGTAGCTCCAGATGCTCTCACTGCCGTCGGTGACACGGACGGCCCAGGCAGCCTTGGCTTGGCTCATATCCGGGTCAAAGAACTTGTCGTTCTTCTTGAAGGGGACCGCGGCCGTGGGGTTGGGCTGGTAGTAAGGAGTCTCGGTTTGGATAGCGCCGTAGAAGATGTCCTTGGCGCCAGAGAACTGGTATTGCGACATTTGAGAGTGCTCCGAGGCAGTGCCGTAGAGCCAGACGGGACCTTGGGATTCGACGAGCATGCCGCGGCCGTTGTAGATGTCGATTTGGGAGTGGTCGTCTTGGTCAAGCTCGTGGTCGGCGGTCCAGAGCCAAACGTTCTCGAAGTAGCCGTTGGAGTTCTTGGTGATGTGGAGTTGCATAAAGGTGCCGATGCACTCTGGGTTGGGCTCGTGTTGAGCGTCAGGGTTCTTCTTGCAGTTGGAGGACTGGAGCTTGGTTCCGGCGTAACCGCCAACACGGAAGTGAACGTCCCAAAGACCGGCTGCGCCGCTCTCTGCGTTGATGTTCCATTCCATCAAGATGCCACCCGGAGCGGGACCCTGAGTACCAATGATGAGGTCGGAGGCCTCGAAAGTGCCCTTGTCACCGCTCTTAGCACCAATTTGGAATCCCGGCTTGGGGTCATCCATGTTGGAGAAGAACTCGCCAGTGATGAAGAAAGTGCTGTAAACCTCGCCAACCATCTTGATGTTCTTCTCAGCAGGGATAACGACTGTCTTGGTGATGAGGTAGGCGCCGTGGTCGACGTGGAGAATCTCGCCGTCCTGCAGACCATCGATAGCAGCCTGGATAGCAGCAGTGTCGTCGGTCGCACCATCACCCTTGGCACCCTTGGACTTGAGGCTGACGAACTTGGAAACATCGACGTTCTCGTATTGGGGCTTGCTGCGCTCGAACCAACCATTCAGGCCTTGTAGGCTCTGAGGCTTCGCGGGTGCGCCGTTAACGTCACCTTGGACACGACCAAGTGTTGACCCGGCAGCAAGAGCATTACCCTGAGCCCAATTCTCGACCTTGCAGCCACCCTCGAGAATGGTGTTACCAGCAGCACCAACGATAGCCTTCTCAGAGCCGCTGAAGTCGCAGTTCTCCAGGATGAGAGTGCCGCCAGTGGTAGGAATGCTGTTCTCGGTGAAAGACGAGTTGATGCCGATGGGAGTGTTGGTGAATTTGCTGTCCAGGAGAAGAACGGAGCCGACAGTTTGGTTGGCAGGGCTGTTGGCCATGTCAAGACCGACCTGGCAGTTGTTGATGAAGATGCTCTTGTACGTGAAGACCCAGTTCCAGTTCTGGAAGATAGCAGTACCGCAGTCGTTGAAGGTCATGTTGCGAATGGTGAACTGCTGAGAACCCATGAAAGCACCAATGGCACCACCGTTGAAGGTCAAGTCGCTCATGAAGCCACCGGAGCCGTTGTCCTGGAAGATACCCTTCTGGTCCTTGCCAGCCTCGCCCTTGGCCATCTCGAAAACGATGTTCTGGAGACTGGTAGCTTGAGAGACCTGCCAGTGGATGCCAGCAGCAACCTTGGCAGCGGAGATGTCGATGACGAAGTTGCGGACCTGGCGATAGAAGTTGTTCTGGTTGGTGTACCAGTTGGCACCGTTGCCACCTGGAATGTAGGGATCGGCATCGATCAGACCCATGCCCTCAAAGTCCGGGGTAGCCTTGAGAATAGGCATGTTGAGTGGATCACCAACGAACTGGGTGTAGTAGTACTGAATGATGGGCTTACTGATCATGTAAGTACCGGCGGGAAAGTAGATGAGGGCCGGTGTTGTGGTAGTTGAGTCGCAGCCCTCGCCACAACGCTCACCGTCAGCGATGATCTTGTTGATGATTTCAGTGTCGTCGGTGGATCCGTCACCCTTGGCTCCAAGTTCCTTGACATTGCGGAAAACTTTGTAGGATTCTGGGTTGGGGTTGAAGGGAGCCTGGCCCTGGCGCTTGATGGTCTCAAGCCAGTAACCTGAAGCACCAGCTGGTGGTGCCGGTGCCGGAGTCGCAGCTGGTGGTGCTGCTGATGGAGCTGGTGCTTGCGCAACAGGCACAGCAGTAGAAGGAGTGGCGGAAAGGAGGACGCGTAGCGTCAGAAGAAGCGCTCCAGCGCTGAAGGCAACCATGATGGCAGTGCGTGCGTTGAAGTTCGGAGTTGTTAAACGAGGAAGTATCGACTTCAAAGACTGAAAGTATCGTCGTCAGTTGACCTGCAAAAGACGTAGATAGTGTTGTTGGTTTGTTGAGGTTGAAAATGTGCAAGATTGCAGAAGTGGTAGGTTAAGTAGCAAGGTTGTCTGGCAACGAGAATGGTAAAAGGTACAAATGTTGTTGTGAGAAGTCAACTTCTGCACAATAGAAATGAATGACAGAGAACAATAAGAATTGAAGGCACACAATGAGTGCTGGTAGCTGACAGAAAGCCTGCGTGAAGGGGAAACGTGAATGGGGGTGCCGACGCATAGTATATGTACAGCAGTTCATTCGGGAAGGGACTTACAATAGATTCGTCGCGCCAATCAAAGTTCTGGAAACTCCTTGTTTCACGTTTCGGGTAGCCGGGGTGTGATGTTCGCTGTACTGTGCTCGATTCATGTTCCCCGGCATTCAGTAGACATTTTATATCCTCTTCTTCATCGTGATACCAACGCTCCTGTGACGCCCCTCCGTCGTGTCCTTTCACACTCCCCGATTCACACAACAACTCATCCTGCTCTTTCGCCTCATGATGAGCACCTGCGGCCATCTTCGCAAGCCGCATTCCACGCCCGCAGACAAGTGCCGAATCGTGGTTGCGTGAATGTGACCCTGTCGCCGTCGCGTGCGTCCAAAATTACCTAGGGTCTCCACTAGCAAGGCCCACAAGACTGTCCCGTTGTATCTCTTTCTCCGCGTGAAACAAGCGGGAGACGATGGCCAGTGAGTGGATGAGGCAGTTCAGAGGGTGCGAGGCGAGCGTTTGTTCCTGAAGGGAAAACAAGGATCTGACTGGTAGCGCCACAACCGACGGCCGGACGTGAGACGGCTTTGAAACGCCAGGCCATCGACAGGCCCTCGCTGGCCCTCGTTGGCCCGCCACGCAGATAAAGCATTTACCAGCGCTTCAACGCCACGCCCGACCTATTGTGCAATTCGACGCGACGGCCCGGCAGGAGATCGTGGATACACTGCGATGCGCCGGTCTCCATCCAAGAGGGCGCTTGGGAGTCATGGGTGGAATTGTACTCGACCACGACTTCGCCTGCGCCAGCCTCGGCATGTGCATCTTGCGCATCATAGACCTATCTTGCCTCCACAATAGCGATAAAACAGAGACATATAGTGTCCTCGGTGAGCGTTGTGCGCAACGTTGAACGAGCCCCGCGGACAAAAGAAGCTCGAACCGAACACCACTTCGGTCACCGTGATGTCGCTTCCTTAGACATGAAGCGCTCCGAAAATTTCTTATGCAGGTACACAGCACATGCAAGTCACGCTATACTGTGCCAATCGCTGCCCAAGGCTGCATATCCAACGGCCGCTGCGTTTCGCGCCGGCACCGGGTATGTTGCTTTTCATTTCGTTCAGGGTGTTGCTGTGGGGCATGGGGGATGTTTTCATGAAACCCGACGGCTGGCCTTGCTGATCCCTCATGCTTAACGCAACCTCTATTATGGCATCTTGACGAATGGCATTGTGTAGAATCGCTGTAGACTGTGTCATGAAATTCTGGTCTTGCACCATCGCTGCGTCTAGATGAATCACATCAGATCAGCCACAATCTAGATCACGCTCAATCTTTCGCGACTGCACATTTCATTCGCCTTTCCTTTCCTCCTCTCAATCACCACAAGTTCTTCGCGTCTTCTTCTTGGGCAGCCTCACGGTGTGTTGACTGGCCTCCGTTGGCCTCCTCATTTAGCATGCGGTTAATAACTGTGGCGAGTCGTTCGATACCTTCCGCAAGCATATCTTCCTCTTCCCACTAGCAATAGTTTAGCATCGGTTCAGAAGTCCAGTCTGGGAGTACTGACCGCAAAGCAAACTCTAACATCGTTGCTGAACGACGTGCCTTCATGTCCGGTGTCGCCGGGTACCTGCATCTGTTAGCTGTGACGTACATGGCGGTAGAGAAGTATACTAACTTCGAACATTTCGCCCTATACAAGCGTATGGTTAGCTGCACCCATGATCTGGAGTTGGAACACATCCGTGGTTTGTACTCACTTGTGCGACTGCTAGGTTCTCATCTTCCTTCGCGCGTTGTGCTACCACTGCGCCTTTCAGTGGAGACGGCAACGTCAGCCAGATGAAGTATCCACCGACAACCTCGCGATCGGTTTGCGGAATGCGAACGCCCAGTGGGATGAGGGATTTGTTAATTGCCTCCACCATTCGGCGATACCGATTACCGTATGCTGGCTGCAGTGTGTCGTACACGTAGCGTTGGAGCTCTCCCGTCTCCAGTGTCTCGGCCACAAAACAGGCTGTCAGCTGGCTGGGTGCACCGCCCGAACGGCTTGATCCTCTGGAACATGTTAGCTGTCGTCACCGGGTTGAGCGAGACATGGCCGTGGGATCCGCATTTCAGATCGATCCAGGCGTTGTTGCATCGATCTTGGGCACTTCAAGTGCGGCTTGAGTGGTAGCGCATGGCGACAGAGACAGTTGATGAGATGTTAAAATGGCATGCTTACGTTTGCGAGACACCATACGCCATCTTAGGTGTGCCTTCACACCAACCCGTACGTAGCCCGGGACCAAAAATCTTAGAAAATGATCCATTTGAGACTGCATTACCGAAGCCATCTGCGCCATGTCTTTCGGCGCCCCCTTCTAGATATCTGTCGATATCGATGATTCGAGGCAAACCAGCTTTTTCGATGGAGAGCGTACTAGGATTGAGACTTGATGGCCATTGCAGAAAGTCGTATACATCGTCTGTGATGATAAGGGCATCATACTCTCGTGCCAGACGCACTAGCTCTTCTCTTCTCCTTAGGCTCATAGTCTTGGAGCTAGGATTGGAGAAACCTGGAACCGCATAAATGATATGTTTGTAGATCTTGTTCGAAGGCCTTGGAGGTTTAAATTGCTGGCCATGTTGTTAGAGAGGTTGAGTGACGGTGAGTGTGTATCCACGAATAGAAGATCAAAAGACAAGGTTTAGGTAAACTCCGATTGTGCCTTCAATATCCGCCACATCTTGACAGCAACTCACCGGCTCATTGTTGTTTTCGGATTTTGCTTTCTCTTCGCTCTGCCTAATCTGGCTGCTCAAATACGACATATCAATACCTTCTTCATCTTCAGGTACGGCCCGGAGCTTTTTGTGGAACCCAGCATCCTCGAATATACGGAAAGCAAGCATATACGCCGGAGCCACGATCCACACGTTCCTTGTGTATACAGGATCTGTAAAGTCCTGGAGCAGACAAGCTAGGTTCTGAGACGCACCGCCAGAAATGCATATGCGCTCTTCGGATATCGGGTCTGCAGGCCTGTAAAACGTCGTGAGCCATTGCGCAATGTTATTACGCAGCCTCGGGTCACCCGAATCGGGTCCGTAGCACATGGCCGGATAAGCAATGGGTTTCTTCTGCAGGACATTGTGGGCTGCTTTGTCGAGCAATTGCGTTGGGAGCAATGACAAGTTCGGCCATCTGATGCTGTCAGTAATTACTCGTGACCGTGATGCGTCTTATTAAGCCGCGTAATGTCCCAAAAGGGTATGCAGGTTTGCATGAATAGCAGGGGCACGTGCCCTCTCAGAAGATTGATCAGCTTCTTGGAGCTAGACTTTGAGCCGACGACGTCCGGCAGGGCGAACGTCTTCAGTATTTGGTCCGCAATAGTTTCGCCGCCGCCCATATTGAATTTTGTATTGGATGCTGATGACACCGTGTTCAGCATGGGGGGTATTCGTGTCGCGGCCCCCTAACACAACTACGTACCGAAGTGGCTGGTGCGCAGGTATGGGGCGGAGTGGACTCGGGCGAGCAATGTCGTAAGGGTCTCGAGATTCTATCGGATGCGAAGTTCGGAGATGAGTATGTTGACGACACTTTGAATGAAGTACGTATGCGGTTTGTCACTCCCACGCGCATTCACATAAGGTGCGGCTCGTCGCACGTGTGTATGACAGCCACGAGGCCTCGGGTGCACGCTATCGATTAGAGAAGTAGTACGTCATCCGCTCGCTAAAGATCGATGCAGCGCCAGCCTTTCAATAGTACTACGGACCCTTACGAACTGTCACGGAAAACACGACCTATCAGCTGCGGCTTTAGACATACACCGGTTGAGGTATTACACAGACTTACATTCACAACTGCATGATTGAAGGTCGGGAAGGACTCGAGACAATCGTCCTTGATACGACACGGCAGCGCATGGGTCCGCGTCCGTGGATGAGGTGGGCCTTGCCCGCAGCATGAGGCGCAGGTCCTCGCAGGTCAGAGCCAACACTGGAAAAGGGTCAATCGTGCAACAAAGAGGCCGCTGAGTGGCCGGTCGGGCTTACCAACTGCAAATACACCCCCAAGGCTGAAGACAAAAGCCAATGACAACTGGCAGTGACAGACCCACGTTATGGCCACCCAACCTTTGACGTTGCTTGTGCACTAGCATGGTTACGACACTGCCGGATCTGCGACAGCTCAAATATAGATCACCTAGTCCTTTCACTAAGCTTTTCAGTCTCCGTCGACTATATACCACCTGACCGGCTCGGCGCCCTGCATGTGTGGTGCTCGTGTTTGCTGTGCGCCGTGTTTTGTCGACCCCATGTCCCTAGGCGCATAGTGTTTTCTTGCACTTCACGATACTCCAACTCTTGTTCCTCGTGCGCCGCATAGAGCAAGACTAGATCGCTTCGCCATGTTAGGACACAAGAAGAAGTCGAGCCGTCGGCTGTCGAGTATATTCGGATCGTCTGCATCGTCAGAGCCGTCAACATCTTCTTCGAACACGTACGTGAGCGCAACACCAGCGTCCTCAGAGTCCAGCAGCCGCCTGACCAAAGTGCGCAACCGCCTCTCTTCTGCGACACACCTGGCGCCCGAATACCCCCCACCATCTGCTCCGACTCCACGCCCCGTGTCTCTCTCCAACCCCACCATCCAGCCAGTCGAGCCTGCCGACCTTGAGCCTCTCGAGCCGCCGCCGCCGCTTGAGGTTCCTTCGCGCGTATCGTCCCCGGCTAACAGCCGACCTGGAACACCGAGCTTGGAACCGTCTTCCGAGGGGAAATTGAAGAAGCTGCGCAGGAAAAGCGGTCTTTTTGGGGGCCCGCCCACTGGTCTTGAGGGACTAGACGGTGCGCCTCATGGAGCACCACACGGCAATGCAAGCCCGCTTGCGTGGATAGTTGGACACAAGGGCAAGGTGCCATACAATCTGACGTTCCTGTTGAACGGCGAAAAGGTAGCCTGCTGTGGCTCGGAGAACATGGTGCCCATTGTGCTGACGAGATGAAAGGTACCCGAACTATGGGACGATGCAGGCGACACGTTCGTCTACCTCTTCCCCCGCACATCTGACAAGGGTCCGTCCTTCCGCATCGATTCCAACGTCTACGCAGCATCGCAGCTGCTCACCCGACTCGTACATGGCAGCCTCTACAGCGATGCAAATGTGCCTCCACTCGACCTGGCAGACCGGACCTCCCGACGCGTGTCCCGCGACCCATACGGAGAACAGTCACGGAACGTATCTCCCGACCAGAGCCAGATAGGAAGTTCGGACGAGTCCATATCCAAGGGGTCTAGAGCGCTTAGCGATGCCCTGGAGGAGGAGTACACCGAGAAGCATCTATACATGCCCATCTCGCTGAGCTCAGACGCCGCCGTCACTCCCCACGAGCCGCGACTCAACGCAAACGATACCGACACATTGGTCACCTACCGCAACTTCTTCGCCTTCCTCATCGGGCAGTCTCTAGTCGCTACGGAGCGCCATTCGAACATTTTCGACATCTTCCTGCGCATAGGAGACATACTGACGCACTATGCCTTCTCCAACGTCGACGGATCGACCTTTGGCGAGGTCGCTGCGTCGAGCTTCGACTGCTATGTCGACGAATTGACTCTCGCAGACGTCCGACATAGCCGCGAGAAGACCATAGAAGCCATCGTCCTGGGAGAAAAACTGCGCTCCATGTCTCTATACACGGAAGGTTTTGTCCACGCGGCTGGAAAATACGACAGCATCAAGCAACTAGACTCGCCCAAGTTTGGCATGATTAGTCCTAAGACTGCCACACGACTTGCCCGAGCTGCTATGGATCTCGATAACCGCGAAGCCTCCATCAATTCGAAGCTCAAAGACTTTGAGTTCCCACACATCTTCTCTGGCATCATGAACAGTGCCATGGCAAGCGAAGGCAAGGTCATAAGCTTCAAGAAATGGAGGGCTGCCTTCATGACGATCAAATCCTTCGTTATGGACTACTACAGACACAAGTACGGCTCATGGCTACCAAAAGCCAAGTCGAAGAAGAACAACCTCACTACAAGTGGTCTTAATCGATTGGTTCTATTGGAGATTTACCGCGACATGTCCAATCTGTACGATCTGCTAGTAGACAGGAAGAATTTGACAAACCGCACCGCGGACGGCTTCATCGCAGAAGATGAGGGAACAGATATCGAATCGATTGTTGCGCGTGCGCTGAGAAAGGTCTTGAGCGAATACGACCGTAGCACTCCACCAGTCGCGCCACCAATTCCTTTCGATCTACCACTATACCCCATCTCACAGAACGCAAAGACGGGCGATGTCAAGAAGGATGCGAAAGCGCGCGGGAAGAAGCTACACAAGGATGAAGTTGCCAAGCTCTTGCAGCAATCGCACAATGCAGATGCTGAGCAGCAAACACCATTCTTGGAGGCTTTCCGCCAGTTCGAATTCAAACAAGCCACCGGCTCCAACATGGACGACATGTGGGACATGCGGTCAGGGCAGTGGTTGTTCCTGTACGCCGTCATCCAGTCGCTACCCATGTTGGTCGTGGACGCACCCGGCGTCCGGTTTACCGAGGGCGTAGAGTACTTCCTGTGTGAGGTTCCTCGAAGTGGTGTGCCGTGGGCACGGGAAGACACGACCCGAGCCCGGACATGGTTCGGTGTGGCGGGAGGAGCACAGGTCGTCAGCTTACCTACGGATGTCGTCGAACATGGCGTTGAGGGTACATTCCGACGATCCCACTGCTGGAAGAAAGCACAACAGTGGGCAGCAGACGACACCCTTCTCAACGCTGCGATGCAGGAACTGAATGCAAACGCATCGCCATTGCCGCCACCGCCTGGTTTCCTCGACCCTTCGGCCGTTGGCGGTGGACATCCGCAAAGCCCCGACCGGCGCCGTGAGAGTGTCATGAACCTAGGATTGGAGGCGTTACCTCTACCTCCTGGTGTCGCCCCGCCAATGCCAATGGGCTCGCCGTCGCTGAGGCCCACATCGAATCACGACCCCAACAAGACTTTTGACGACATACTCGGAATTACGGCACCTGACAGTGGAAAACCTAAAAAGAAGAAGAAATGAGTGGACAATAGATGATGAGATGCGGATTGGACTGCTGCATAAAAGCGCTTGTTTTCACAATGTTCATACCGCGTAATGTTTGGCATATACTCGAGGCATCGTTGGCAGGCTTCTTGTAATCTTTAGAGCGTTTCTGCATGCACGCGCAATTGTTATAATATAGAACAAGACATAAATATTGTAGAGGCTGGATCTAGAGAGCCTGATATGTAGAAATAGGCAGATGCAATGTACGTATCGCTATCGCGCTTGTCGCTAGTTCCCGCTTCGCATTATCGCCGATATCGTTGCATCTGCACATTTACCCACACGAGCACTGGATCGCCGCAAACTCGCGGCCTGTTGAAGCTTCCGTTGTTTTGACGGCAACTTTGATTCCCTCATATCCGCCAACATGACGTCCTCGCTACCGGGAAACCGCGACTTGCCCGTCTCGCAGTATGACCTAGGAACTTACTGGGGTCGCGTGCGGCACTCAGCAAACATATCAGATCCGAGGTGAGACAATTGCGCGTGGGATGTGACATTTCCCTTGCGGGTACTGGGTGTGGTGAGTACCACGACTCTGGTCTTTTCAATCGCAATTCTCCATCTTCAGCATTGTTTGCTCTTGACTAACGAAACGCGCGACGACAGAACTCTCCTCACCTCGTCGGCCGGCCTCGAAAATGCGAAGAAGCTCGTTACCGCGTACAAGACGGGCAAGATTTCAGAGATGACACCGGAGCTGTGGAATGCGAAGAAGATTATCGACTCTACTATACATCCAGGTACTACAATTGGCGCAATGATGGCACGCAGAGGGCAGGGACGCTGACAGAGTGCAAGACACGGGCCAGCCAGTCTTTCTGCCTTTCCGCATGTCGTGCTTTGTCCTAACCAACCTGGTTGTCACAGCTGGCATGCTTACGCCGGGCCTTAGGGTACGAGAAGCCTCTATACTGAGAATGGGCAAGATACTGATTGTGTATAGACGGCGGGAACACTGGCCTGGCAAGTCACGAACCAGTCGGTCAACGTCGGGATCAACTTCTCCAATGCGAACAAGTCGATTCCGCTCTCCACCTCGACTATTGTCCAGTCGTACCTCCTCGCCGTCAGCGCATCGTGCGGTGTTGCGCTCGGTCTCAATGCGCTGGTACCCCGCCTCAAGAGCCTGTCGCCCAACGCGAAAGTCATCGCCGGTCGATTGGTGCCGTTTGCGGCTGTCGCTACAGCTGGTGCGCTCAATGTGTTCCTCATGCGCGGCGAGGAGATCCGACAGGGCATCGACGTCTACCCCGCGCTATCAGAGGTCGAGCGACACAGAGTAGACACGGGAGATCTCGAGGTCAAGCCATTGGGCAAGAGCAAGAAAGCAGCTACACTCGCTGTGGGAGAGACGGCGCTGAGTCGCGTACTCAATGCAACGCCGATTATGGTGCTGCCTCCTCTCATACTTGTTAGGCTACAGAAGACAGAGTGGCTTAAGCAGAGGCCTAGAATGGTGACGCCTGTTAACCTGGGTGAGTCAATGTAGAGGGGTCTATACAAGACAGTAGCTAACACGCAACT
>JAESFQ010000271.1_pt1 | contig 18728 bp, 17 predicted proteins | sample 9269431 | NCBI WGS metagenome assembly JAESFQ01 (sample SAMN14502588, study PRJNA617103) | algae metagenome | isolation source: Plectolyngbya sp. WJT66-NPBG17 and co-occurring heterotrophs from well... | place: USA: Mojave Desert, Joshua Tree National Park, California | collected 2006-08-06
CCATTCACCAACTACCCCTTGGGTCGATAGTGTTGCGAGCCAAAAGCCGAGAATTAGCCTCGCCTTTGTTCCGTAGTTCAGCGAAAGCTCCGACCACCGCTACATCATCGCTGTAAAGGCCAGGCAACACGTAGACCAACTTTCATCCGACACTACAACTCTTATATTACAGTCCTTTCCGACTAGAAACCCCGCTCCTACAAGCTAAAATCTAATCACACACACACACCTCAAACCCTCGATTTAGAATTAGACCGGTTGAGGGGCTATAATGGCGGACACCGGCGTGGATATCGCATCTCTCACAGCCGACCAACAAGCCGCGCTCCAACAATACACCGCCGTCACCGACCAGGAAGCATCGGCTGCGATACCCATACTCCAACGCGCGCAATGGAACGTCAACATAGCAGTAACGCGCTTCTTCGACGGCGAACCGACCGAAGACCCAGTCGCTGCTGCCGCCGCACAATTACCACCGCCCCAAGACATCCGCCGACAGGAAACACTGATGAATGGCCTTGCCTCACCGCGATCGTCAACAAGTAGTGGGAGGAGAGTAAGAATAGAGCCTGCGCCGAGGGTGGTTCCGCAGCCAGAAAGCCAGGTCAGCACACAAGTCCCGCTGGTGCTTGCCATATTCTTTGCGCCGTTCTCGCTCGTTTACTCTTTGTTCGCAAAATCATTCCGGTTATTAGGCTGGATATTCCCTTTTCTGCCCCGCGCATGGGGGAGGGTTACCGCTAGCAATATCAACACACCTGCCTCCCAACGCAGCGCAAGCGGGCGCCGACCCTTGAACCCACGAGACACGGCGGCGCGATTCATCCGCGAGTTTGAGGAGGAATATGGAAGTCACAACCTACCGTTCTTCGAGAGCGGATACGCACAAGCCTTCGATTTGGCTAAGAAGAACTTGCAGTTCTTGATGGTCGTGCTAGTCAGTCCTGAGCATGACGAGACGTCTTCTTTCATACGGGAAACACTTCTCGCACCAGAGGTTGTGGAGTTCGTACGGAAGCCCGAGAACAACATCACACTTTGGGCAGGCAATGTGCAAGACTCGGAGGCGTATCAAGTTTCTGCTGCACTCTCGTGCACCAAATTTCCTTTCACAGGCCTTATTGTACACACACCGCAAGTATCATCGACAGCCATGGGCATCGTGGCGCGCGTGGCCGGTCCTACGCCTCCACAACAATACATCGCAAAGCTAAGACAGGCAATGCAGCAACACACGGAGCCGCTTAACCGCGTACGCAGTCAGCGCGCCGAACAACAAGCGACAAGGAATATTCGAGAACAACAAAACAGCGCATATGAACGCTCGCTCGCAGCAGATCGGGAGAAGGCGCGCAAGAAGAAGGAGGAAGCCGAGCGTAAAGCCCGAGAAGAAAAAGAAGCACTTGAACGCGAACAAGCCATCGAACGATACGCACAAAATCTCGCCCAATGGCGCCAATGGCGCGCTGCGTCCATACGCTCTGAGCCTGGTTCTGGGGAAAAGGATATCGTACGCATCAGTCTTCGCATGCCGAATGCCGAGCGTGTGGTTCGTAAATTCGCCGCAGATGCTCATATCGAGGAGCTCTACGCGTTCGTTGAATGCTACGATATTCTGCAGTCTGAGGAGGATACACAAGACAAGGTTGAAGAGCCAAAGAACTTTGAGCATGAGTACAAGTTCCAGCTGGTTAGTCCGATGCCGCGCGAGGTATACGAGCTCAAGACTGGTGGCACCATCAAAGAGCGCATTGGGCGGAGTGGTAATCTGATTGTTGAGCGGACGGATCTAGAAGACGAAGAAGACGAAGAAGACGAAGAGGAGTAGTGGCATGAAGATAATCATTGGACCGGCGTTACGCATTCTGCCACTCGACTTAGCGTGGGATGTAGTTTTCCATTGGGATTGTTGATACGACATTTATGTTAGCTACGAATATAAGAATGAATGTATGTACCGCTCTATATACGAGTTCCGCCACCTGCAGTGGCATCGTATGTATCTGCCAAGACGATCAACACAGCCCCGATTCCGTGTTCCAGATGCTTGTATCGCAGTTCCGGGCTGCTTCGGGTGCACAGACCATCCATTAGTGCGGATGCTCCGATCCCGTCACGCATCACAAGCTTTGGATCGTCCAATCTGCCATCGCGTTCCTCCAGACAATCCTCCGACATGATCGCAACAAGCATATAATATGGACAGAGCTAAGACTCGCAAGCCGCATAGGAAGTCGCGAAACGGATGCTTACCGTGCAAAGTCCGCCATGTCAAAGTGCGCCTTCCCATTCTAGTCACGAAATCTACATGCAACAACTGACCGCCTCCAAAGTGCGATGAGCAGAAGCCTAACTGCGCAAATTGCGTGAAGCAAGGCACTGTGTGTGAATACCGACCTTCTACGAACCGTGAGAGTCGTGAGGCTTCCAACGTATCGCCTTTGCCAGGCGGAACACCAACATTGACGCCATCATCCACAGATGGCACTACCAACTTTGACCAGCAGCCTTTACCAGATTTTGGAACTATTGCCTCGAATGGCACGTCTGGTCGATCTGATCTGACGCTGAATATACCGCAACTGCGACTGCTTCAGTACGTCTTCTCAATTGTACTCTCAAGATTTTGGAGTACCGCGCTCTGCTTCTAAGATCATTTGTAACCTTTGTGGGCACTAGAAACTGTCTGCTAAGTATAGTGAGAATCAAGGATCTCAAGCTGATTGTTTCCATAGCCACTATACTACCGTCACAGCCCAAAGTCTCGCAGCGCATACTGACGCCGCGGACGTGTATTCAACTACCTTGGTACATATCGCGTTCGATCATCCCTACCTCCTTCAAGCGGCTCTCGCCCTCAGCGCTTTACACTTGAGCCGAACTTCGGGGCCGGAAGAGGCTCAGCAGTACTTGTACCAAGCTGAGAAGTATCACGAAGCAGCTCTGCTCAACTTCCAGACAACGGTCCGCGATATCGATGATTCCAACTTCAAAGCAGTCCTTTTGTTTGCCGGTACACTGTTCCCACACGCATGTGTTGCTTCGCTTGCAGTTCATACCGATCTAGAGCATGGATTTGCCAGCGTTCTCTCCAACCTCGTCCTAACTCGGAGGATTAGGCCCATGGTGGCTGGCTTCTACACGGAAATGAAGGAGAGCGAATTGGGTCGTATGATTCCGAATGATGTCAAAGACATTGATTGGCACACTGAAGAACAACCACCCGATACCGAGCTTGTACAGCTCCGCAAGTTTTCAGAGGTCGTTCACCACGTCTATCCTCCCGACATAGTCGATGCATATGGATATGCATGCCATATTCTCGAACTGGTATTTCAGGTTGCAGCAAAATCTGATAAGCCGCCTTCCGACGCGTTGTTGAAGATCTGGATTCATTTGATCTCCGACCGCTATGTCGAGCTTCTATCGGAAAAACAACCGGGATCCCTAATCATATTTGCACACTACGCTGTTATCATGCATAGAGCAGCAGAGAACTACTGGTATCTGGAAGGGGTTGCAGAGCAGATACTTCTGATCGCGGATTATATGGTTCCAGGCGAATGGAAGTCGTGGCTGCAGTGGCCTAAGGAGCAAATACGTGGTGCCTCTATTCCCCCGATACCATATTCAGGACATACGACATGAGCCTGGGATGTTTTGCGGGCTTTACAGTCCCTCATCAACACATACTGAACTGCAACTGCCTTGGAGTTGCTGTATGAAGCAAGCCGTAGACTTTGAAACAAGCCATTCGATGCAGACGACGCTGTCCGTTGCGGAGAGACCGAGGCTGCAAATTTGCCTGATCGCCGCCGAAATCCACACAGCTATTACACCACAGCACTGTGCCTACACCAAATCGGCATTGCTTGTTCCTCTTACCGGACTTCTTTGGGGTATGCTTGCGAGCCTTGCTTGGTAGGCTCGACGGAGTCTTACGTCGTAAGCAAAAATAGCCTAGGCCTACGTACCCACCTGTTGACTTACTATGCAGACTACATTTACGAACCTTGACTCGCCAGCTTGAGACAGCTTCATTCGAATTGGCGATACATGGCAGGGAGAGGCTGTGCGAAACGTGCGAAGTATACAGCTTATTTATCTGCACGGACTACGAGGAGCACGACGACATGTTCTGGAACCCACACCGATGACTTCCACCTCCGTGTTTTATGCTACTATACGCGGAGACTTAGTGTACAATGTTCGAGCAATAGCTCAGAAAACATCGAAAGAGTGGAGCCCAGTATTCCTGGCAGCAACTCGATTGGTGCGTCGTATTTGGAGACGCTAGCCGTATGCACGGATCCTCTTCGCTTTCTTTACGGATACCTACCTATCCCAACGATCGGCGGGACGGTTGCTCAGGCAATCTAGGTATGGGTATTTGGAGTCTAGATACGGGATACGCCAAGTGGGCTGTGCCCCACGGTCATCTATTGTGACTTCTATAGATAAAGATGTTGCTGTGTCCTCCTCCACCGACCAACCCCCGTCAACACACCAATACTTCAACGGTGTACCATCATAAACACTTCTCACGTTTCCAAGCTCATTCTAGTTATTCTGTAATTGGTTTTTGCTATATCTTACAGGCTCCTGCCACTTACGTTAGTTCTTCGACTCAAGATGTCGACGTCAGGGACAGCAGACAACTCGTCAGCAATTCCAGAGTACGTACTCTGGCCGTACACGCCCACCATCGCAGCCGGTGCCATTGCCGCTGTTGTGATGTTCATCCTGTTCTTCGTGCACACATTCCGCCTTGTCAAGAACAGGACATGGTTCTGTATACCATTCGTTGTCGGAGCTCTAGTACGTGCTTTACCCTCCACCATCACCCCAGCTTATACGTACGGAATTACTTTACAAGGAAACAACGAGCTAATACCCACCCCAGTGCGAAGCTATAGGATACGCCGCTCGCGCGGCAGCCCACAACGATACTGAAGGCAAAACACCCTACATCATCCAGTCCACGCTCATCCTCCTGGCCCCCATCCTCTTCGCAGCTTCCATCTACATGATTCTCGGCCGCCTCATCCGCCGCACAGACTCTGCCGAATACTCGCTGATCCGAGTCAACTGGCTGACCAAGATCTTTGTCGGCGGCGACATCTTCTGCTTGTATGTTCTCAGGAAACGACATTATTTCTCATGACCTATTATACTGATTTAGTTCCCCAGTCTGATCCAAGCCGGTGGTGCAGGCATGCTCGTATCCGCTGACGACCAGGACGGCTTCAAGCGCGGCGAAAACATCATCCTCGGCGGCCTGATCCTACAAATCCTCATCTTCGGCTTCTTCGTCGTTATAGCTGGTATCTGGCACACACGGCTTTCCCAGCGTCCTACAGCTGCGTCTGCGGATATTCCGTGGACGAAGCTGATCTGGTTCTTGTATGCGGCTAGTGTATGCATTACTATTCGTAACCTTTGCAGGGTTATCGAGTATGCTATGGGCAAGGTATTTTTTTCCCTCCATCTCCGCCACATCTACATTTGAACACCGGCTAACAAAAAAACTAGGATGGTTACCTACTTTCTCACGAATGGCCCATTTACGTTTACGACTTTTTGCCCATGATGATTACACTTGTTGTGTGCGTCTGGTGGTACGACCCCAACATTAAGCCGCGTCGCAAGGCGGACATTGAGTTTGCCCAGAGATAGTTGGTCTGGGGTTGTCATTATCTCACGACGGTATATATCACGGCAAGACTGGAATTTGCGTACTCGATAAAGGCAGGGGTGGTCTTCTTGCTGGCTCGACAGATTTGTTTTCTTTACGTAGCGTTCATTTCATGCTTTGGAAGTTTGGGGGAGAGTGTCTTAAAGATACTAGCTCATCGGATATCTGTAGAAAAGCTATGTATAGGTACCTAGCAAGACTTATACAGACCCTGTTCATATAACAGTGTGCTCGTTACCAGAATTTTCCATGAAATGGTTGTGCCATGCTAACATCTCGGTTCAAATTATATCTGTGCAAAGCCTATCGCTCATACTATTCGTTTGATTCACTTACGGAGCTTTCCCATCTATCGACGACGCCAAGCTATATATGCTCGACATCGACTTTCCATTCGCTTTATCTTCCCTTCTTCCCCTCTAGCCCAGCTCCCAGTAACCCCAACTCATCTATTCTTGCCTGTCCCGCGCATCATCAATCGCGCGATCCCAATTATAAAACTTCATATAGATACCCTCAGACACCGTAATGCAGCTCGAACCGACAGCACACCCAGTCCAAAGCCCCACCAGCTTCATATCCTGCTTGAAACAAAGGAATAGCGCCAACGGCACAGCAATAACATAATACACGAAGAGATTGCACCAGCCGCCAATGTTCTGCTTGCCCAGGCCGCGGAGCAAGGCATTCACAAGCGCCGTGGTGGAATCTGCGAATTGGAAAGCGGCGAGCAGGGGTAGTACGGTAGCTACTATGCTAACGACTTCCGGGTCGCTAGTGAAGGCTTTGGGAAGGATGTTTCGGAAGGCGGTTAGAAAGGCGAAATCGATGAGACCGATGGCGAGGAAGGTTAGAATGTATGTTTTTGTGGCGGTGCGGGCTGCAGAGAGGGAACCGGCGCCGATCAGATTGCCCAGGCGGGTTGAGACGGCTACGCCGACGGAGAAGGGGACGTGGTAGATAGCTACTGCCAGAGTCATGACACTGTGGGAGTTAGTGAATGCTGAACAGTATGGGTGGGAGTTTTCCTTACATTGACTGCGCCGCTAAGTGAGCTGTGGAAAGATAGCTTGTCGAAAAGGTAAGAATGTCCTGTAAAGAAATTAGCATACATTCACGTCCATGGATGCAGGATGCACAACGTACAAAAGCTAGCCACTCCGTTTCCACCATGACAATACCTGGGATCGCCAATCTGGCCATTGGTCCCCAATTGGTAAACGCAGCCTTGGTGAAGCCGCCCCAGCATTCCAGCGAGGACGGATTTACAAAGTATACGTAGATCCAGAGCAGCAGCGGTAGAAGGTTGTTTGAAATGACAGTCGCAAGGGCAGCACCCGTGAGATCCCAATCTAGTACAAAGACGAGAATGTAGTTCAAAGCTATGTTGATGGGCGTTGCGATGAGCAAGACGAAGAGCGAAGCGTTGAAAAGGCCCTGGGCTTGCGTGAATCGCTTTCCGGCTTCGAAGATGGCGTAGCCTGGTGCTCCTGCGAGAAGTAATGAAAGGTAGTATCCAGCGAGATGTGCAATCGCCTTTTCGGGAACGAGGGCCGCGAGGATCCAGCCGGAACATAACCAAACTGCTCCAATGGGGATGGTGACAGCCAGCATGAAGAGAATCATGCGCTGAAGATGGAGACCCACCATAGTCTTCTTTCCTGAACCATAGGCTTGCGCGCAGAGCGTATCTAGTGATGTCGCTAGTCCTTCGTAGATAGCTAGTCCGGTGATGTTGGCTGTCATTGTGGCTAGAGAAACTGCTCCAAGCTCATCCGTCCCGACTGTGCAGAACAAGAGTTAGTTTGCATGCATGACGTGTTTATTTTGGTTACTTACTATGGCCCACTACGAAAATGGTCACCAAGCTGAAGGAGTATTGCAGTAAATATGTTCCCATGAGCGGAACGCTGTACTTCAGTAGCAACCTGGCTTCCTGCCCCGCCGTCGTTCCTAGCTCTTCTGCCGTCCCATCTCCTCCCAGCAGACTTTCGATTTCAGAGGGATCAGGGATCGCTCCATATTGATGCTGCTTCGCTGCGTTATCGTGCGCCCTGAGTAAGCCGACGCGCTCAGCTGTGCTGGTAGAAAACCTGCGCGCCTCGGGAGCGTCCATTGTGTTGTATGTAGCGCCACCACCAGAAGTAAACGGGAACGGAACAAAGACCAGGGCTAAAGACGAGATGTCATAGTCGTATTCCAGGTGCTTGACTTTGCTGTGCTGGTTGACTTTGTCTTCCTGGTGCTTCGATCTTACAGTTGTCGGCTCGGGCTGCCAAAGTGGGGCGAGCAACTGGGCCTCTGCCGTCAATGGGGCGTCTGGGCGCATGGCGATATCGGTCGGCTTGCAGCGAAGCAGTAAAGCGTCGGAGGACTAACGAAGGGCGGGCATAGTCTTTCCTGCGTCGTGTGGAGTTTCTGTGCGACAGGTGCCCAGATGCGGGAATGTTTGTCCAGAGTCTGCAGCTTTTCACGAGGTTTTGTGGTGCAAGAGGGCACTGTGACGGCTCATTTCCCGCACCAGGGTCTCCGCTGCTTTGGTTGCCATGTTTACTGCGCTCTTACCATTCGCAACAGCGGGCCGCGAGAGATAGTCTGGTAAGAGCGAGGCGTTGGGGTGCGTGGCGATGATCGTACCAACGTAATGCGCTTCGGAAGGAATCCCATTGGCGACGAATAGTTCGTGGTCGAATCATCTCCGAGACTCCCAGGATCGCTGCGTCGCGCTACTGTCGAGTACGTATGCTCGAACTACCCCACCGAGCATTTCCATAGATACGCAAACTTCCTGGCTAAAGACGAGGAAGACTATTCGTCTGGTGTTGTCGCAGGAAGCGCTCGTATGCGCGAGAGGATGTTTGTGGATTTTGGCGGGCCTACGTGCAGCTTTGTATTGCCTACTGGGAGCGACTTCCTTGGTCAGCGTGATCTCGTTGGTTCTTCATTCGATCAAACACGGTAGATGGCTCAGTCGCCGCTGTATCGTGTATGTTGTAGTCGTGCTATCGTGGTGCAGATGCGTTGTCAAGCATAAGACGGAGCTGAAATGTCTCGAACTACGTTCACAGGAAAGAAGGATTGATTCACATATACTACAGAGAGGAACTAAACGTCACATAAACGTTGCCATGACGGCTGCGAGCAGACACAAAGCACGGCAAGCCGGAACCATGTCAGTCCATACTGACACAGGTGAAAGGACGTGCCCAGGAAAGCCATCCTGCACTCAAGAATCGCCAAGTATCAACACATCCACCCGAGTCCAGATCCCCACATTCCTCTCCGCTGCCCACTCCAACATGTACTCGCTCTGTAGTTTAGTTCATCTCGTATACGCTCTGGACTTTCAAAATGTGGCTCATACACCTTACCTTTTTGGATGCACTAAATACAGCAAAATAAGACTAGTCCTGTTCCCCAGTATGCGCACAGCTTCGTCTTGCCTAGGTATACCCAAAGGCCAATCGGAAGTCTTGCATTTCCGCTTGCCAAACCTCGCATGCCTAGTAAAGGAATCCCTATCTTGTGTAAACCAGGTCAAGAACTCGGGACGGCTAAGTTGTCAGCAAAATAGTATAACGATCGGTCGTTCATCTGACATAGCGTCCCAAGCCTCCTCCGCTTCTCATGTTTATCTAGGGATTAAGCTTATAAGAACTCTGGAGCAACAGTTGAATAATTCAACTTAACATTCCATGCCCCGACTTTCAGTTCACCCCGAAGTACTATTTCTGTGAAGACATTGATTCCGAAAAACACCCAATCACAATCGCCACATACACCCACTCAGCATATTTCACATAAACCCTCAAGAAAAATATATAAAACGGCAAGCTAGATCCAACAGTCTTATCCTACATCATCGTTCTCCTCCCACCCAAACAACGCCATGAACTCCCATTCTCCCGGTGGCACCTCCAACTACACCCATCTTACCTCCACCCCACGCATCCTGTCATGCATCCTTATAGCCTCCCCCCAATCCTCGATCCTTATTCCCACACCCGCTTACCCCGTCCGCTCGATCCGAGCAGCACACATCCATACCTAGGGACTGTATCCTCAACAAAGTCCCCTCCGCAACATTCCCATCCCGTCGCTCCCCGCATAAACTCACGATTCCCCTCAACATCAAAACACATGACTCGTTACCCCGGGATCGTACTAGCAATCCAAGCATCCCGGCCCTCCCAGCGCATAAACCCGCGAAAAAGCGAGAAAAGAAAAAGCAAGAAAGTAGCCCGGCAGCCGGGAACTTCCAGAGAAAAAGAGCCAAGATCTTCCTGAAGCGATTAACCCCCTGTTCCGCCGAGAAAAAGAAAAAAAAATTTAACGTTGTAGTGTTACTGCCATCGCGATCTATCCATCTACACTATACCTTTGCCCAGTCCGCCGAGAGGGACAGAAGAATAAGCGCGAGGTGGGGTGTGGGGTGAAGGCCGCGAGAAAGCGGAAAAGAGGGAAAAGAGTGGACTAAGCGGGATACGTAAGTGGTATCCCGCTCTGTGCCGCTCCTTCCGTCTGAGGTGTCCCATCCGCCCGCTGCTTGTTCCGTACTGCACTATGGGATAATATAGGACAGGATGGATGGATGGATGGATGGATGGAGAAACGGATGAACGGCTTTGCGTTCCCCAAACCACTGTTTTCCTGGCCCATGGATTGGGTTTCAAGACTGTATTCTTTCTTCCTCCCCTCTCCTCACTTTCCTACTCAAGTCACTCCAACGGCACTACCCGAACCCTTCCATGCATGCACCCATGGCGTGACAATCGCCCGTGAACAGAAAATCTGCATCCGCATCTGCATCTTAGATTTCCCTTTAGCTTAGTGTGGCAAGAAACACCCCAGTTCCTGTACCGTCTAGGTAAACTCACGCGGGCGGCGGCGTCGTTGAGCTGCAATGCAGATGCTTTAGTGTGGAGGAGGGATACTAGCGAAGCGGCCAACCGCGCGGGGAGGTAGCGAAAAAAAAGGAACGATGGGCTGGCTGATCAACGGTGCACGTACGCACACGCGTGCGCGCGACCTGCGGAATTTTTAGTCGGTAAAGTATGGGAACGCGACGACGCAATGCGACGCGTGTTCTGCGAGGCAAATGTCGTGTCGTGTCTGATGGCTATTGGGGAGGGACTTGTTCTTTCTTTCGCGTGCTGAGACGGGGATTGTTAGAGTGAGGCTCAGCGAGCGAGGGTGCATGTACATTTGGCGACGATCGCTGGCACTGAGGTGGGCGGCTCCGAAAGCCGCTGCAGGTGACTGTTGAGATGTTGAGCGCTTACTGCCGCCGCATTGATCCCAGGCTTAGGAAGTTGGTTGAATCGCAGTTGTATTGTGAACTCGTGAATTATCATTATCGAGTATTATGAGTGCTTTTGTACTTGCACATACACAAGACTGAGTTCGAAGATGATGAGACGGTAACAAGATGGACGATAGGAAGACTTTCATTATGTGATGACGTGAAACAAGAAACCATTAACAATGTGGTCTATCAGATATCCATCCCAGTGCACAAAGCGTCAAGGAATAAGGAGCCAAACCTGGCTTCAAGACATGGAGCCAATCAGAGGGCTCTTACATGGAGATAACGCCGAGAAATGCAATGGACAATATGTACAGAACGAATGCATCGAATATCGACAGTGTGAAGCGAAGGCTAATGCAAAGCGGAAATCAATCGGGCCTTGCGAGGATGGCGGCAATGGCGTCACATGGAGCGCAGGGCTGGGGTTTACGCTTGGGTGCTTCGGGAGCTGCTGGAGGCAGACACACGCACTCGTCGTCAGAGTCTGAGGTCTGGCGTGCTGGCGTCAGGCCTGGAGCATCCATTGTTACGAAAAAGGATCCACGGCGATCGTACTGCGGGGTGCAAGAACCGTCGTCAGAGGATAGAAAAACAGATGCCCTTCTCGAGAAATGGCCAGCGGAAAGAGCGTCGTCGCATGAAGGGTATGCAGTGCCCCAGAAAGGCAGCTTTGGAGGCGTGCCTTGACCGTTGTATGGCACGTAAATGGACCCACCACGCGGCCTTAGGAAAGGGCTTGGATCGTCAAAGTCTTCAAAGGGACTCTCGCTGGCACTCTTGTCCGACTCCTCCTTGGTGGCCTCGAGGTGCGACTTTTGCAAGGCGAGCTCGAGTTCTTCAGCAGAGAAAGGTTGCGAGGGATTACGAGTGCGGTCTGAGCCGGTAGCGGGTCTCGAAGGCTGCTGGACAGAGCTGGAGCGGCGAGCGCCTTGTGATTGTTTCCGGCGAGCGTCGCGAGGGTCTTCGGTCGGATTGCGGGACAGGCCAACTAGACATGTCAGTAACGCGTCGGTCATAAGTACAAAGGATCAAACACACCGTTGAGCACATCCCCTTCATCGTCCGACGCTTCTTTGATGTTCGCCGGTCTGTCGTCCCCGGCGATGCTCGCCCCGATGCCGCTGTCTACCCACTCTTCAGCATCGTAGTCCGAGGAGCAACTTCCTCTCCGACTTCGGTGCATACTGCGGCTGCGGCTCCGTCTCCTAAAACTACTCCGACGGCTCGGTAGCCTGCTACCCATGGGAGAATATAGCGAAGCGTTGCTGTGTCGGCGCCATGCTGTTGAAAAGCTGAAAGCCTCGAGCTTCTTCTTGTGTTCGGGGTCGACAGCGCGACGGTATTTTAGCGGAGGCATCTTCTCTCCCGGCTTGTAGAAATCCGACTCTGGCTCTTCTGGTTTGGCATTCTTGTGTGAGCCGGCGGTAAGAACGCGCTTTAAGCGAGTACGTAGGTGGCCAGGCATTGTGGGCGAAGGGTGTGGTTGGGTTTGGGTGGGTGGTGAGAGCCAATGCGGGGTTTGAGAGGGTAATTAAAGTAGTAGTGGTGGGTGAGGGTTGGTGTGAAATGCGGGCAGAGTGTGAAAGCGATGTTGGAGAAGAAGCGCAAGGGCCGTGGGAAGGATGGTCCGGTATGATGTCGGCAGCAGGGTGAGGCTGATTAGGGAGTGGGTCGGGGGCACAGACGCGCTGGTGCTGTTGACCTTGGCCGGGTTGGGTCAAATGCTGGGCGAAAGATGGAGTATCCGAAACTGCAGTGGGACGCTCCGGTGGTCAGGCACTGTGGACTGGGGAAGATGGTGGGCTGTATATGGTGACAGATGCGTCGGATGAAACGCCCTGCAAGGCTAGAAGAAAACGCGGAGAAGTGGCCAGCTCTGACGGCCTGCACGGTACCAAGGCGATGCTAGGTGACGGAGGCTCGCTACGACGTTGAAGCGACGAGCGAAGGCGGGTCAACGACTGCGACTGTACGACTGCGCGCAACCAGGATGCGGCATGCATGCCTGGCGGTAGAAGTTTTCTAGAACGGGCGCAGGCGCGAAAAGCGCAACAGACGGCGTGAAGGGACTGGGCTTGGGTCGGCCGAGGAGGTGCTAGCGACAGGCGCAGTGGGTGAAAAGGTGGGCCAGACTGGCCGTGGGTGAGCGCTAAGCAGTTGGAGGGTGAACTGCCGTTGAGAGTGGCATCCATGGCTTGCCACGGCCGTAATTCGCGCAGTCTCCAGCCTCATTCGCTGCTTGTCGGGTAGTGGCAGGGTGGTGCGTCGAGATGGTGGGTTGAGATGGCGCACGCCGAGCTTGTAGAGTGAATCGGGCTCCGTCTGGACAGGCATGCAGTATCTCTGACGTCCCATAAGGCGCCCATGCAGTCAGTTGCCGCGTGCCTGCATCCGGCCTACGTGAAATGCGTCTTGGTCAGCTGGGCGCAAATTGCGCAACCACGTGTGGGGTAAACCAAGTGTGGGTGGGACTCGATCGGTGAAGTCATGTCTATATTTGCACAGTACACCGCCAACGCGAGATGAGATTGTCCGTGTTGGACGCATCGCATCACATCACATCTCCATGCGCAGTCGTCAATCAATGGCAGGCAATTCGCCCCGTAGCATTCACTGCCTGGCTCATCCTTCCACGTGAGCGTTTGCCGAGGATTCCCCGACGGCGCCCAACCCTCGAATCGGGTGATCGCTTACCAGGATGACGCTGCCCCGCATGGCGAACAACTTGCTTTGTCTACAGCGACACCTTCATCTGTACTATCGACAAGTCGAACCGCTGCAATGGGTATGAGGCGTGGCTGTTCGTGGCTGCAACGCGGCAGCTGGCCGTCTCATTGGAAGCCGGCGTCTAGCTACTGCAGCTACCCCCCTCTATATGACCTCATCGGTGTCGAGCTAGGTAGCTAGGTAGCTACAACAAACGCCGTCATGTCGTCGAGCTCCACGAGCTGTGCCCTGCTTTCTCCTGCGACAAGTACCACGCTTGGGCTGATCCTTGACTACAACTAGAGCCTTCCAAGCTCATCCTTCCGCTGCAGTGTGCATCGCAGCTAATCAGCAACAATATGGACAAGATCAAGAGCGTCCTTCACGGACACAAGAAAGACGGCAATGCTGCCCACGACTCGAACACATCCTCGTCCACTGCTGAGGGGTATGTGCCTTTTTCCAATTGACTGCAATCCATACTCATATCAACCATAGTCAGCAACACCCAATCTATGACCAAATGCACGAGCATGACGCGCGGAATAACACTCCGGGACAGCCCTTTTACAACGTCAAGACAACCAGTGGCGCCCCATACACAGAGCTAGCCCAGCCAAGCGGTTCGGCAGGTTTACATGAACATGGTGCACATGGAAGGCCTGCGCACGTCGGTACCGATGGACCCGTTGGGACGACAGCGACTGCAACAACTGGTGCCCATGACCACGCCAATACCTCGCAGCCTCTCGCGAGCGCAAACACAACGGCTGGAGCATCTCAGCGTCCTGATGCCCACCCCCACGGCCACACCCAAGAACCGAGCGTCGCAAGCATCAAGAGCGGCGTCATCGGCTTTGGTCCGGGAGCTAACCAGGGACACGCTGCCATGTCGACACATAACCCCACACAGGAGCACCTGGGCCAAGATCAAGTTGTCGGAGGCGGAGTTCCTGGAACTGCCGGAATGACCGAGGGAAAAGGTGTAACCCCAGGCCAGGCATATCCTCGTACGTAGATTTAATCTACCAACTGACATGCAAAACCTGACCACAATGCAGAATCCAGCGCAATTGATGTTGACTCAGCGCGCTCTAATCCTAACTACATGCAAGAACATCAACCTTATGAAAAGACTTTGCGACAGGAGAGCTATACCGCTGATACCGATCGATCATTCCCTCTTGCAGGCGGCGTCATCTCGAAACCTCATGAGCATCATACATCCACTCGAGACCCAAGTCAGCATACATCGACCAGTCACGACAAACGCATCAGTGAACGTGAGCCTGGCACAAAAGAGAGGAAAGTCGGTATAAATGACAGTCCTGCGCGCGATAGTTATGGGCGGGAAGGACTGGCCGGAGCAGCCGCTGCCGCTACGGCCATTGGCGCTTCCAAGACGCTCTCACGGTCAGATGAGCGGGACGTTCAGCATCAAGGCCTCGAAACTCGCCAGGCTACATATGGAGACAATCCACCGGCTGTTGCCACGACAGCCACTCAGCCAGGCAATGATTTGAACCAGCCAACGTCTGGTCACCATCCTGAAGCTTTGACAGCCGTAGTAGCGGCTGCCTCCACAACTTCTGCCGTCCCCTCATCTACTCAAGGACATGAGTACGAGGCCCAGGATGTGAATATGAACCCATCCGGAACTTCTCAGTCAACCATTGCAGGAGCCCCAGTGACCGACATGTCAAGTGCCAGTGAACGTCCACAAAACCCTCGACTTGAGTCACATAGACACATTCCTGGCGAATACATCTCGACACCGGGTGATGAGAGGACGTTCCTCGATTACACCCCTGTCATTCAACCTACATCCACTGACCCAAGCGGAAATATTTCGAGCACAGAGCCTACGTCTACATTAGATCCATCTCACGTTCAGCATTCGAGTGTTGAACCCACACATACAAGTGAGCCTCATGAGCTTAGGCACACTGGAACGCTTGACGAGCCCCGGCCAAAGTCTGCTGATGAACATCATTATGCCCGTGATGCTGCGATTGTTGGAGGCCTTGGTGCTGGCGCAGCAGGTTTAGGCGCGCATGCAGCTTCGAAGAAGCACGATACTCGCGACGTTGGTAACAGCCAGCCGCTATACGAAGAATCCAGCCCGTACAGTAGCAAAACACTCGACCCCCGCGTTTTAGGCGATAGCTCCAAACTAGAACAGCAGAGATTCGATCCGCAGGCCAAGACTGATGCAGTTCCTAGCAGTGGCTCAGCTAATTCTGGCCCTCCAGTTTCGCATGATCCGTCTCAGACCACAGAGTCGCAGCACCATTACGGCCGTGATGCTGCCGCACTTGGCGCAGGTGCTGTAGCAGCTAGTGGAATGCACCCCGCCTTCAACCGAAACGATACCGCTGGCGCCGGTACCGCCATACTTCCTGACGATCCCTCTCAAACCTCTGGCACTGGATCCACCATTGCTGCCCTTCAGCAAACTTCGAACTTCTCTAAGCCACTTCCTGCTGCGACTACCTCCGCTTCTCAGCCAGTAGGGAACCATCAATTTTATGGCGCCACAGGAGCCCCTGCCCCAGTTGTGGACACGAGTGCACAACAACCATCGAGCAATCTGGGTCAGACATCTACCACCAGCGCAGTTCCAGAGAGACACCCTGAACACCACTATGGCCGTGATGCGGGTCTAGTTGGAGCTGGGGCTGCTGCCGCCGGCGGTCTCTATGCTGCCAACCGTGATGACACCTACAGTGGACCAGCGTCGAGCACTATTGGACCACACTCTAGCAACGCTGCAAATATCATGGATCCCAGGGTTCAGCCAGATCCGAGCAAACAGACACACCACAATGTTGGACCGACAGCTGAGGATCCTGCTTCGCGCACGATTGGCCCGCATGATAGCAACATTGCCAACATCATTGATCCAAGAGTCCAGCCTGATCCATCAAAACAAAAGGGACATACCACAGTCGGACCACATCAATCAGACACCCTAAACCGCCTAGATCCCAAGGTTGACGAAAAGGGAGGTCAGCAGAGTGGGCATCACTATGGTCGTGACGCTGCTGTGGTTGGAGGTGCAGGCGCCGCCGGTTATGGAGCATACGAAGCTAAGAATGCATACGGTGATCGAAGTATGACACAGCGAGCCTACGAAGCTATAAACGCATACGGAGATCACAGGTTGACTCAACCTGCAGCTTCTCTTCCAGATCAGAGATACGATCCCACGGCTACCGGCGCACGGGCCCTCAACCCTGTGTCACCAAGGACCCAGTACGACTACAATAACCCTACTACTCAAAGCCATGTCAATCGCACTGATCCCAACGATCATATCAACAGAAATACTGCTCTTGGTGGTGCAGGCCTTGCAGCTGCTGGACTAGGGGCAGGAGCTTACGCAGGAAGCAAGCATGACGACAACACTACTCAACTCCCCCTGCGGCAAAAGCAAGACCTTGCGTCGTCCGGTCAGCCTACATACCCAGCGCAGGGATTTACACAGTCTTCACACCCCACGCACGAGACCAGCACGAATGCACCGTACCCTACCTCAGGTACCATCGCGCCACACAACACCCATGTTCAGGATCCCGCCCTGCAACCTTTCGGGTCTGATGCGCGCCCTGTGAATGAGAACCATGACAAACGCAATGCCGCTGTTGTAGGTGGCGCTGCGGGTGCAGCAGGTCTGGGCGGAGCAGCTTACATCAATTCGCAGCATCAAGACGATCGTGAGGCCGAAGAACGCCTTAAGAAGATTGCCCACGACCAAGAGAAAGAGCAGCACAGGCTTGATAAGGAACAGCACAAGCATGACAAGGAAGTTCACAAACATGACAAGGCCGTTGCAGCCCACGAGAAAGACGAGCATCGTCTGGCCAAAGAGCATGAGAAAGAGCAAGCACGTCTGGCCAAAGAACACGAGAAGGAACAAGCGCGTCTGGCCAAGGAACAACATCAGCGCGAAAAGGAACTTGAGAAGGAGAATGAGGGTGAGGAGAAGAAGAAGCACGGCCTTCTTGGATTCTTGCACCGTGATAAGTCCAAGAAGGAAAAGTCGTCCGCCAGTCCTGAATCTTCACCACGCCAGTCTCGCGATTACAGTCCCAGACATTCCAAGGAGTATGGTGATGACCATCCCGATTCGCCACGCTGGAAGGGTAAACACCTTCTTCACAAGGACCCACCGAAGGGCCATCCCGCTCGTGAAGCTATGGAGCATCAGTACGCAACTGATCCATATAGTTCCACAGGAAACAGGGAGCACATCGGTGTGGATGGTCCGATCGGTAGCCCCGATAGGATCAGTGGTGACCGGTAAGATCATATTCAACGTCTCCACTGCTTCAACAATTTCTAACAAACATGCAGCGACACTCAGGGAGATGTCTACGGCGCGCATTCTGCCTCAGATCTGGACCACAATACTACAGTCACCGAGCCACACACTGGTCTTCCCATGAACACCCGCTATGGCACTGGTGCTGGCGGAACAGACGGAAACCCTACCATTCATGGTCAACATACTCATCCTTGAGCAACATGGGGCCAAAGTGGCACAGATTGGGAGGGTATCAGGAAGGGCGGCACACCATATTAATCTTCCGATGGAACAGCGGCCAATCATGGTCACGGTATACGGATAATGACTTACGTTATACATTTATAATTGTAACATTAGCTGTGTAGTCCATAACTTGACGTTCCTGTCTTGCATGCTAGCGCAATAAGAGGTCGGTTGTGAACTGCAAGCCCCAGTTTTTACCCTAGAAACCCTGCACGTCTGTCACTTGTCCTACCGTGACGAACAAGAACAACAACCGCGGCACCGGCTGAATGCTGCATGATACCTCTACACAACAAGCTAAATTCTACTGCGCAACGCAACGGAGAAACTCTGTCCGTGACGATATCACAGTTCGCGGGGAAGAAGTGGGGCGAGTCATATCGATCCTGGTTCGGCGAACCGCCGTCGGAGATATCTACGACGATGGTGACGACGGGACTTACTGTCTACAGAAATACACCGCT
>JAESFQ010000272.1_pt1 | contig 18707 bp, 19 predicted proteins | sample 9269431 | NCBI WGS metagenome assembly JAESFQ01 (sample SAMN14502588, study PRJNA617103) | algae metagenome | isolation source: Plectolyngbya sp. WJT66-NPBG17 and co-occurring heterotrophs from well... | place: USA: Mojave Desert, Joshua Tree National Park, California | collected 2006-08-06
GAAAGTGTGCGCTATGTAGCGGCTGGAATATGAACAATGTGCGGAAGCGCGAGCAATAGAAATGTCATGTAACTAAGGCGCAAAGGTAATCAATCATATGGACAGTGTAAGCTGCATGTAGGCCCTCGAAAGGTCGCTACCTAAGCAACATAGCCTTGTTTCCTATGCTTAAGCCTATTGAATATGTACGACCTTCTAAGATTAGCTCTCCATATCCTAGACTAAAACTCGTAATCTAGTGCTAATAGCAAGTACGTTTAGTTCATTGCCACACCACCCAATTCTTAGATTCCTTTCGCCGGCGACATAACGGCCACACCCAATATCTGGAATCGTCAGATCCTTGCTAATCATCCTGAAAGTTTAGGCAAATACGCTAGTGTCGCTCTAGAGAAGATGACTTTTGGTAAGATACTAAAAGTCTAGTCTGAAGTGAGAGGTCATAAAGCTGACTACTTTAAAGTTAACAAGAAGCAGTATAAGGAACTATAAGCTGTCGATAGTCACGATTTCGCACGACAGTTAGAGTTTAGAGAAGTAGTCTTAGACAAGACGGCTTTTCTAGCACCTAATTTCTTGTTACAAGAGATTCCGGGTATTTTAAAGCAAGGAGTTAGATGCAGAGCTGCACTTGAGCGTCTGAAAGAATTCGCTTAGAGACGTAACTTGATAAACCTAATTGAAAGACGCCTAAAAACACGGTTTAACTTTATGAAAATCGATTACCGGCCTTTCCTCAATATGCCAAACTAGATCTTAATTGTCCTCTCCACGTAGAGTCTCTAGAAGGCACGCAACCTTAGGCTCTTATGGCCATCAAGATTAAGGGTATCGCATGTTGACTTCTAATCAACTCGTCCGCGATTAATCGTTCCCCAAGAGACCTTCTTGAAAACAGCAGCGCGGTCACATGCTTATTTTCTTGGGACGGTTTAGGTGTTCAAAGGGCCAGTTTGGTTCTCTCTTTTTTTGAAAGCTGTTCAAGGTGGCCGACACATTAATACTTGAACTTCAGAGGGTTTGGCCATCCGTTGGGGCGGCGGGCTCGCCTAGCCGGCGATCGCTTGACACTAAGTTTAATCACAATGAGGTTATTGATCGGATAGGGTTATGCTTGATCCAATAGAAGATCCCTTGATAACACTAGAGCTCAGCCTAGTTGTTGCCAAGATTAACGAATCTAAGACGCAAAGCTAGGCCCATATCCAGTCGCTTCGCCACGAAGAACGTCTACTTGTAGTGATTCTTCATAAGGCAATCCATTCCAATGCGCTTCTCCAAGATTTGGTGGCGGCAACCCCTTAAAGAAGTCTCGAATCTTATTTGCGCAACTCACATACTGCCGTCGTAGGTCTGCATACCCTTCATCAACTAATACATAGTCACGCTTCACTATGACCCCATCCACCATAACATGCTTGACATCTTCGACGCTAGCATGGGTAATGATAGTAGCAACTGGATCGTCCCAGCCCAGCATCGCAGGAGAGGTTGAGCTCCAAACAACCAGATCGGCTTTTGCGCCTACAGCGATGACACCGATATCAGGACAGCGCAAAGCAAGACCACCATTTCTTGTGGCAAATAGGAATGCTTGGCTGGCTGACATGGGGTTCTTGGTAGGGACGTGCCATCGGTTCAGCACTTCGCGGTACAAGGACCGACGAGTGGTTTGCAGCCACAAACGTGCTTGGGTTAAGATGTCGCCCGAAAAGTTCCATGGTATATCGGTGCCTAGGGCAGCTTGGTCCTGAATGAGATGACTATTAGGATGGTCGAGGCCGTAGTGCATCTCAGACTCTGGCGTGATGGATATGTGTTGGTTGTGCTGCCGGAGAAGTACTGCTTCCGTTGGCGAGATATGGCTGGCATGAACAAACAGAATAGGGATGGATTGGTTGAGAAATCCCAAAGCATTGAGGTTGGAAGGAAGGTTGTCAGAAACTTTTGCAGTCAGTATCATCTGTCACTGCCACACTCCTGATTGTATGGAATATTACTTACAGCCCCAATGTGGCAGTCCAGAATGCGTAGACAGCACCGAAATGTTAAGTTCGCTGAAATAGATTAAATTTGAAGATTTAGATAGTCTCTGAAGGGGAATGTGACTTACGTAGCAAGTTGAACAACTGCGTTAGTTTCCTCCGTGTTTTCCGCCGAGTTGAAAGTATCGTACGTGAATCTGATGGATACAGCAGTACCACGATGAATGTTTCTCTCGAATTGGCGCCTAAGAAGTGCCACATGTTCTTCAAACGTGAGGACAGCTTGGCCCAAAGCTGGCGAAAGAGTGAAGGCGAAAGACCAGAAAACTCGACTTCCTGAGTCTACAGAAGCTTGTATTGAGGCATCAGAATGTGCCTCGGTCCATTGTACTTGCGAGTGGGAGACTACGGTTGTAGTGCCGCCGTGAAGTGCTTCGTAGAGACCCATTTTCTCACTGGCATAGACGTCCTCGGGGGTAAATATATCGCTCACCCGTAATGTAGGACCCAAGCGCAAAAGGTAGTCAAGGAAGGTCATGTTGGTCCCGAGGTTTTTGTAGACATATTGCCAGGTATGACGACGAGTGTCGACCATACCTGGCGAAAGGATATCGCCTGCCAGGTTGATGATTTCGGTATCACTTGGAAGCGCTCCGGTATAGGACGCTGGTACGACCGCAGTGATTTTGTCATTTTCGACGAGGACCGAACCGTTGCGAATGATGTTCAATGAATTGGAAGCATTCTCAAACGCGATGATGGTACCGTTCGTAAATAGAGTTGCCGCTGCATTGGCAGTCGAAAAGAGACCTGCAGCAGCTAAGAATATTTTGCCGATAGACATAACAAAATTAGCCATGAAGAAAGAACATAGACTGTATGAGGATAGTACACGTAAGATTTGATGATATTGAGTTTGCGCACCATTGGAACTCCTTTGTAGGTTGCTACTTCGTCTCTTGATTAGTTATTAACGCTCATAAAAAGGCCGTGCAAGACTTATGTGATTGGTTTGAATCTTCCAGCGGATGCTGAAGCTCCCGAGCCCGGGTTTCTGCTTATACTTTGTTGCTTAGAAATGTTGCATTCGGATCTTGTAACGCAATGAATTGAAAGCGAGATTTGGGAATGCTTGCGGCTTGCTGATGACACTACACACGGAAAGCTTCCAAACAGACTGGTAATACTCGTGAAACTGTTGGAGGTATTCAAGTTCGACGCACAGTGTTGCCAGTGACGCACGAGGTAGACTCCGGAGGAACCAGAGTGACAGTCTGTACTCAGCATTGCCATCTTCATCGCACGTTGGAACTTTGAGCTTCATGTCGATCTCGACCTGTCGCAGTGCGACCCTGCGTTGGGAGAGTCCAACCAGTGCTTTGTATTGCTCGGCCTCCGCGTCAAAACATAGGGTCTCGACGGAGCTTTTAGTTTTTGTCGGGGTGCATTCTGTATCGGTAGCGGACTGAATTGTACATATAGCCGACAATATCTCAAACGACCTTCGAGCTCCGGCGCACTAATTTCCCCCACAAACGTCATCCGTTCCTCCGACCCAAACACTCAAACAACTGGTTGCCTTGCCGCACGCGTGCAGAAAGCCACAAAAAAGCCACCTTTCCACAACCTCGGGCTTTAAAAGATTTACAGTCCCTGCTACTTCTTCCTGCACAGCATCAACATATTTCCTTGAACTCGTCGAATCCCCGTACCAATCTACGAAAGAAGACAAGAAAGAGATGGAGAAGCTCAAGGAAGCCGAGACCGTAGCAGCGCAACACCTTCGCAAGACATTCAAATACCCCTCCGAATCCGACGACGAAGATGCCGTAGAAGCGGGTATGGATGAACAGGGTACATGTTTCCCTCCACCTTGCACTCCACCTACGCTCAACTAACAGCACCAAACAGACCGCGCAGCCCTCCTCCAAACCCTCAGCACACACGACACATCCACAACGCACACGTACACGCTCTTCCTCCTTGCGCTGCCCTTACTTCCCACACTACTCTACATCCCGCGCCTATTCGCCCTCTCCACCCTCCCAACGAGTCTAATCGCTATGGCGAGCCTACTAGCAACGGCGTACACCTTGTATTTTCTACCATTACCGCCTACACAGATGGAGTCTATAGATGGCGTAGACATCACACCTTCGACCCTCCGACAACCGTCGAAAGCGAAGGGACAGGGCAACAAACCTGTTGGCGGATATGGAATCTACCCCAAAACACCATCTTGGGAACAGCCGACTGAGAAGAGTGTAAGACGGCCTGTGCCTTACATATCGGCAGAGGTAGCGGACAAGATAGGGGATTATATTATGCCTATCAACAGGGCTGTGTGTGGGCTGTTGGCACTGTACGAGGTATGGTTGGCGCGGGACTGGAGTGAAGGGTTCATGGTAGGAGGCGGGTTCTTGCCAGGTGTCATTTGTTTGGTGATACTCTGGGCAAGGACGGAGCTGAGGATCATTGATATGGAAGTGTTGGACAAGATAAATAAGGATGCTGCGCAGGGCAAAGTGAAATGAGACCTGAATAACGTACAGACTTGCGAGTTTGATCATAAGATAACCACAACTGAGATACCCATGGAAGTATGGTGATACACAAAGAATCTTCATCAAGATAAGATAACGATATCATTAGGGTCTATGTATAGGTGAAAGGAAAAAAATGTCCGTGATCCATATCATATCATGTCGAATGCACACACCCAACGCTGCGCTGTACTATGCTGTTGCTGTGTACTGCCAAATATGCCAAACCAACGCCGCGCTTGCTTAAAGGTGCAGAATCCAGATTTTCCTTTCTATGTAGCCAGCACCAGGTGTGGTGCGGCCTATGCTTTTGGGATTTCAATGTCCAAATCCATGTCTATACGTGTGATGTGGTCGAACAAGTTCGAAGCCGATGGAAGAGGTTCCTAACCAGTACGCTTCCAGAACTGGTACTTCTTCTTTTGCGGCTTCTCGTTGGTTTCGCCGACAAGCGCATTGTCGTGTCTGATACCGCCTGCCTCTGTGCCAGCAGCGTCCATGTGGTACGCCTTCTCATTTCCTCTCTTCTTTCCCTTCTTGACATCCCTTCTCGACGCACAGCAGCAGCATAGGCCCATCTGTATGAGCCAAGCGAAGATAGCAAAAGCGCTCGCCACCCACATGAAGGCGAAAAGGGTGACGCCGATATCCGCGCCAATGTTTAGCTCAGCCACACCACCGATAGTGTTGCGGAAGATGATGAACATGACAGTTGCGATGACGGAGGCGACGGTCACGAATAGGGCGTTTAGGAAGGCGAGAATGGCGACAACAAGGGTGAGCCAGCGCGTGTAGATGGAGATGGGCATGACGAATATGAGGACGAAGGACAGGACGGTTGCCGTGAGGAAGAGGCCGAACATCCAGTGTGAGACGAGTTGAATCAGGTCGAGGATATCATTGATGTTGGCAGGAAGGTTGACTGTAGGTATGCATGTCAGTTGTTTACTTTCAAGATGTTATGCTTGTGAAGTGGTGTGAGAAGCAACATACTCGATGCTCCAGCGAGAAGCTCATTACGCAAAATTTCCACAGGGTTGAACCAGTACAACGTCTTTGGCTCACTGCAGTACGTCACTCCTTCGCCCAGATACCCTTCACAGAAGCCCCAAAGCCCGACTTGGTAGAAATCATGCAATCCCAGCGTCTGCGCAATAGTGTTGATGAGCGCGAAGTTTGGTACACTGGCAGGGACGATATGGCTCAGGTCGAGGCGAATAAAGTACCAATTCTTGATAACGGGCTTGTTGCGTACGCCAGATATGTTGACGAGGATGAGGAAGATGAGGGTGAGGAAGAGGAAGAAAGATGTGGTCAGCGCCCATATTTTGCGTGTTCGAGTTGCGCGTTTGATTTGCTCCTTGGTGAGTTCAGGGACGACAGTCGGTGAGGTTGTTTGCGCGACAGCGGTATCGTCCGACTTGCGGCGGCGCGAGAAGAAGCCCATGGTTGATGATTCGGAGACTTGCAGGCGTGGGAAGGAGAAGAAGCAAGCCTCACTGCAGCGGAGGGCAGTGAGAGAAGCAAGTGAAACAGCAACGACAGAAACTCAGGCAAACGACGCAAAGAGCGAAGAAGATGCGAAACGTCTCGTCGATTGAATCTTCAGGGCAAGAATGCCTTGAATCCGGGGCAACGCAATCTCATACGCGCGTGCAGCAGCAGCAGTCGTGTATTTTATGGAGCCTGGTGGAAGATCACAAGCTATGACGTACAGGACCCCTAACAGCAAAACTAGACACCGCAAGAAGGCGCTGGCGACGCGGCACATTCCCCATCAACGACATGAACAGGCACTAAGCCACCCACTTGCGACGGCAGATGGCAGATCATTGGCCTGGATTGTGGGCGCGACTGAAGAACCGGCGTGGACGCACGTTTGGTGCGCGCATGGTCTGGCCGGTACGCGTGTGCACGAGGCTGGTCATGACGTCGCACTACGGACCTTGTTACGAGGGAGTCTGTGAGTATGGACATGGTTACCGTGTGGCTGTGCTTGCTTGCATTGCTCTGGTGTGGATAAAATGGGGTGGCATATATGGGTAAGATTTTCGCGGGTAACATGGGAGCGAAACTGATGATCTGCGTGGATGATTGTTTTCATCATAGCAGATGCCGAAGGATGCGAAATGGCGCTAGGCTTCAGATCTGCATGAAAAAAAGTTACACACTATTGCATAGCTTGAGGTTAAGGCTCCCAACCGGGCAAACATGCCTTCTGACAGCTAAAATCACTATTCTCACCTTGTGCAAGAAGGGATAGACAGGGCAGTCCAGTGTGTTTGTAATAATCTCTTTGCTTTCCATTCCTCTATGTGCTTCGCTTCGCTACTTCACGACCGCTCACCAATCACGTTCCCTCACCAAGCCTTCATGGTCTCCAAACCTCCAAGCTGCCCTCTACACACTTCAACCTCACCATGCCGCAGCCACGCAGAGAAATAAAAATTAGACATTGGTAAACGCCAGTCCATCGCTAACCGCCCTAGAAAACGAGTAATCTGCCGGTCGTTCGTTCCACAACCGCGATGGAGAAAAATAGAAAAGGATTCGAGACAGGAAGTCCGTATAGGTTGTTGCAGTGATATGAACATGGAGGGTAGCCAACGCGCGCTATGTCTATGCCACGATACCAAGGAAATCGTCAAGGGCCGCTACAAAGCAGTGTACAGAGAAGGAGTTGACATGATATGAGCTTTTGATGTTCGGTCGAGTGGTAGTGGAAAGCTCTGCCAGCGAGCCCATGTGTCCGTCGTCAAAGATATTGTGCTATAAAAGTCACGATTTGTTTAGGCGCCCTCTACCATGTTCATCCTGGGCTTTAGTTGCACCATGAAGTCATCCTTGGTACCCAAGACGTCTCTTGGTATCCTGCTGACACGGTTGGCTCCGCTGCGAACAGCAAACCTGCCAACTGCCGAGATACCCGAATGGTTTGATCTGATAGATCCAGCATCCGAGGCACCAGAACCGGCAGGGTCACGAATGCGAGCAGGTGGTGCGAAATCGAGCGCAGTGAAGGTACCAGACTTGCGCATCAGGTAAGGACTGGGCAACGCGGGGAGTTCGTCATAAGAGCCGACTAGTGGTGTGTGTGGCCGCACGGCTGGGCTATAAGGTCTGGGAACGCCTAGCGGGCTATCGGGTCGTACACCGTTTTGCCTCTCGCGAAATGAGACTGGGGGTGCGAAGTCGGCAGCGTCGAAGACCATCGAGTTCTCAGTGAGCTTTCCGGGTGTTGGGAGAGAGGACAATGCTGATGGTGGAGGCAATGGCTTCTTCATTGGCGCAGGTAAACGTCCGCTCATGGAAGACATGCCGCGAGGCGGTGGGTATTGCGAGGAAGCCACCGAGCTGTTCGACATGTGCGGGCCACGAGGCCCAGTACCAGTGTTGCTTCGGAACCGGGGAGGAGCACGAGGGGGAGGAGTCATGGCACGACGTGTAATGGGCTCGGCGAAGGGGGCATTTGGCTGAGCGACGACAAAGGCACCAGTGCGAGAGTCGAAGACAGTGCCATCTTGGTACTCAGAGCCGTAGTCCTCAACGTAATCGGTGTATTGGTGACCTCCAACAGGCTCAGGCTTCGAGTCGTCAAAGTACTCCTTGTAAAAAGATCGAATGCGGTTGGCGCGCTCCTCCGGGTTCTCCTGAGGGTCGTCGGAAGGCATGGGACGTAGGCTCATGGACAGACGGTTCGTGCTGTGGCCAAAGTCATCCACTCCCAAACCAACATTCTGGGGACCTGTTGAGTAGCGGGGCTTGGGTGCGACGATTTTAGGCTGCTCGCTTTCTTTTGGCGATGGTGGCGTGACTTGGAAACCGTCGCCGTAGCTCGAAGTGCTGATGATGCTGTGCGTGTTGGTGTTCTCTAGTACAACAGCCTGGGACTGGACGCGTGGCAATGCGGGTATGTCGTTGGTAGTTTGGACGGGCGACTTGTTGACTTGCTTTTCCGTGAGACCAGGCTCAGGAATGGAGATGGTGGGAACGTTGCCAGGCTTGAAGGCTGCGTATTGGGTCTTGGGCTCTTCAGAAGGCAATGCGGCGGGCAGAGGTGCAACGGGAGAAGACTTTTCTTCGAATCGTGGGTTCAACGGACTAAGAGGAATACCGGCCTCAGGAAACTTGCTGTCTGGGGATCGCGAACCGTCAGGAGACAGAGACTCGCCACGGATGGGGTGGGACGTTGACATCCTCTGCGCATTTTGGAGAAGACCAGCCTGAAGGCCTTCCTTCTTTGTTCCTGCGCTCGAAGTGGTGTACATGGATCTGGCGTCATTTCCGTAGGGGCCGCGACTTGCGCTGCGGATGCTCTGGTCATCCTTCAAGTAAGCTACCGGGCCGTAGGGATCGTGAGGGTCGTGTTGCGAACGCGATAGTGAGTGAAACGATTCTCGAGAGCCGTGTAGGCCAACGGGCAGTATGTACGGACTTCCCGTCTCGATGGATAGACCTCGGTCGTGGCCTCCTGGTATTTCCTTTTCCGAAACGCTCATCTCAGGGCCTCCCTTCTTGCCAGATCTAGTGACACCCTCCATACCCCAGTCGTGCGACTTGTACTTGTCTCTGGAATCCTCTTCGGCGAGCTTCCTCTTATTCCTGCGGTGTAAGAAGAACAGAACAATCGAAACACCGACCACAGGTACTCTACGAACAATCAGCGCATTCATCGTTGGCAAGACGAGTTACGTACATGATGGCCAGTGCAATGGCAATGGTGGGTACTTGTGTTGGCTTGGTGCAGCCGGGGTCGCTGTCGTTGGTACAGGTTGGGCTTGCGCGGGCCACCAGGACGCGGGTAGCCCTTTCGACCATGTGAATCGTCTGGCTGGCACTGCTCGGAGAGCCAATGTGGTTCTCGCTGCGCACATGGTGGTGCATGTGTTGGTGGTGTGAGTGAGGCATGGCTCTAGGACTTATGTCGCATGTGATGTCCCAATCGATAGAGCTAGCAATGAATCCGGGGGAAGCTCGTGCTTCGTGTTGTCGACGTAACACGATACAGTATACGGTTGCGGGCGGGGCTCCACGGTGCAAGTATTAACAACGTCAAGTCGTAACTCAGTCGCGACAGCTAGTCGACAGAATAGTATATGCGAAACCCGTTCCGGGGTAGTTGGGGAGCGAGCGGAGGGCGATAGTCAAGGTGGATAACAAGGCAAACAAACAATCTTCGGCGCAAAAAAAGAATGACTGGGGTAAGGTACAATGGAGCGGCGAAGGTTGCTGGTGAAGGTTGCGAAAAGAGCGACAGGCCCACGAAGAAGTGAGTTGAAGGAAAGAAGACGGATGGGTGGGAAAGGTAGATGAGGCGCCGCACAGGAGCCTGATGTCCGGTTCTGACTGACAGGCCTCCTGATTGGGCACATGCCTCAAGCCTTGCACGGGTCACGTCTGTTACGCCGAAGCAGAGAGTGAAGGGCCCGCGTTCGCTCTTTAGACGCAGCCACACGTTTGACCTTGGATCCGCGCCGCTCAGTGCATTCCACACCAACACCAACAGCCAGCTGCGTCCACACGTCGTCACTGTCCTCGTGAGTCTCTTCTCGCAATCGATAGAGCTATCAGAGCTATCGTCGTATTTTCCCAGTTGCACATCCACCCGTCACGCTGCATCCGAAGCCCCTACTGACCTGCAGCTTCAGGAGGCAGCTAGGCCGCACCGTTTATTTTGGACGGCGCCCCGGGCGTCCGCGCTAGCACCAAAGGGGGCTCGCTACTGCAGGAACCCTTTCGCGGGCTTCCTTGATTCGTCACTTCATCTTGAGCAACCCATGGTCGACCAGGGCTCCTGTTGTGCACTCCAGACCATACAACACCATCAGAAGCGCCCTGGGCCCCTGAACCATCAACGCAAACGCCCCCATCTCTGCACGCTGACATGTCGTGCCTCATCCACGCAAGTACAGCAGCTCAGCTAGTCAGTAGTTGTATTTTCTTCCTTGCACAGCCACTACTGTCCTCTGGTCGCCCAAGGCCCGCAAAAGAGCAATCCTCCCCTTTTCCGACGCAGTGGAGCTCAAACCGGTCCAGAACAAACCCGCTCCACGCTCTCTTCATTTCCCGATTCTGCTGAGGCCGAGCGCTGGTTGTGCACCACCTCCACCGGCCGTGTCTTCTGCATGTGGGCTACCCCGAGCCCGCTTCCGCTTAACAACCATCATCTATCAAGATTGTGCTATCCACCCGTCATATTTGTTCTTCTCCCCTTTTACCATGTGAAACTCTTTGTAGCCTTATGAAACTCACAGACATTGACCGCGCACAGTCTAGTGGCAGTCATGCATCGCTTTTTGCACTTCTTTCGACGGCGTACACGATACGACGACTGTTGAGGCTGGTGCGAATACGCGAAGGAATAGTCAAATCCCACTCACCGCCACTGGCATCGCCCTGCAACATCCCTTCATCACCAAGGAGATTAGCCGTCTCTCGCCTTCTGACGTTTCATAAGCGCATGGTTACCCGCATAATGGCCAGGCCTTCACTATACACTGGTGTAGCCGATTTTACTATAGCGAGATTACTGCATGTGATGTCATGGTTGACTCTTGTCGTGTGAAATCTACTCGCGACTTGGTGACATTCAGTGCAGGCTTTTCTCGATACATCTCTGTCTATATGCGAAACTGGAATAGCAGAAAGCATCTTTGGCACAAGTCCCAAACACACTGTCGTGGAATGGAATTTTGCGGAGACCTTAAAGTCCACTGCGTAGGCATACATCTTGTCCCGAATTTCTTGGGGTAAAGAGAGGAATAAGGTCGAGGGTGTGTATCGGCTTTATACACTGCTGGGTGTTTCCTTCCTTGACGGTATCTAAAATGGTTCACGCCGTAGAGGTGCATTCTCGGCAGGAGACCGGAATCAAAGGTGTCATGTTTAGTGCAACCAAATTACCCGTACTCACCCACGTATGAACGAAATCGCTGTGGAAAGCCGTTGGATATCGCCAAAAGGAGCCCCAACCATCTTATACCCCGGAAACGAAGCATTGGAACTCTCTTATACGGTATTCAAGAGCGTCGGGAGGTACATTCCGCAAGAAGTGGACATGGTTGTGTTGAACCTCATTTTCTTGTCTGCTCGTGTGACGATGTCCGCGGACAGGGTAGCGAGAGTCCCTCATGACGAAAAAGAAAACCGTGCACAGCGAGCCGTGCAGACGTGTATATGCAGCGTGACCTATGTAACGATGCACGACGTCCGCTGGCAAGTGTACTGCAATGCAGCGATTAGGCGATGGAAGCCGACAGAAGCGATCGTGGGGTCAGAACGTGGCTGACCAGGCGCGGGCTCGGCCGGGAAAGTGCCGATTGACTATGACGCATTGGCCATTCTCCTCTCACGAGACAAATCATCGTCGAACAACAAAGACGTACATGCACATAACCATCACCTGTTACCAACTCGCCTCTCGCCATTCACACCCTCCTGCTACTCTCTTTCATACAATTACCAACACCCCGCCCAAGCTTTGACGTTGGATCCCGCCAAGAGCCCATCCCCAGCCCTGGAACTCGCGATTCTTTCTGGTCCCTGCGCTGCGTAGCTACGCCCCACTGCCGCCCCAACTTCTTAAGGGTCCCATCTCCCTACAAGCCCTATCAAAACACGTTTCGCACTTCAGCAATATGACCGCCCCGCATATGGTATCCCCCAGGATGGCTACATCAAATTCTGGAAGTGGGACAATGGAGGTCCGCCCTCAGCCTGTACTGCGTCTGTCAGCACCTTCCGGTGTGCTTCGTCTACGAGCCGAGCCCTCAGAACGTCGGCACATTCAGTGGGCCGAAGACGTGGTTGATAACGAAGGCATGGGCAAGAAATCATCCAAAGGTACCATGACCTCGATCAGGCCACCATGCTATTAGAAGCTGACACACTTGAAGTCTGCTGCATCTATCACAAGCCCCGCGCCGCCGACGAGTCTTCCGACGACGACTCCTCAGGCTCATCTTCAGACTCAGATTCCGAATCCGAGCCTGACAACAGCACCGCAAGGCCTGCTGGAAGAATCAGCGCAGCTCGTGGTAGGCGGCCACATCATGCTCACGACGGTTGTGAGCATGTCCACGGTCACGGTGAGGGTTCCAGTACCCCGCAAAAGCACAAGCGTCAACGGAGAAAACCAAGCCCCAATGCCTACGAGAAGGTGCCGAAGCAGAAGAAGTAGGCTCCGATCGCGCTTAGCTGGTGAACTCATCGAGTTTGCTGGTATGACTTGTACACGATTCTCATTGCTTGGAGTTACGGGTGTTCCTGAGACACAATATGACTGGGCGCGCGTTTGTTGCATAGCGCTGGGAACGGACTTGAGTCCATAAAACTTTGTCTTTCGCTGCTTGATGTAGACTCATCAGATGCAGTTTTGCTTTATCTAGTAGCATCACAGTTGCATGTACCAAGCGAAGAGCTCTGCTCCCTCCCAGTCCTTCTTCCTGTGCTCCTGCGTATCGTTGATGCTCTCTCCACTGTGCTTTGGCGCGCGCGCTACTTTGCAACTGCAAGGCAGCATTAGCTCGACTGCATGTTTCTCTCAAACTACCTCTTTACTCGTCATCCATTGCAAAACATACTGTGGGGGGATGCACATGCAGCCGACCGCGCACCGATTGTCAACCTTTTCTCGCCCTTGCTCATAACGTTTTTCGGCAGCGCCGACGGCTCGATGCAAAGTCAATCCACGTGTTGTACTCGCGCTCAATCCTCCGTAATCGCTGCATTCGCCTGCTGTATGACTGCAGGTGCATGCTGTGTAGGAATGCGAACAAGCGTCTGGGGCAACGGCGGTCCATCTTCTGCCTTCTTCTCTGACTCATCCTCTTCTTTCGCTTTTGGAAGTTTTGCTGATGTTGTTTAGTATTTTATGATTCGCAAGAAACGTTCAACTTACTGGACGCCATGTTGATAGCCCTTAATACATTGTGCCAATTTGACAGTACAGCTGCGACCGCTAATCGACCATCAAGTTAGCATAATGTTTCTCCTACGTAGACTGCAAGACTCGTGCGTCCAACTACTCGTGTGTAATGCTCTTGACGTACCTTCTGTTCCATCTGATAATGTTGCCAGCTTATCAGTGAGCATCTGCATCTGATCTGCAAGTCCTCCGCTTAATGCTTGCAGGTCTTTCAAGTTGGCTAGTTCGGCTTTCTTCTCTGCAATGCGCGCAAGCAAGACGGGAGATTGTTGCTGGGACCCCGCCATGGACTGATTCCGGAGATGTGGCGGAAGGGGACGTGTGAAATTCGACATCTTTACTATTGATCAGGATTCAGACAATTTTGTCGGAAAGGTGCTTGGTGATGTCGATGTCGATGTCGCGAACAGTGGGACAAGGGTTTTTTCTCATGAAGTTGTATTACTGGAGATACCTTTCTTTTGTGAAAGCAGAAGAAAGCGGCCGTATCAGGATCCTGAGTTCTATCCTTCCGTGATATTATAGTCACCGAACGTCGTGTTCTCGTGCTGTATCCATGAACGCGTTCGTGCCCCTCGTGTCACGTGGGAGCGCTCTCCACGCTAACCTGTCTGGACCTAGCATTGTTGCCATGTAAACATGCAATGACGAACACAGAAGGAACACCTACCGACGCCCTATGCTATCAACGCCACGACAGTTGCGCGGCCGTCTACAACAGTATACTTAACCTCGACATACCTATCCGCGCATATGGCGCGTCTCAATGAGCCGCCGATTGCACCCCAGCCATCGGCGGAATCCATCGAAGCCCTCAAGCGACGCTTCTTGAGGCAAAATCGCGAACTTGCAAAAACGAACTCGATCCAATCCATACGCATCCGCAGCCTCGAAACGGACTGCTCCCGACTACTTGCCGAAAATTTGGCATTGCGCGAGCAAGTCTTGAGTCTCCACAACACTATTGAATCGCGTCCGGCACTCGACCAGATTGATGTTGTCAAAACACAGCTTGAAGCCAAGCTATCAGAGCTAAGCAACCTGGTAGCAGGCCTGTCGCAAACAAGGAGCGGAACTGGGAAAGACAAAGGAAGAAGAAAAAGCCAGATGACAGCGAAGAGGAAGAGTGGAGAAGAGCGGCAATGGAGAAGTGGACTGGGTCTGCAGGAGGTGGAGAACGGCATGCTTCCTACGATCACAGAAGATAAATACTATCCTCGAAGAACAATGGGGTACGTCTTGATTGCTGTCAAAGCATTAACATGCATAGACGCGCTAGAAACTAACTTACTGCAGTGCGGACGAGCTTCAACAGGTTATAGAAGATCCAGACAGTCAATCGCCAGACATTGGCCCTCCACCAGTCGCGCGATTCGAAGACGAAGACGAACACCCCATTGGTTTCGATCCCAGCCCCGCAACAGGAGAACAACGGGAAGAACCCGGAGACGATGGTGAGCCTACATTATCGGTCAACCTCGAGACGCGTAAGAAGCGACGAGAGAGCGGGCCGAAGCTCAACATACGTCGTGTATCCCTCTTCGAGTCGCCAGAAGAAGCTGAAGAAACAGTCGCGAAGCCTCTGCGCACTGGGGCGAAGCGGAAGTTTAGCGTTCAAGAGGATGAGGAAGCAAGTCAAGCCAAGGCTGATGCTTTCAGATTTAGTCGTCGCAACGTCCCAAGTGCTTCGGATATGGAGGTGTCTAACGCTGACTCTAGACCTCCGTCGTTGGAACGACCTCCCGTTCTTTCAGCTAGTATGTACATCCAAAGCAATCATGCATACTCATCTAACTTGGTAGAACCTGTAAACACTGATCCGGTCTTGTCGCCAAAGAAACAACGTTCCTCGATTCAAGACAGACCAGAAAAGCCAGAAAAACTAGCACCCAGAGCTCGCAGTCGCCCTCGACTAAACATCACGCGCAACGCGACCCCGGACCTCCCGACGCTACCCATGCCTGAGCCTGTACCCGCTGCTGAGATTTTACTTGACTCTCTGCCCCCCAAGACACCCGCTGTAGAAGAGATGTTCTCTCCACCATCTACTGAGCCGTCAACACAACGACCAGATAACAAGGATACACCGCCACCGGGAGATCTCACTTCGGTAGATCAGATCGGTCAAGCAGGACGACCGGGTAGACGGGCGCGGCCTCAAGTCAGTTACAAAGAGCCCAGTCTCAATGTAAAGATGCGACGTCCAGACGCTAAGCTAGTTGACGCGGTGATCGATCGCAGGACGAGCGCAGAAACCCAAAATGTGCCTTCAACACTTGTCAAGCGCGACTCAGATGGTGAAATTGCATGGAAGCCAATATCGACAGTTTCTCAGCAGAGGGGCGAGGAAGAGGCTGAAGCGGGAAGTCCATTGAGACAGAAGCTTGACCGAAACCAGGATTCTAAAGCATCGCCTGCGTCAGTCGAGCCAGAAGAACGATCAACGACCTCGAGAGCCATATCCGCGCTCATCACCGAGACCAGCACTGCTAAGAGGAGAGTAACTACATCAACTGCAGGACCCGTCTCAGAGCCCCTCGTTGCCAAAACTTTGGATCTTTCCCTCTCAACCAAGGATACAATAGCTGTGAAACAAGCATCGCAAGAGAAGGATAGCTTGGCCGTATTCGATTTCACGGACTCCTCGCCTGCTGACGCAACGACCAACCCGCGTGCACGTGTCAACGAACTTGCCAAAGCAGCAAGAAGTGCACGGCGACACTCCGCTATGCCCGCATCTTCCACGTCCACGTCCACATCCACATCCACATCCTCATCGACGACATCAGAAGAGCGCAGAGCCGAAAGGGAAAAGGCGGAAGGGGCACTCCCTTCTTTACATAAGCGCACTGGAAGCGGAAACACGAAAAGTAGTACTACTACGAGCTTAGGGAGAAGCACTAGTGCTAATGGTATCGCTAGGAGTGCCTCGAGTGCTCGGACGCTAGGCTTGAAAGACAAGAAACCAGCCAACGCGGGAACCTTGCCTAGTAATGCTAGCACGAACGACATGAGGGAGAAGCCTGATGGTATGGAAGACGTTAAAGTGCGGGACAGGGACAGGGAAACGAGCACACTGAGAGCCGAACGCGCTGCTAGTCGACGGAAAAGTATGATGCTTTAGGGGTGGAGTGAGGGCGCAATGTAGATGACAGGGACGTTCTGGTATACTGGCGTTACCATGGACACGACATGGGCTTTTCTTCACAGCGGTGGCGTTTTTGCGAATGATACCTGATCTCACGAGATCCTGTTTTGTTCAGTGTAGTCAGGTCGCTTTATGACTGTTATGAAGTTTGATATATTGCGATCTTATACCACTAATTGGCTCATTGTTTTCGTTGCTATTGTCGTTGCTTTATTACCTGATCATAATCTTCTGTCCCTGTAGGAGTCTGGTGGCTTTCCAATAACAGATTACACGTAAGATGAAGCTCATCACCTTGCGTAATGGATGCGCGATTGCTGAAACCCTGATTTGTTAGCAAGGCATATAAGGCGACAGTACTGAACGATGGTGATGATGTGAGTGATTGTATTGGTGTGTGATATGCGTCCTCTCCTCAACATATGCTCCTTGTCTTCCCTCGATATGGTGGAACAAGTGTACAAATCTTTTGCTCGTCGTAGCCTCTACTTGAACGCCGTGCTTAATGGCCCCTGTCCTCATACCAATCCTTCCTACTATTGTCCTTGCTAAAGACCCTCTTGAAGCCCTTGGACACAGCGTCCGTGACGCTAAAGTCATTGAAGAGCCACTGGTTGCTGTGTCGACCATAGTACTTGAACTCCCTGTGCTCCTCACTCTTGGCAGTGTTGCCGCTCCCAACGCTGCTTGAAGTGTCCCTGCGGCTGCGCATAGGAACGCGCGGCTTGCTGAATTCGCCTGGTCCGACGCCGACACTTTCAGCGTGGGTTCTGACGCTGGGCTCAGCGCGCATGACGCGGAGACTAGAGTACTGCGAGTACTGCGAGCCGTTGGTGCCCGTTGTGGATATTGTTGCTGATTTGGTGAAGCGAGGCATAACGTCGCTGTCGATGGAGGTGGATCGGGGACATGGCTTGGACAGGACTGAGGAGGAGGAGGTTTCTTCATGATTCTTGTGGGTAATGTTGTTGCTTTTCGGTTGATGTTCGAGCGAGACAAGCCTTGAAGTCAAGTCTCGAGCGTCGATGCGTTGGTTGTTGTAGTCAGTCATCAGCAAAATGGTAGGAGACTGAGTAGTAAAGGTGATGACGTTCGGGTCTTGGCTGATCGTGGAGTGCGTTTGATAGTCTCGAATCGTCTTTCGCTCTGGTGTTGAGGCTGTTGAACTGGAACTTATGCTTGTAGGTCGTAGTAGTATAGGTAATGCAAGCTAGGGGGGTCAACAAAGGTATATATGCTTCCTCTCGTAGGACGCTAAGACCACGTCTCTGACCATATAATGCAGTCAAAACTCATTCACGTCCCCAAGCTCCTTGGCACCATGATTGCAATTGTTCGATCCTTCCGATACTAGAGTCATCAGTTCGACGTAGGGGAAGTCGGCACGGGACAAACGTTCATCTTGACCCAACCATGCGCCGAATCGAACGCTACCAACCCACTTTGTCCTGCAGTGCTCACAGTTCTTTTCGGTTAAACGCTACCATACGCCAAATACGAGAGCACATGACCTTTAATCCTGGATAGTGAAGGTAAGCCTTACCGGCTATCGGCACCCGCCACGCAATCCTCGAGTATAGTCGTAGACCGTGCACTAGCCACAGTCAGCCACACCCAATCCCTGCCCAGCAACAATCTCATAATGCAAGGCCGCGAATGCATCCTACTGCATTTGTGACGTCGTTTTCATTTTCCGCGGCTAGGCGGGGCACTTGTCGTGATTCCGATCGTTCCGGCTGACCATCGAAGGCCTAGCTGTGGCGTGTGATTAGTTTTGGCTGGCCTCGGCGACTTTACATGGCTTGATAGGTTGAGGCGCACGAGTCGGACAAATCACACGAGACTGCACCAAAGGGTCGTGGGAGTGGATACCGGTGGTTTGAGACAAGAATAGATTTTGCAATCAAAACCAACTTTGAAGGTTTGAAAGGACCCGGAGACGCTAAGGGATTTTGAAATATTAGAATAGCAAGAGCAGGTAGCCATAGCAGATAGGGAATTAGCCTTCACAAAAGCCGAAACGTAGCTCCGTTTCTTGAGAGTTAACATTCAGAGGATGGTGTGATCCATAACAACAAATCATCTTGTGTCGAACAACTAGAACA
>JAESFQ010000273.1_pt1 | contig 18635 bp, 23 predicted proteins | sample 9269431 | NCBI WGS metagenome assembly JAESFQ01 (sample SAMN14502588, study PRJNA617103) | algae metagenome | isolation source: Plectolyngbya sp. WJT66-NPBG17 and co-occurring heterotrophs from well... | place: USA: Mojave Desert, Joshua Tree National Park, California | collected 2006-08-06
CGTATTTGATGCCGCAAACCGAACTCTGCCCTTCTGATCAGGAAACTTGGTTTGTAGGCAGCATGCCGTAGTTCCGACACGGCATTGATTGCTATGACGTACGTCGTATAGCTTGGTGGGGAGCGCACCAACAGTGAAGTCACTACATTGTGAGGTAAACCTAGTCATAGAGAAGCGTGGTACGCTGATATCATACTACTACTTGTCTGTGGGTCGGGTGCACGTCTTGTCATTGCTACTTGCTTTTCAACACACATACTGATCTGGTTCAACCTCGAAGCAGAACTAGTAAGAACAATGCCTCCTAATTTTCATCTCACAGCTTCTGCTTCTTCTCACAACTTGCCCATCATCAGATTTCTAATCATTTCCCGTCCAGTAACCACTGTAGTCCTCCACAGGGTCGGGAAGTCCAACGTACTCGAAAAGGCTGTTATGATCCTGTTAGCCAAGAACATGCACGTGTTTCTCTCTTTCATTCCTTAGGTAGAAAAACTGCAACAAAAGAAAGAGGAGACACTTACTATCAGCATACCCAAACCCAAGCATAGGCGGAATCCATCCCCTCGCATACTCGAGAGCAAAACATTCATTCTCCATTTTATACTGCTTGACATCGCCCCTGGTAAGATGATGCACACTCCCCTGGGGATACCTCTCAGCCTCGTAAACGCCCTTGCCAGGCCGATAAGCCAGCTGCTCGCCCTTGAGAATATGAAAGTAGTCGTCTGCCGTATGCCTCCCCGTATGTCCCTCGGTGCCAATCGCCGTGCCAAAAATAATCAGATACTCAGTAATAGACGCATGGATAATGTACATGGCGCCCATGGCACCACCGGCATTGTTAAAGATCCATTCTTCGTCCAAGTTGATGTGGGGACCGTGCGTGGCTGATAGCGAAGTAACAATGTGAGAGACGACCGAGGCGGTGTCGTTGCCGTGCAGCGAAATGGCTTCTTGAGATAGCGCGTGCAGGCCCGAAGGAGTAAAAATGTAGAATTTGCTTAGGTGCGAGTCTAGCGTGTACATGAGCGTTGTTAGGATGCCGAGTATGGCGCCGAGCGCGATGAGGACACGCATTTTGGCCTATTTCGTCGTCTTCCAGCAGGAATTGTGTAACTTGAAAAGAGTGACTAGGTTCAGTTGCGAAAAGAGTGTCCTGCTTTGGTTGTTCGTTGTTACTGCACCTTACGAGGATCGTGAGGGTTTTCTTCATTATCAAAACGCACGTGCCAGCCGGAAAAGGAGAAGTCCGGGACGCCGGATCGTCAGCTCATCAAAGATGGCGTATGGCCTGTTGCCTGCTACGAGGCTTCCGTCTTCCGGTGGTGGACGAGGAAGTCTCGGGTTGTCCGCACAAACAGTGGTTATAATCAATCAAGTGCTCAGTACATTGTCGCGCACGGGTGAACACTGTTAGGCCAAAGGGGTATAGAAGTATTTCTACAAACAATAGCTGCCTATAATACTGAGAATATTACCTCCTCTGCTATCCCCGTCATTACCACCAAGTGAATTCGAAAGAATGCCATAGATGATATCCGCATGCCGCACCCTTTTCCCATCCGAGACAACGCCTCAGCGTATGCAAAACGTCGTAAAAATCATGTTAGACGCGATTACACGTACCCGATATGCCCAAACACTGTGTGCACATGGAAGAGAACAGTCTCCGCCGTCATTACCAGCCACCAATGAAGGTGATGAAGCCATCGACCATGTTAATCCAATCTTGGCCATTGAGTGTCCCAGCCTGCCTCTTCTCCCATAGCACCTTTACCATATTGCTCAAGTGAAGTCTTGCCTGCTCCCCCGCCTCACTCGTGCCGTCGTTCCTGACAAGCTGCACCTTGCCACCGGCAAACTTCTCGCTGAGATCGATCTTGAAACTCGCATCACCATCCGGTGGACAATACAGCTCCTCTCGTGTCCCTGCCGCAGGCCCAATAACACCTGGAGCGAGCTGCACAAGATGTCCATGCAGCAGCAGGCTCTGTGCATGACTCCTCTTGGGCTTGAACAGTGAGCCGCGCACCGAGAAGCTGACCAGTCGTAAGAGCCCTGCGCCGTCGCCAAGTCGAATAATCCAGTCTTGGAAGGCCTCATACATCATCTTGAACTCGACTTTTATGGTCCAGAGATTGTAGCTGTAGAAAATGGCGAGAGCTTCGGAGCGGACGAGGCGGGATACCGAGGCGAGGGCATGCTGCATTTGGCCATCAAAGGTGGAGATGCAGTAGACGAGGGGCTTGTCGATGACGAGGTTTTCGCAGTTACGGTAGATTTGGTGACGGATCTCTGGCGGAAGGGTGACGAAGGTGGGCGGGGTATGCGTTGTGTCGTTGGCGGGCGGCGTGTGGATTTCTTGGATCGATGTAACTTGAATATCTTCCATAGGAATAGTTTCTGCCTTCTCTTGATGCAAGGCAATGTGTGCGGCCCAATCCTTCTGTACGTCGTTGGACCCATGGAGCTGGATACGGTCGAGGCTGTGATTTCTAGAGTGGGACGGTGAGAGCGCGTAGTCGTCCATGTGTTCGTCGTCGTCCGGTCTTTCCTCCGCATACAGCTGCAGACCCTCCAAGCGCGTGACATCGGGCAGGCTCGACACGCCGTACTGCTGCGAGTGTTCAGGCGTTGATGGAAACGAGGTGGCCTGGCTTTCGACGCCAGGGCAGTAGTCATGATCGCTCCCATCACCCAGCACATCCGTGTCATCCGAGTCTGTGTCTGTGTCGGAGCCTATGTCTATGTCCACGTTGAGTCTATATCTCGGAATCTTGGGCGGCAGCTGGTGCGTGGGCGAGCTGGGCGAAGGCAGCTGGGTCGCGGATCGTTTGCTCGACGTGCGTACAACAGTGCCCTTTTGGGACATGTTTCTCCCTCTCCGCTGGCTGGCCGCGCTATCCTCGCTGTTTGTGCTCAGCTCCGGCGCGCCGTCACAATACCCGCACGGCGGTGTTTGCACGCTAGTATCAAGAGGCTGAAGTTTCGGAGAGCGTGCCTTGATGGCCTCGACATCGTCTGGGGGCGTCTGACCCGTGACCGAGTATCGGCGTTGGGTAACCATTGTGATATGGGCGGTAGCGATGATGCGAGGAGCGGAACGCGAGAGTGAGGGTGGGAAGCGAGGGCGGTTGGTGTTACGCAGAGTCAAGCGTCAGGCTCCAGCAAAAACCCTTGGGAGTAGATGTGCTGGCAGGCTGCACGATGACCTTTTGCAGGCCCTTGACGCGTGCAATGGGCAATGGGCGAGGCTTGCGGGGTGCGTTAGGTAGCGTTGCGGATGCGGCCGAGTGGACTGAGAAGCGGATTCGCGAGTGGGGAGACCACTTTTTATCGATTACGCAGGCTGAGCTGAAGCTAGATAACAGTCACCAAATACACTCGCCGAGACAATCACGCAGCAGCAGAATCAGTAGAAGCGAGGGGGGGCAGAAATGGGGAATTCGGCACCAACAGCGCATCAGGAGGGAGATGAAGGGCGTAGCACGTTTGGCAACTGGGCAACAATGCCGCGTTTCATGACTGCGCAATTTGTCGTCAATGCTGCACTGCCCACCCGGCCATTACCATGCTCCACCCCCAATTTCTCGTGTAACCAATATACCGATCTTCAACATTCCTCCATGGAGAGGAGTTTGGAGAGCATGGGGTACGAGTCTGGCTTACTACGATATTACGATCCGCAGTGCATGGCCCAAAGGGAGCACATGGTACTTTCGCGGCTTTTTCGGGCAAGGAGGTTTGGCCAGGGCAGGTGAAACGAGTTTTGCTTATGGCCTGCGAGGCACTGCAGCTGAATGATCCCAACTACCAGCTCTGGCACAGGAGAGTTGGCAGTCTCGTCACTTGCTGAAATCCAAGTCGAGGCTTTATGAATGGGTTCAATAGCGCTGGTAGGTATTGGAAGCAACAATGATTGCAGTTGCTACCTATGGACTTATATTCCAATGTAGAACGAATGGATAAATTCAACACAATCAAGCGCCTATCCTGACGATTATCCTGTTGAAGGATACTGCAAACGGCCATCACACGAGGCTACATCTTCCCTCGTAGCACGCATGTTGAAATGGTGCTTTCCCCCTCACTTCCCTACCATTCTTCTACAACTCACTCTTCTTCCCCATACCAGCAGGCTCCCTGACCATAATGTCCAACGGAATGTTCCTTCCACCCCTCTGTAGATTGATCCTCCTCGTCTCCTCGAAGCCAAACTTCCTGTAGATCGGAGGATTCGTCTCGTTGCTCGATTCCAAGTAGCACGGTCTACCTTCGCGGTCCGCAAGCTTCGTTACATGCTCAATGAGCTTGCGCGCATGACCTTTCCCACGGCCGCTGGGCCTGGTACCTAGGTAAACCAGGTACCACGCGTCGTGTTCTCGCTCACCAAGCGTGGTATGCATAGTATCGTGGAGAAGAGGCAAGAATTCATCAAAAAAGCGGCGTTTGCCTTCGGAGGAGAGCCGGTAATTGAGACGCCACATGCCAGAGCGAAACATGGTCAGGTAGTCGTCCATGTTCTGGCCGGGCGGCATCCTGAGTACGTGAGCTTGTAGCCACTGTGCGTTTGACATCTTGATAACTTACCAGAGTGCGACTGCCTCAAAGTCGCCTACCGTAGTCACTAGTCCCTTGAGGATGTGAGCATACGTTACGTACTCGAGAATCTCGACATGTAGCGCCCACTTTTGCTCCTCAGTCCAGTGCTCACGATCAGGCACGTCAATGAAGTACCTTGCAACATCGTCCTGGCCGAAGGCTTCCGCCAAACACTCAGCAGCCTGCTTGTACTCCGCAGCCGTAACGACACGAATGCCGTCGGTGAGCGGAGGCAGAACCGTGGCACCAGCAGAACTTGGCTTCTGCTTCAAGATTTTGAAGCTAGCGGGCACTTCATTGACCCGGATGTTAGCAGACTTCAAGGTGGATGACTTTGTGTTCACTGTGTAATTACAGCTGATTGGCGTAACAGGGGAGAGCGTTTTCGCCATGATTGTGGTTTCGACTGTAAGCCTCTACTAGTATTCAGATGGGATCTGCCGCTTCGTTTGGTTATAGGGACAGTCGTGGGATAAGCCAGCGTGAGGTGTTCCCCGCAGGGCTTGTAACGGAAATCGGCGTGGGTAAGAGGTTAGTCACTTGAACTGCGGTATATCTATACGAGGACCTTGAGTTCAAACAACACAACTAAATTGTGATTAGTCTGGTTGTGGCAATGGGTCGTCGTGGGCTGAGCAGGAGCCGTGACCGTCGATTGCCTGCCATGTGGTATACCTTTTCTGATTTGGTTGGCGCTTTTTTTTTTTTTACGTTTTAGCGGGACGATTAAGATCTCCTGTGTGGACTCTAGAGAGCTGCGATCTCGAGACGGTTTCGACTCGAGAAGGGTAGCGTAAAGAAGTGAAGGCTTGACGTAGATCAACCGACATCAATGTTTGAGGCTAGAGAAGCTCCCTTTTGAGTTCACGCTCGACAGACGTAGAGTGTCAGTCCGATGAGGTAGTCTGGCGTCGACAGTATGCACCTTGTGTTGCCGATGTGCCAATCTTTGTGTGTGTGTGTGTGTGTGGATGGGCGGCTGTTGATGTATGGCTGCTCAAAGTTTGGGCTTTGCTTTTTGACTCGTTGGCAGCTTTGTCACAAGACCAGTTACAGCACTGCAGTACGATGCTTGGCTGATGTCGAGCGGCAGCAGCTGTGTACCGTGAAGGATCGCGAGCGGAGGTCGGCTGCAGCAGAATGCGTAAGCCGTGGGGGTGCAGTGGCTAGGAACGCGACGTGAGCATAAGATGACGATTGAAGATCTGTGCCAGATGCAAGCCGCGTGTGTGTGTCTGTAATGAAGACAAAGATGGGAAGGCAGACCTTTGATATATCCCCATCGACCCTGCTTGATCGGCACACCAAGCGCCCCAGGGTGGAGACCGAGGTCATGCTTCACACGCAGAGCTCAAAGCGGGAGCTATCTTCGGACCAACCGCTTAGCCCGTTGAGCATGTAAGTGTCGCTATCACTCGTCCTGTGACCGTCGACTTGGTGTCGGGCCGAAGCGGCTCAACAAAGACCTTGCCTTGTTGGCTTGCTTGCCAGTCGGTTGGCAACACAGCTCACGGCTTGTTTACGAATCATCTTTAGCGACGTAGAGGTAGAGGCAGAGTATCGCGGTGACATCGGATGCTTGGCGGGAATTTGTGGGGTGAAGAGGAAGGGTTGCGCTGCCCACCTCGGCTGTACCTCCTCAGAACAGGTAAGCGCAGAAGGAACAGGGCATTAGGGCTACCTAGGTACGCTCTCGGACAGCTAACGATAAAGCAAGCATTCGGAACACTTCCGCTACATGACTGTCTGCGTCTCGCTTGCTCCTGCTAGACTATCGGCTGGAGATATGCGGTGGTCGGAGCTAACACAGATCAACTGTCACGCAATGTCATCAGAACCGAATGATAGGAGAGGAGCCAACCTTGATGCGCGCACGATAAAGCCACGATGACTAGTGAGCGTGGGGAGCAATAAAACGGCTGATGACTGGATTAAATGGCGGTTGTGGTATCTAACAAGGCCGAGCCTGCATGCACGTACCGCCTCACTTTCAGAAATGGGGGTAGCCTAGGCCAAGCAGCTGCGGGTCGGTTCCCTCGAATAGCGTTGAGAAAAGAATTGATGTACGTATCATGGTGCTCTTCAATGTCTTGAGGATGATTCTTCCACACTTCTCACATGCGACGGATTTCTGTCTCTCCCATGTACTTTTCCAGACCAGAATCGAGATGGTCCCACCATTCGAACAGCATGCTTTCGCAGATGAGCTTGAACCACGGTGTGAACTTGAGCGACTTGTCCTGGAACATGGTCCTGAGATCCTCCTGGGACACCCATCTGGAGTCGCGGGCCTCGTTGGGGTTGACGTTCAGGTCGACATCAGCCTTAATGAACAAGATGTAGTCGACTAGAAGACAGTCAGTACTTGTCCTCTGTAGCTGTCGCCCAGTGTCACAACTTACTCTCATGCTCGCCCCACACGCCGTCACTGGGCGACTTGTAGTGTATCCGGGTAAGGAATTTGAAGTCGTCAATAGGCAACTGTTTAGCCTTGATGCCCAGTTCGTGGTCCAGCTTGCGCACTGCTGCGCGACGTACACCCTGAATCGACTCTTCTAGTCCCACGCCAGTCTCTCCAGGTATGCCTAGCGGGTGTGAACAGCATGTGTTTGTCCACATGTCAGGGAATGTGATCTTCTCGGTAGCGCGCTGCTGAAGGAGGAGGCGGTTCTGGGAGTCGAAGAGAAAGACGGAGAATGCGCGGTGGAGGAGCCCACGATCAATGTTTTCCATCAAGTGGCCTAAAGCATGTCAGTCCCAACCTACCGACGAGTCGCAGTCGTAGTAGTGACTTACAGAGCTTCTTGGTTGCGCTGCCAATTGGCACGTCGTTGTTGTCCAGGACGATGCACACCTCGTCCATCAGTCGTATCTGCTCCTCGTCGTAGCCTTGCAGCGCATTGTCGCTCGTGGCGGAGTTGTGCGATCCTCCGATGAGCGTCGTGTTTACTTCGGGAAAGAGGCGCAGAACATTCTCTGCCGTGATCTCAGGCTGGTGAGTAACAGTCTCGATAGTGCTCATGATTGCAGACCGACACGAGTGCGGGCGAGGGTAATTGAGGCGTACAAGTCAAGTCCTGACCTCGGGGGATTTTCGAGGGGGCGGTCGGGACAATGAAGAAAGCGCGCACGTGCCCCTTATGCAGGGTCTCGACCTCCGCGGCGGCCTGGGTCAAACTGGCGGTTTGCCAGGCAGGCATGTGGCGAACGGCAGAGTAAGTGACCACAAGGGAATCTTTTAGCTTGCAAGCACTTTTATCTTATTGTCTACATTTCTGACCGTTACTCATCATGCTATACACATTGCCGAAGCCTGTGGGCTTTGCGATCCAGGTATCAAAAACTCAGAAACTTTTCCGTAACCGGAATGACATGCAGATATGCTCAGAAGAGACAACCCTCTGACAATAGGAAAGGAAAGGAAACAACCAACTCCAGAAATCCCATATTTACAAAGCGTCTTGCGCTTATGCCACAGTGGTAGTCTTGTTCTTCTTGGCAACAGGCACCTCGGCCTCTGCATCTGCAGCAGCATCAAGCTCCCGCTTCTCTGGAACGCCGTTCAATTCGGCCTCAGCTTCGGCAAACTTCTTCTTCTCCTCTTCCGTCATACCGGGCAACAATGGCACCTCTTCCTTAGCGTGCAGGTTGTTGTGGTAGGTGCGGATAATGGAGTCGGTATCGTCGAGCGCAATCTTGCGAATGTCTGCAATGGCCTTGATCTTGGAAGTACACTCCTTGTACTGCGCATCCGTCATCTTCAAGCCAAGCTGTTCAGCACGGCTCTTAATCGCGTTCCATCCAGTGAGCCTGCTGGCAAAGTGTACATATCGGGACATGCCGAAATCTTGAGGGTTGATGATCTCGTATGTCGAAGGGTTATTAAGAATAGCCTTGGCGTGGATACCAGCCTTGTGAGTAAAGGCACAGAATCCGGTGATGTAGTTCTGTGCATGTCAGTATATGGTCTCCTGGAGTCTGCGCCACTGTACCGTAGCAGGACTGGCACTTACGTTGAACGGGATGTTGACCTCAACAAGGTCGGCAACCAGGTCCTCAACCTCCTTCAGCGCCTTGATGTTGTACTTGCTGATGACATAATCGCGGTCCGCAACAATCATGCGGGCCATCAGACCTCCAAGAGGGGTGATACCGTTACGCTCGCCAATACCAAGTACAGAGGTATCAATGTGAGTGGCACCCGCCTCTAGCGCACAGAAAGCGTTCGCAATGGCACAGCCAGAGTCGTTGTGGAAATGTGTCTCAATGTCGCAGGAAACAACACCACGGAGAGTTCGTACGAGGTCGTAGACTTGACGAGGGGATGCGCAGCCAACGGTATCCGCAATACCGACACGGTCGACGCCAACCTTGTCGACAGCGCTGTAGATGGACAGGAGGTCGACTAGGTCCGATCGGAACGAGTCCTCAGAGCTGAATCGGATCTCCTTGCCCTTGCTCTTGACAAACTCGATTACCTCCAACGCCGTATTCTTGATGTATGTCATGTCCTTGCCGTGACTGTGCTCGCGGAGGTACGCAGAGGTTCCGATGACGACATCGAGGCCATCAACACCGGTCTCGACAGCGATTCTGGCATCGTCCATGTGGCATCGTACGTGAGTGAGAATCTTGGCTTTCAACTAGCAGGCTGTCAGAGTGCGTTCCCACCACCAAAACCTGTCGATAAAATACGTACTCCGAGCTTGCAGAGAGCTTCACAGTCCCTTCTTGACTGCTCAGAGGCAGCAGGGCTGGTGACTTCAATGTCTACATTTGTGGTCAGCCTTTGAAAGTTTCGCGCCAAGTGCCGCGGAGCATAGCCGTACAGTCAACACCAAAGTTGTCCAGAGCTCTCGCAATCTTGATCTTGGCCTCAAGATCGAAGTATGCGTTGGCGAATTGCTCGCCCTCCCTTAGTGTGCTCTCTACGCAGATAAAGTCAGCATCATCTCTTTATCCTCGATAGCAAATCTTCAACACGCGCACATGCGCGTCCGATAGCGCTACCGATAGGCATTATGACGTACCGATAATCTTGAAACGGCCGACATTTGACAAGAAGTCGCCAACAGGCGCGTATGGGCTCTTGTGGGTAGGGTGAGGGTTCTGTCTGGTCTGAACGCCGGTGAAGCCGTCCTTGTTGCCATTGACGCCGTTGGTGCCATTGCTATGGCCGTTGGTAGCAGGTGTTTCTTCGGTGGGAGGACACATGTTGGGCAATTGATGGGGAAAAGGGAAGGTAGAAGGGTTGGTGGGTGCAGGGCGGTATTTGAATGCTGAGGAATTATGTCCAAGGCAAGGTGAGTCAAGAAGCACAAAAATCTGCTGCGAAGAGCGATGATGAAAGCGCAGGGCCGGGATCGGGTCTGTAGCTGTGCGCTAGCCGCCTTCGCTCACATGTGGGGTTTGCCATCTGGCGGTGGCCAACGAGATGACTCTGCTTGGATGCACACAAGGCGGAGTAGACTTCGTTTTTCCGCTCTCAATCTGTTTCCTCTCCACAAACCTGGAGAAAATGCGGCCGAGACTCCAGACGGGATGCCTACCTTGGGTCAAACAATGAGCGTCGGCTGGTTCACCGTGCCATTGGTCACGCACCTCACCGCCTGGTTACGCAGATTCATTGCTGATATTGGCCGCTGCCTTGCTGCACGCGACTGCAAGACATGCTCAACATTGGCTTCTGTCCCATCACACACGATCAGCATGTGCAGACACGAATATAAAAAGAAACCATGGTGGTGTGTCGCCTCACACAAATTTTGACCATAACATTTACATTTTTATGATAAGCAATATATGAGTCTTCGGCAGTGGGTGTCACACAACCCCGCTTTATTGTCCAAAGGGCCGTATGTACCAAAAGGCCCTGCACCAGAGCGGTAATCATGACCAGCATGAGGGAAAACTCCAGCGGCTGGCGTAGTACGGTACGGGTCGTCCCTTGTTTCCAACCTTGTGATACGACCTCAGGATACGTACACTTGTCCAGTTCATGGTACAACTTACTAGTGTACAGGTTACATTACAGCTTCTGGTCTGTGCAACTTTGCGCCGCGTATCTTTGGTTTCAATCCAATGGACTGGTTGCTTCGACACCCTTATACAGGTACTTCTGTTCCTCGTATGGTATTGGGCGTAGGGAGGACCCTGATTTACAATGGTACTCCCCGTCATGCGTACTCATCCTGACGCCTCATGGTGGGCTGTTCTGTTCATGTGAGCCGTGCATCAAAGGCGGCTTTTTTTGTGGTGTATTCAAAGACCGCGAGTGGCAGGAACAACGCCGGTTACACTCCCTTTCGGCAATTGCAAAGTGACTGTGGATGATATAGGCTGGCAATCGAAGACAGACCCCGAAATGATGTGCCACATAGGATAGAGACGTCGCTCTCCTCTATCAACCACAGTCAGTATCGTGTAGAACACTAAAGCAGAGACATCACATCACGACAAGCCGCGTGAATGCTGTGAAGAAGAGAACGGTAATTAAATCAGAGCTACATGGTATCACATCCCAGACCTGCAACATCGTGGTATCTCGAAGCAAATTCCAAACGCCAACGTAATCTGTTTGTACGCAACAACCTTCTCAGATGCTTTGCTCCATCTCGGTAACGTAGAGCTTGATGTGGCTCTCCATCTTCAGATACTCGTCGTGTGCAGCATGCACCTCGTTCTCAATGTTGTCCTTGAGCTCGGCCATCTTCTTCTCCGTCTGCTCGATGCGTACTCGTCTCCTCTCCATTTCACGTCCTTTTTCGCCTCGCTCTTCGGTCAGCTTCGCGTGTGTCTCACGCAACTCTTCCATCCGCTTACGCGCACGTTCTGCCTCTTCATCGCCCTTGGTTTTGAGTTTGTTTGTTCGCGCGTTGATGTTGCCTAGCTGTTTCTGTAATAGACGCTCTTGTCGTTCGACATCGCGGACGTTATTGCTTCGGTCTGCCAACGCATCTCGATGTCTTGATGCCTTTGCCAGTTCCTCTTCCTCGCGTGACAGATCGGCTTGCACGTCGGTAAGTAGCCTTGTGCATGAAGTAACGTCGGTCGCAACTACAGCAAAGGAGTCTGTGGATGTCTGCAGGGCGCGAGCACGGCGGTCCAGCATATCGATCTGAGTTTTGTCCCCAGCGAGCCGATCGCTTAGGTCCCGCAGAGAGTCCTCCAACGCGGTTGGACTCTGTTGTGTATATGGTTTCAATTTCAAAACCTCGCGCTGCACATTCTCCTTGTTCTCAACCTTCTGCTGCAGCAGCTTCTTCAACCTATCCTGCTCAGCCTTGGCACGCTCGAGTTTCTCTGCAACCGCCTCTTGACCCCTCTTCAACTCCAACAGCCTGCTCTTGAGCTCGTTATTGCGCTTTTCCTTCTCTTGCATGAGCCTTTGTGTCGCTGCGCGGTTACGCTCGAGCTCGGCCAACTGCATCTCTTTCGCTTGCTTGTCGTCGTATAGCTGTTCGATTCGTAGCTTTGTGCGCTCGGCCTTGTTGAAGTGTTCGTCTATGATTTCGGTTTGGGACTCGCGGAAGCGGATGAAGTTGATCATATACGAGAAGATCTTGACCAGGCGACCGTGTGTGGGCTTGTAGAGGTCGTTGAAAGTGAAGTCGTGGATGCCGCACTGGAGATGTTAGGACTAGCCGAAAGGCGCGATTGTCAAAGGCACTTACTTCACGAAGCAACTTCCTCAGGATGACGAAGAAGGCCATCAGATCCCGTGTGTCGCTCGTATAGAGCCTCTCCGCATCGCCACCGCACATGTCCTCAGCAGCAGCGCGCATTGCCGGTGCAACGACTTCGCGCGTCGTATTCATGAGTAGCTCGGCGAGCCATTCGAAAACCTTCTGGATGATCTGGGGATTCGGCTTCTGCAGGTCTGAGACGCTGAACTGGATCCCGATATCTGAAATGCAGCCTGCGATTTCATGATCGGGCTACATTAGTCAGTAGATGCGCAAAGTCAGCGGGAGTCTGCGCGCCTACCAAGGTCATGAAAGCGTCGTGTTCGTTTGCTGGCGGCCCGCGCTGGTTGTGTTGAGTCGTTCGCGCCATGCTCATGCGCCCATTATAAGACATATTGGGTTATTGTATGATCAGAATCGGGGGTAGGCGTCTCAGTCGTACGGTGTTGGGCTCTTCGCTATCGTGGGGTGGTGGTGTTCTGGCGGTGGGACGGTGTTTGTTTACAGGGTCCAACGGTTTGTTGGCATGGAAGGAGCGAACTTGGGAGCCGCGCTTCCGGATGCAGTATCGCGCAACAGCGCATCGATCCATGACTCCACCGACAGCTCATACATTCTTCGTCGATGTGTACAAGATGAGCAACGTGCGCAGCCGCTACATGCGCTCTTACTCTTCTAGCTTGCAGAATGGAGGATTATTCCGTTCCTGCCTCTAGAGCCGCAGCGCATAACAATAGTGACTATCGATCATCGATAGAGACGTGGACAATAATCTAGAGCTTTGCACATGAAGAGCTTACTGGTCCTCATTTCTGTTGGAGGTTTCATAATCAGACGGCGGATCTACCTATATAGACAGACTGATGTACATGGCAGCGTGGAGACATCAAGGGATTAACGTTGAGTGTTGCGATATTCCACCAACAGCATAAGTTCAGATGTCAACACTGAACCCAATGATGGTGCATAGAGACCGGACTTGCATGGGTCAGAAGTTAGCATTACATGTCGAATGCACAACAAGTCCATTCGTGCGTAAGTAAGCAGAGGAGCAAGTGCCGGAAACCGCAGCAACCTGAGAGGAAACGAGGCTCCCAAAATGCAAGTCTGACGAGACGTTGGCTGCCCCTCCAATTCGCAGAGCCATCTGCGTGTGATGCACCGGTAGGATTCCGAGTATACAAACCATGCGTTCGTTTCGTATGGGTGGCGGGGTAACTGGATGCTCGTTGTTCTTCGTGCGGGAAGTCATCATCTTCTCAAAGTTACGGCTCCCACTACATTCATACTGCATGCGAGTAAGTATTGCCTTGCTGCTGTAGCTGACTTGTGCGTACAGAGGATTGGCTGTTGTGAGCATGTCTGCACCACTATAGATCGTAGCGGGTTCAATTCGATTGGCCATTTCCCACCTTAGCGTCACACTTCACGGGTGGCACGCAGTCATGTCTCGGTACCGGGACGCTATCTAATGCGTTTCCTGCATCTGCTGTGATCTAAAAGCAGAATCGTCGTCCAGACCTTCTGCTTGTGGACGATGGAAGCGACGAACTAGAAATTGATGGCACCAGCGCTACATTCGAAGTTTAATGATGCGTTTCGTGCTCGAAGTATTTGGTTGACCGGTAAGAAGGTAAAACAGGTAAGTTTAGCCTTGGTGTTAGGCGCTGATGTCTCGATAGTGCTGCATCTGGACGTGTGCAAGCGTGTGCACTTGGACTACGGCACGTTGTGCGTTTCCCCAGACAAGGCGGTACATGACTGCTAGACGTAGCGGTGACGTTTGCAGCTCCTGCAGACGTGTCCGAGGGAGACGTGATGCGGGTTGCCAACAACACAAGCGACATGATATATACATACTGCAACCAATTGTGTGAGGGTCAAGATCAGTATGACATGATAAAACACAGCATCGTGCACTTGAAACACAGGCATGCCACGCCTAGGTGGTTTCACGACCAGAGGAGTCTTGGAAGGACGGTTGGGTCTCTCGATGGAAAGTGCAAAGCATGTGACTCGGCGTTTCTCCCGCCCGGCAAGGATGCAATGCGCAATGATAAGGAACCCCCGCATGACGAATAGGAGAGGTGCATGTTGTCGACACGGGTACCTGAGAAGGATGTCGTCGACGCCCGTCTGACTGGGAGGATTGCAGGAGGATGCGAAATCCCTGGCTAGACAACGGCGCCGTTGGCCTGCAAGACCGACGTGGCTCTCCATGTCGCGCCGAAAGTCGAGATTCGATACTTCCCGCAGCGCGGTGCCATGCACTGTACCGCCCGTGGTTGGATGTGTTGTCACTGCGGCCGTACTGAAATGACGAGAAATGTTTTTTCCTAGGCCATCGTCATGGAAGCAGCGTGCAGCCATGCGACCGGCTGAGCGTCTTGGTCGAGAGATTGACGTGAAGAAGTCCCGGCTAGGCTGAGGCGTGTGATTGGCGACGAGGGTGATGAGCGAAGGCCAGCTCGTGAGCATGGGTGGCGCTGGGGCGTTCGTGTCGGGAAGGCCACTAGGCAGCTTTTACCGACAAGGGCCTTTGAGCCGAGTTCATCATCGGCGTCGCCATGGAGAGAGGACGGAGGTTTTGCAAGAGTTTGGGATCCGGTGTTGAGGGGTGCCCGTCACAGCGGCACTGCCGTCTCGTGCATGTTGTGCATGTTGTGTGCATGGAGCGTCAGGACAGAAGCAAGGCGAGCAGCAACGCAGCTGAGGTGCAGCAGGCGTCGCAAATGCCCGAAACAAAAGAAAGTTATTTCTGGTGTCCTCGTGGTGGGTGGGGATCGACATCAGCGACGGTCGAGCCCCCATGAGCCTGCAAGCCGGTTAGCACTTGGGAGTACGAGCGGATCGTCCCTTACATCACTCTGGCTGGCTGTGGTAGGCATTCACACCCGGCGTCCTCCCTCGTCCCCGTTCCATTCACACTCTCCTTCACCCAACGCCCCCCCGATTCTACACACAAAGCACCCTTCACCTGCACTCCGACTCTGCTCTACCCTGCCCGACAGCCGTTCGCGCCAAGAGCTACCCGTCGCCCCAGCCAGCCCGCTCAACATGCAGCCCAACCGCCCGTGCAGCAACGCTCCCGTATCCAGATAGCACGCAACATTGCCCTCACACGCCCGCGCCGTCTAACGCGACGGCCGCACCTCATCGCTCAACTCTATTCCTTTGCTTCTGTCGCCGCTACGCCGCTACGCTGGCGTCTGCGCAGCTCTATGTGGCTGTTTGGGCGAAGACGCAGAAAGGCCGCTAACTTCAACGACGGACCCACCGAGGTTACAGACAGGAAGCGGCCTGTCGCAGAGCAAACCAGCACGATTCAGAGCAGCAATGGTCCGCGACGAGGGCCCAGCCAGCGCCAGCGCCGCCGAAGGGGTAGTTCGCGCTCCACTGCCGCCTCGATGCGCGACGTTGAAAGGACGCTTCCCGAGCCCGCCTTTGCAAAAGAGTGGCCCCAGTCGAGCGCCGAAGACATCACCGCCCTGCCCAACCAGCACCGCCTGCCTCACAGCCCGCACCTGCGCCCAATAACGCAGGAACCCGCCGGCATCCCCTACAACTTCCACGCCCACTCGCACTCCAGCTTGCCGCCCTCAGCAAAGGACCGTGGCAAGCTCCAGCGACCCCAGTCCATGCGCAGGGATCCCCTCACAGACTCTTCCCTGGTCCGCCGTAAGTCGAGCAAGCGGCGAAAAGAACATGATCACGTCCGCGAAGAGGAAATCCGCGCCATGTCATTCCCCATGCCGCAAAAACGTCCAGCCGGCAACTCTGGAGGCATGCTCCGCAGAGACAGCAAGAAGGTCAAGGGCGCCCTGAACCACCGCTTCGCCCGTCCCACGTCAAACGTATCGCTGCCCCTCGAAAACTCCATCCAGTCGTCCATGTCTGGCAATTCAGAGAACCGGGCCTTCCGCGTGAGCGCCCTCGACATGTTCTCACCCCGGCCAACCATCCGCGTCTCTGTCGGCTCCAACCACTATGCCAGTGACCGCATGTCGCCCAACACCTACAGCGACAAGTCCACCCGTCGACCCATCAGCAGCGCCGACGAAAAAGCGAGCCGGAGGACGAGCCGGATCGATGACCTCGCCGACGACCTCGACGCCGGAGCACTACGCGACATCCTAGAACGAGACAAGAGGCGGAGAGAGAAAAAGGCCAAGGCTGACCAGGAGCGACTGCGGCGAAGGTTAGAACGCCGTGCAGAGAAACAGACTGCCATTGAAGCAAGAGGCACGCCTGCAACTCCCCGCAAGGAGGGCACAGGCATCGTCGGTCTCGGTATTGAGCGAGATGCGCCCATGCCTATGGAAGACGTCCGCTCGTCTACACCACCTCAGCCACACCGATTGGAGATGCCCGTGACACCCCGTGCTGACAACAGTCAATTACCGACACCGCTGGAAAGCCCTACGGAAGAGCCCGTAGTATCCGATGCTCGGGCTGTTCGTTATTCGCGAGGCAGTGCTTCCGCACAAGTGCAACATACCCGCGGACCTTCCAACGCCTCCATCCTGCCAGAACTCATCTCGGAAAAGCTTGCACATGACATGCCTGTAGAGTCTATTGAGCATGCGCACGATCCCACCCGAAGCGGCTCGCTGCATCCCGTCGAAACTGCCGACACGTTTGCCACATCGAAGCAGGGCTCCTCTACACGCCGTCGTAGCTCAGAGGGCAGACGCATGGGTGTGCTCGCATCCCTTTTCCGACGAGGCAAGCGGAACTCGCAGGATCAAGCACGACCCACGCCATCAGAGATCTCCTTTTCCAACACATCGCGAGAGTCAATGTCTCGCCAGCCCCTTCCACCTCACCTGGTTGGAACTGCTCCTCCTTCCCAACCTATTCAGATTCGGAGACCTTCCAGCGTACCCCGGCGCACAATGTCCAAATTCAGGGAAGACCTACCAGAATTCCCTCTTTCACCTCCAGATTCACGCGTGCAGTCACCAGAAGTCCCTTCCATAAGCATCATTGCTGCTCGTCGAAGAAGCCAGCAACCTTCAGACCTCCGTGTGGGGTCGCTTCCCGGAAACCGGTCGGATTCTCCCGTCAGTCCAGGTGCGCCCATCAACGTCATGTCACAATCACTCGCCTCTGTTGACTCCGAGGCCTCGGGGCTTTCTGGCCGACCACCGAAGCGAGCGTCGAATAGATCGCAGATGCGCTCTAGTCTGACCTCTTCAGCCCCGCAAAAGAACGACGACTTCAGTGCTTCCTATGAGGAACTAGGCATGGCTGATGATGAATACTTCCAAAGACTAACGCCGCGACCAGACCAAAGAGGTCGGTCCCCTTATTCAAGCGACGAGCGGGGACGCAAGGCTAGCAGCACGCTTATGACGTTGGATGCTGCGGCTGAGTCCGACGAAGAGGTTGCGTCTACTGCTGCGCATCTGCCGTCTGGCCAGGAAGAAGAATTTGTCCAAAGCAGTGTCGGTCGACAGCCTACTATAATTCACCGCCGACCCCGCGTCAAATCGACTGAAGGTCTCCTCAGCATGTTTCTCGACGACACTGAGGATACACCATCCAAGGTTGCCGAGATGGGACAAGAGTCACCGGACCCGGACTCGCCTACGTCGCCAACGTCGCCTACGTCGCCAACGTCGGAAAGCGAGCCAGTGATGGTGCAGCGCGCTAAGAGCGTTGATCTTGGGAAAGGTCACGGTCGTCACCTCAGCGCTGGTTCCGCGAGGCTCCTTGATATTCAGAAGCGATCGAGTACACCAGTACATGGCCGGTCGCACAGAGCTTCTGAGCACGAGTAAGGACCCATTTTCGACGGTTGATTTGTTTTAGGAACACGCATGCATGCCACGCCACGCCACTCATTTTGCTTCCATTTGTATCCTGTCACTCGTTTACATTTCCTTGCATGTCTCTCCAACTATGGTCGCTCATTTACATTTCCTTACCTGTTTTTTTTTTGCTGTTTCTGGCTTGGCTGCATGCGTTCCCCGGACCAATCGACTCCTCGGATAGGTGCACTCGCTCTGACTACTCACCTGTATTTGGATCATGTTCCAGACTGCATAGCGTGGCGTTGGCAAATGTTTCAGAGTAATTTTTTGTTTGATGCGATACCACAAGCTGCCTGGGGCGGCTTCTGTGATACCCTCTCTCTCTGGATTGTGATTTTTGGGCATGTTAGGAAATATCTGTAGTATATAGACGGGCTTGAGGCCCGGATTTGAGTCATTTGGACCGTCACATTGTACAAGGTTTAGGGCAGATACCATGGGCACGGCGTCGAGAAGATGCTGCGTTCACCACTCTTTATGAAGAGACTTTAGTGTAAATCAGCTGTATAAGCTTTGTATGTTCCATGAC
>JAESFQ010000274.1_pt1 | contig 18620 bp, 21 predicted proteins | sample 9269431 | NCBI WGS metagenome assembly JAESFQ01 (sample SAMN14502588, study PRJNA617103) | algae metagenome | isolation source: Plectolyngbya sp. WJT66-NPBG17 and co-occurring heterotrophs from well... | place: USA: Mojave Desert, Joshua Tree National Park, California | collected 2006-08-06
GTATTACACTCTGTAAAGGCTTCTTCCAGCGTCATTGTGGCGTTGAGCTATGGTGTTGTGAAGTATAGGTGCATAAGACGCCTCGGCGCATTGCGGCAATCCGCGCATTGCGCGCACGGACACGGTAGCTTGGAGTGTCAGGCCCCTCGAGGTCGGGGCTGGGACCGCCGGGCCCCGAGGTATAAAGACCTACTAATCGCTGCTGTAGCTCGTCAGCGATTGGTCTCTAGTCTTACCGAGCAATATACTTGACCATCTGCTATTATCGTGCATCCAGTATCATAGCAGAACGTATTGACTGACATGGAGCATGAAATTTGCGGAGGCAACACTAGTTTGGGGAACACAAGAGCATGCCTAGAATGGCATGGATTCCATGTCAACGAAGGCAACTTTCTTACTTTAAATCCACTCTCGCAGTATTCTGTTGTATACCCCCTAACGTATCCCGCTTGTCCAAAACCTCAGACTCCACCACCACACTCGACGTCTTAGTGATTCCTTTAGTACTCCCCAACGATACAACAATCCCCCTCACAGAATCTCCATCGCCCCTCCATCCCGCCGTCGTCCTCTCCTCGCTCCCTATAGTGACTACATCGTCATCTACACGATTATACTTGCTCGCCTTTGCACCTCTTGAGCCAATCGTCGCGAGTTCAGAGTGATGAGATGAGTCTCCTGCGCGGTCTCTTGTGTTACTGCCTTGTTTGCGACTACGATTGCGACTGCTGCGAAGAGAAGATTCGCCGATTAGGCCCGGTGCGACGTGCCGGAAAAAGAGACGCATAGTAGGGAGACAGGCTGTGATAATAACGAGGTTGGCTTCAACGAGACTAGAATAGAATTTCTTAGTATAGTGATAGCAATTATGTCGGATGGTTGGATGCATGCACATGACTCTGAAAGGAATTTGTGTTGTTTTGGCAGTAAGGGGTAGACTTACATCCAGATACCAGGCATGACAATCGCCCATGTCTGATCGACGGTTCTTAGCATGGGGAAGAGGAGGACTAGACGCACACCGCTCGTTATACATGTCCTATGCTTGCTTTATTAGCTCATACTCTCTCTCTCTCTTTCTTTCTCTGTCTTTCTCCTTTTCACTTCACTTCAATCTACCACAACACTTACAGTGAGCCCACGCCAAAAATCCCAAGCAACCCCACTTTTTGCACCGGCGGCATCTGCAACCTGACAACCATGGGCACCGGCAGTACCAGTAACAATACATCTGTAATCATGTTCAACACAGCCGTCGCCATGTACACGGCCGTCCTGTCAATACAACGTCCCTCTGTGACGCTAACATCCCAGTTCCGTCGGAACGGGGTGCAGGCGAAGAGGAGCGGGAACACGAGCACGAGGTTGTAGCCAACGACGAGCACCATGCTTACATAGACGCAGAGCCGGAACCAGGCAAGGTGCGAGAGGCGGAGGTAGAAGAGGAGGAGGGAGAGCTTGGCGCTGGCGAGGAAGGGACAGTAGAGTATGCTTGCTACGCCGACCAACTGCTTGATGGTGAGTTTGCGCGAGTGGAGTGGATGGGTGGGCGAGGGCTTACGTTCAAGGCCGAGTTGACGCGGTGGCCGGTTAGTTCCCAGATGTGCACGCCGAGAGTGCCGCGGCCGTATTGGACTGTGGTCTAATTAATTATCCATGGCGAAGGCTATCTCTGAAATACGTACAGAGAATGGGAACTTGTATGGCCATAGAGAAGCACTGCAAGCTTCATCATCAGCACAATCTGCCCATCATTATGCCATGTACGAGCTGTGAAGCGACTAACCCAAGCTATGAGCAACGCTACTGTAAATCTTGTCAGATAATGCAGCACATCGTACAAGCCTCTGACGACTCTCGCGAGGACTTACCATCATCTGCAGTAATCCCTTTCGCTAGCCTAGTCTTCGTATACACACGTATACCCATGAAGATAGCGGCAACAGTCATACCCAAGGTACCAACCCAGAAGTTGGCCGCCTCACCTCTTCTCTGAGGATTATCGACATTAACAATATAACCAGGCGGAGCCAGGGAAATAGGCTGGTTCATGTCCATGGCGCGAGGAAGAATATATCGACAGAAGATTGCATCGTTCCGAACAGTCGCGCGCCTCAACCTATCTAATACTTTACTTTCACATCATTTCTCCCTTTCTGTCGGGTTGTCACAACTCGCCATGTCCTTGCCCTTGCCAATCAAATAGGCCCGATATCGCATCTTGTTCCATGGGTAGTTCAATCTGTCTCGCGATTGTCATGGATATTTTGGGCATAACGTGCCTGGCAAGCGAGCGGCCCACGCAAGCGAGCGGCCCACCCCACTAACTTTCTGCGCCTGTTCAAGCGCACACCACAACCACCTTAAGAGATAATATATACAAATTTATATAGTAGATTAAGCAGTATCTAAAGTATTGTTTTTGCACGTACGTGAGTTGTGACCAGTCTCTCTGCACCTCTTGCATCGCGCGAGAGCCTGGCGGCTAAGGCCTGATCGCTCACCACCTTAACGCTCTTCACGCTCAATTTGCAGGTTAGCCTCCTTTTAAGCTAGTATATCCTCTCCTTCTCCCTTTGTTAAGGTCCTACGCTTCTGTATCCGCTTCTTTTTGCGCTGCCTACGCTTGCTCGCTACTTCGTTAGCTCTCTTAAGGCTGGCGATCTAATCGCGCATTAGCTTAGCTAAGAGCATTATTACCTCTGCCCCCTTCTTAAGCTGGCTAATTGCTTGAATAATTAAGGCTGGTGATGAGCTCTTGTGCTGCCGCACGCGATTACGTATTAGCGTTGATTGAGCCTTAAGCTCACGTACGTTGCTCGGCGTTTTAGCTTCCTAAGGAGCCTCTGGCAGAGCGGCTGGAGTAGGCGTACGGAGCTGTATATCTAGCTTCGATAGAACAGCATCTGGCTGGAGAGGAACAAGGCCTGCGCCTCGAAAAGCTAAGCAAATATTAGCTGAGGTAAAGGATTGATCGAAGGCTGCCTTAAAGGCTAGCAGGAACTCAAGCTTGGTGATGTAGTTAATGTAGTAGCGGACTAGGGCCTTAACCTCACGGCTGTACGCGCGCTTTAATGGCGAGAAGCAGCCAACGTTAAGAGGCTGAAGTAGGTGGGATGAGTAAGGCGGCATGCAGAGCGTATAGATGTTGTACTCCTTGCAAAGCTCTTAAAATTCAAGAGAGTAGTAGCTTTTATAGCTATTAAGAATAAGCAGCCTACGCGCTCTAACTACCTTGCCTTCTGTATGCTTAATAAAGTGCTTTAGCCACTCAACTCCTATGTCGTTAGTTGTCTAGCTATTATCGCTTACTGCGATCGCCTAGTCGCGCGGGATGTCTTCCTCGTACCAGGCAGACAGGTAGTGCTAGCTAGCAAATATAATAAATAGTAGAATAGCCCAGCTAGCAGCGTTAATTCCCTAGATTACTGTAACCCATTCGCGATTGCCAGGCTAGATAGCCTTTAGCCTGCCTCTCCTCTCTAACCCTGTTACGACAAGCTAAGTCGTGATCTTCCCTATCATGAAGCCAGCTTCGTCAAAGTTGTAGACGTTCTCATCGCAGATGCCGTACTTAGCCTTTGTCTGCTCTACTAGCTCAAACTAGCTTCTAATCAACACAGGATCCTCGCACAGAGCTCTCTGCCTATCGTACGCTCGATTGAAGCTGGTCTTCAGGCTGTCTGTACGCTTAACAAAGTTGGCTGGCCACTTCTGCCCAACCTAGCCTGCGCCGCGCGCAGCTAGCAGCTTATTAGCTATATCACGTACAGCTGCGTACGTAGGCGCAAATCCACGTTGGTCTAGGTCGAGTATATAGCTAATAATCACCTCCTCTTCTAACTGGGTGAGCTTCCTCGAGTTAGGTGGGCAATCGCGTCGGGCAGGTTTTCCAGCGCGTCGGCGTCGGAGCGTTGTTCGGGGGACTTTAAATGTCTGCGCAGCATCTCTTACAGACTGAATTTGGCTTCTGTCGATAGCTGAGATTGCAAGGTGTATATTAGCCTCAGAAGAGGTTAGTAGAGCTTGAATTGGGGGAGCCATAATAGGGAGGAGTTCACAAGGCGCAGAAAGTTAGTGGGGTGGGCCGCTCGCTTGCGTGGGCCGCTCGCTTGCTAGGCACGTTAAGGGATGATGTTCGTGACTACGCCGCATCGCTCCAAACGTAAGCGATTGGTCTAGAGTACCGTACGGCAGACTCGGCCTCAAGTCGGTTGAAACTGCCTGTGCCACTCCAATGCATCGGCATAGCTGCTTGAAATTGCAACAACGGCTCGGACATTTTCCGTTCGGGCGGCAGGACGGTGAGTCCGCATAAATCACGCGGATATCGTCCACAGAAATGGCCATTCCTTGGACGTTGCACCCAACAGTTTGGTCGACCGAGGTTCCCCGGTTATCGTCTGGTGGTGGTCGTTGCGCGGTGCATCCCATTTCCAGCTCCCCATAGTGCTCTCCCCGAAGAGACCGAAGATGATGCTCCAATCAACACTCGGGCACCCGCTGCGTGTAAAGCCATCTCGAACCTATCACAAACATGCGCTCTCTGACCCATGCAAGACACCTTGTAGCGAGCGAATCAAAGGCTCAGCCCATGGGCCACCGGCAAGTCCACACCAGGTTAAACGCCACACCGAGTCGAGTCCTTCAGATAATGTCAACATCCTTCTAGACTGCAGCTTCATCTTGCATGCCGAGTCCTTGCTGGGCAGCCGCTGCGCCTTCCCTATTGAAGCATTGACCTCAACTTTTGCAGATTGAGATTCAATAGAAATCCGTGGCGCCTGCGTCAAGATTCCAATGTTCCAGTACCTTTTATTATCTCTTTGGCTATTGGGTTGTCTGTCGCAATGGCTCGCTTGATCGTCACCCTGCTTGCCGCTGCCGCCGCTGTTTCATTTGTTCAGGCTGACTATTGCGTAAGACTGCTAACTGGCTGGCTTTGTTCGGGTTATTTGCTGACACTCTTAGTGCTCTGCCCTTGCCCAAGCTTCTTTGAAAAGTCGCCTGCTCTACCCCGGTCAAGATGCGTATGAGGAGCGAGAGAACACCTATTTCGACGTGAAGCAGCAAGCCATAACACCCAATTGCATTGTCCAGCCCAAGTCTGCCAAAGAGGTCGCCCTTGCTGTCAAGACTCTCACGCGGAAGTCATGCAAGTTTGCCATTCGCAGTGCTGGGCATACTCCGTACGTTGGGGCCTCGAATATCGAGAATGGCGTGACTCTCGACTTGCATCACCTCAGCGGCGTCGAGTTTAATGCTAAGAAGGCGCTTGTCAAAGTCGGTTCTGCAGCAACGTGGAACGACGTGTACGAGGTCATGGAGCCGTTGAACGTAATGACGACTGGCGGACGGTCATCCACAGTCGGTGTCGGTGGCCTTACGCTCGGCGGCGGTATCTCATACTTCTCGCCAGGGCGAGGTTTGGTCTGCGACAATGTCATCGAGTTCGAAGTCGTTCTTGCTGACGGTAGCATTGTGACTGCCTCCAAGACCTCGCATCCAGACCTCTTCTCTGCGCTAAAAGGCGGTAACAACAACTTCGGCGTTGTCACCAGCTTCAAATTTGGCACCTTTGACTATAACGGCATGTGGGGTGGACTTGTCATCTACCCCGAGTCAACCATCCAAGACCACTTCAAGGCGCTCATCAACTTCTCGAACAACATCGACAACGAACCCAAGGGCTCGGCTATCGTGATGCCAGTATATCAAAGCTCAGCGGGTGCCGATTTGATACTGAACGCGTATGACTACGCTGAGCCAGTTGCGAGACCCGCGGCGTACGACGAGTTTCTGGCAGTTCCTGGCAATATTTCGGACTCGACAGGGATCAGGAACATGTCATCGCTGGCGGCAGAGCTTGCAGGCGCTACTACGCACAGGTAAGTCAGCCACTACCGCTGTCCTTACCACCATTAACCAACGTTTCAGCGTATACTTTGGTACCCTGACCTTTGCCAATGATCTTCGCGTCATGACCAAGGCCCACGAGATCTATATGGATGTGCTGTCCAACCTCAAGGCCAAGGCCACAGGTGACTGGCAAATCTATGTGCTTTACCAGCCTCTTCCGCCCTCGTACTGGAGGCAGAGCGCTTCCAAAGGCGGCAACATGCTAGGCTTGGAGCGCTTTGGTGAACAGGTACTGTGTCGTAAGTTCAATCTTGGGTCCCAGAACGACTGTACGCTAATCAGTGACTTCAGTGTACCAACCCTACATCTCCTGGCAAGGCGCTGAGCAAGACGCACTCTTCCAGACCGCAGGTGCCGATCTTATCAACAGAATCCGGGAGTATGCGGAGAGTATCGGTGCGGACAACCCATATCTTTACCTGAACTATGCGGACAGTACTCAGGATCCCCTCGCAAGCTATGGTGCCGAGTCGGTGAAGAAGATGAAGGCGGCGGCAAAGAAGTACGACCCATCTGGTGTTTTCCAAAAGCTTGTGCCAGGAGGTTTCAAGATTTCAAAGGTAAACAGTTAGTGTTCATCTGTAGATAAATTACAGCAGCATGCAAGACACCTGCGAGATGTGTTGGAGAAGGCAAGAGGCGGCCGTTTGTGAAAGCGGGAGGCCCCGACGGTTGTGGATCCGCCTCGTCGCACTAGTCGAGTCTGGTAACGCGCAACAAGCCGACGCAAGTAAGCGTGCGTGCTATCTGCGCCCACCCATTGTGCATGTGAGTCGCATCATATGGTAATTCTATGAGCTATAGAACGGCGGTTGCATTCGCTTTGTTTTCGAATCACTTTGCGAATGGTCAAGGCACGGCTTCGCAACATGTGCTGCATGTACGTTTGTCACTCTATTCATTCATCTTCACATCCTTTTCATGACTATGCCCCACCATCACCATCAACGACAGGCGACTGCTTGTCCCGCGCGCTTGATTCAGATGGTGTCGGTTTCTCGGCGGCAAAGCCCTCAGCGTCCTCCTTCGTAGGCCCGCTTGCTGTGGTAGCAACGGCGGCTAGTTGTCTAACCGAAGCCTGCGTCGCATCGGGCGTGGTTGGCAGCGGCGCGGAAGGAGCAGAGGTTTTGTTCGATGATATCGTATGGTGACTATCATCTTCTTCGTCACGATCTATCGACTCCTCCCATGACACGAACTCCTGTTCACGACTTGAATAGCTCGCACCCTCGGGCTTACGGGCGTAGTAGAAAAACCTATCGAGTCAGCAACAGCCTTTACTCGCATTGAAGGCAACTTACACATCAGCGTAGTAATGTCGGTCTCTCCGTTTGGCTTCCGCCCTACACTCTGATAAAAAGACTTCCACCTCATCCCTTGACCACTTCAGTACCCGCGTAAATAACCCCAGTGAACTGCTCGGAAGCCAGTCCATAAAATCTTCGTACACAAAACGACCGAGGAGTTTGAACCTCGCGCCTTTTGCCCACTTCCCGACAGGCCATTTGTACATTTTGAAGTTGATGTTTTCGAAGCCGGCGCTGCGAATCTGTGGCGTAAAGTGTCTCGGTCCAGTACCATCGATTCCAATTTTCTTAGCGGCCTCAAGGAAGTACTCTGACCAGCGAACAAGAGGAGAGTTTTCCGCAGTAATGTCGGGATCCATGCATCGTATAGGAAAAGCAATGTCCTGGCACTCGAGATAGCCTCCTGGCTTGAGGTTGGCGTAGGCCTGTTGGAAGAAGCGATCCCAGTCTTTGATAGCTGCTACCATGGCTCGTGTATGGATGTAGTCGAATTGGTTGCGGAAGATCCAGTCTTGCTCGCAGTCATCGATGAGAAATTCACAATTTGGAGGCACTTGAGCCGGTTGGATGGGACTGAGATCGGTGCCCAGGACACGCGCGGATGGATGTTCGTCAGCGAACTCAATGGCCCAGATGCCCGTTCCACACCCTACGTCGAGCACGTTCTGCACGTCTTTGGAAATGGGCGCTCGATATAGTTTGCCGTCGAGTGTGAGTCTGAAAGCGTGGTGTTGTAGATCTAATCGATCTGCTTCTACCTAGTATGTGTGTCAGCATGTGCATGGCTACACCAGTCGAGTTGCACACCTCATCATTGGGTACCGGATACTTTCCCTCGGCATACGCATGGTACCGTCTGCCGTTCTCATAGCGAAAATTGAACACTGAGGAGGTTGCGGACATGGTGTGGGAAGATTGGTTGTCACCATAGGCAGAATCGTCAAAGTCAGAGTCGCGTTCGTCGCTCTGCTCCTCCGTCTCCTCACTCTGTTACGACGGCTGTCAGTCGGACGAACTAAGACGGCCAAGCAATGGAACAAGGAACGCACGTCAATTTCTAGAGAAGCGCCTGAGCTGCTAGTCTCTTCAGCGGTAGAGTCTTCATGAGCGCTCTCGTTAGCGCGTGGGGAAATATTTGAGGCTGACATTGTGCTTTGTCTTTGTGGATGGAGCGAGGCATGACGGGGCGTTCAGGCTGGCTGCCTTTGGGCTTCCTAACGGCATTTTTGATGGATTGCGCGTAAACCAGCTCGTTGGTAACCCAAGCGCAGGCCATAAGTGCTGCGTTGTTAGGTTCGCAATTTTCACGCGCCGGGCCAATCAGGTGGAGAAATGTGTCGACAGACGGAGTTTCCCACACCTTGCCATATGCCGCATCCTCTTCTCGGAGTGTCTTGCAGGAACGGCACGTGGTGATTGCGTGCATACTGAAGTCCATCGGAGATGGCGAGGGCGTCGCAAGGGCGTCTATTGGCGTCGAGCACCTACGATGGCTGCGCTTGAGGCGCCATTGCTATGCCTCGAAGAAGCAACACCCGCCAACCTGTCCTGCAAAGACGACGAGCGGAGATTGATTACAGGCGCAAGACAGGTGACCCATCTCTGCTGCAAGCAGACAATACAGTAGCTTCGGACATGGGCGTTGGGGGTGTGGTGCAGGGCGGTCTGCAGGGCGTAATCGCTGCGTCTATCTTTAGCTGCGATTCGCCGACGCCGTCAGTGGCGGCAGCAGGTAGACGAGCCGAGACTAGTATGTGGGGATGCCTTTTCGGATGAGAAGACGGTGTTCCTGAAGACTCGGTAAAGCGTATGCCGAGAGTTGTGAGTTGTTGTGGTGGTGGAGAGACAGAAACGGGGTCATCGAGTCGGCGCCAAGAAGAGGCGCCGCCTTCGGCACCCGCAACAAGTGCCGATCAACGATGCACGGCAACCTTGCGACTTCACCCTATGCAAGCTCCATGGACATTATCACCGTTGATGAATCAAGACAGCGGTTTCTGAGAAATCAACCCGTTGTTGGGTTGGCCGCAGCCTCGTCGCTCTCGCTGCATCGCGCATTCGGAACGCGACGTCGAGGACGCGTCTTGGGCTGCCCCGTGACAAGTCACGACACCCGACCGCCCACTCGAATTCATCGCTTACTATCAAATTAGATTGCGACTAACCTCCTCTGGGTCTGGGCTGGCGCATGCCGTTGCGTCCACTGCACGTCACCAACCCAGCATCCGCCATGGCGCAACATCATCAGAACAGCTGGCGTCCGCGGCAACAAAACACCAACTACAAAGCTCCCAAAGTCAGCAAGTGGCAAGATGAGCGACAAAAGGAAGACGATCAGATTGCCCCGCAAGGCGTTTCCGGATCCGCCAACCATCTCGAGCGATGGGCCTTGATGACGGCGGACATGCCACAGCAATCGACCAGGCGTATCAAAGCCCGCGCAATCGAGCAAGAGATTCGGGAGCGCATTCAACGAAGATATCAGCCTCCAACCCAGTATCCGCCAGCGACTTCCCGAGACGAACCGGAGCCTATGGGGGATCGCATGGTGATTGATTTAACAGGCGAAGATGCACAACCCGACGCCCCGATGCCGACAAAAGCCACAAAGCGTCCCCGCTCACCATCTCCGGTCCGAGACAGACCACGTACTGCAAACTACGTCCAGACCATCAAGCGCCGTCGCTCAAGATCGCCTTCGCCCAAGACGTCAGCTTACTCTGCCTGGAGCACGCAAACGTACGGCACAAGAGCGCTGTGTACAGAAGCATCCGACGAGGAATACGACTATGCGCAGTCAAGTGAATGGAGCTTCCCAAGCAGTGAGGATGGGGATGGAGACGAGGAGATGGAATGAGGCTTTGGCCGGTTCACGCAAAACTACATCCGCTACGAGACCTTTCAGCCTCGGAGAGCTAGTTGAACATGGGAGGAGGAGATCAAGCCACATTGGCCTGAAGTCCATCAGATCGAGCAGTACGTCGCAACTAGGTTAACTACATTGGATCTAGCATCCACACTGACACTATATCATCTTCAGACGCAAGCTTGTCTCGACGTGTATATTAGATATATGAAAACTCTAAAGGCGTCATGCCACTACATTCTGCATCGCAGTGTTTCAAAGTTCGGCTTTGCGTGAATATCTCCACTCAAGCTAAGAAATTAAGAAATAAACATTAGGTACCTCGACACTTCCTTCAATACATAGATCAAGCCTTGAAGTCGAGAGGCACATTCGCGATTGACCTTGCTTCGGTTGCGTTCGTGCTCGCGCTCGCGCTCAAGGTCGCTTGTCCCACAGGCCCAAGACCTGGTAATGGCTGGAAGGCGGCAGCATTAGGCCAGTTACCGAGGCCAGCCGGATCACCACCTATACGAACCCATGTCGCATGCGATGGTGTAGGACCGTCCAGAACGAACATCCTATACCAGCCGACGGGAGCGACATATGGTCCCTTTGGCGCCTTGACTGTGCATGCCCCACCGGAGCAAGACACGCTTGGAAACAGGATACGCGCACCCATGGAGCTTCCATGCGTACTAGACTCAGATCCAAGCAGCGACACCTTGATTGGACCACCCGAGGACGAAGTCACCGTGAAAGAGTAGTCTGCCTCCCAGATCCAGTCGTTCTGGGGCAGGTCGAAGGTAGGCTGCGCTGCTCCTGAGAGTAGGTAAGGTGGAAGGAAGACCTCTAATCTGTGTTCCTGAGGATGTTTACCTTGATCTTGCGGATCGGAGCCGGAAACAAGTACTCTGCCGTCATCCATGAGGACAGCTTCCGAGTGGTACATACGCGCAATGGTAGTGTTGGCCATGACGCTCATACGCTTGTGTCGTGGCTTCCGGGAATCGTACAAGACGGCATTCAAGTTCGCCTGATCTGCAAGACCAAAGCCTGCTTCTCCGATCTCGGCTCCATTCAGGATCAAAAAGGTGCCGTCTGGTAGCGTCGCCATGCATGACATGACTCGTCTAGAGGGCATACGTTCGAGAGTCCATTGAGGGTTGGCAACGTCTGGTGCGATGGTGACGCAATTGTCAAGACCCACCTTTGGTTGTCTGGATGCGCCACCACAAATAAGGACCTCCAGTGGTTCATCGTAGGGGTAGTACTGAGGAAGAAGAACCTGTGTACCCTCAAACGGGTACGTTCGCCCTCCCGTGGGATCGTTGACGGCAGCTGGTGCCTTTGGCAGGATCTTGACCGTGTCCAAGGTGACCTCATTAAGGATGCGTGCCTCGTTGTAGTACTGAATGAAGATACCACCGGATGGTAGCACCAATAGGAATGGATACAAGTTGTACGGGTCGGTTTCCCTAAGGTACTGCGCTTCATATACAGGTCCTACAGTGGGCAAGATCTCCATGTTTGGCACTGGCGGGCCGTTGGAGCCGTCTTGTCCGCCGACGATGAGCATCGATCCGTTAGCCATGACCAATCCTGTCGGATACCAGCGACCTCTCTGAAGCTTGACACTGTTGACGTCTTCCTGCCAGTCGTTTGTGCCGTTGACACCAGCCGATCCATCCGGCCAGTAGATGCGGACGCCAAACAACGAATCTGTCGACCATCCACCAATGTTGATCTGACGGCCGGCACGATCCGGCAGAGTAAGGCCAGCAGCGCAGAAGACGTCCGTCTTGACGCCGTTCAGCTCACGGAATGCGTGGAAAATGTCGCCACCAATGGAAGGATCGAACTCGTATGCACCTGTGGTGTTTGGCTCTCCTGTTCCGTGCTTCTCGAGGAAGTTAACCTTGCCGTTAACACCAGGTTGCGCAATCAATGGAATGATGGGACCGCCAACCAAGAACTCATAACGTCCCGCGGCGATGCCTTGAGGGTATCCCCATTCATATAGCGGATCACCTTCCCACTTGTACCAGCTGAGTCGGTTACCTGAGCCACACAGCGCTTCGGGATCGCCAGGGCAAGGCATATTGCACTCGGACTCTGGCCGGGGTTGCGAGCCAATCTTCTCAATACCATCGAGATCTCCGCAATAACACTCTTCACCGTATTCCATTCCAGCGGCCATGAAACCAAAGGCTTGACATTGACTCAGACACCATTGTGGCGAATTACCAGTCTGGTTCAAAAGCTTGTGCGGAAAGACTTGGTTGCCGATGTCGGTGATACATCCTTGGTACTGCCAGTCGCTCACGTTTTGGGTAGCAGTTGGGATCTTGATGACCTTTAACGTCTCTTGGCTTGAGTAGATGCTCATTCGGTTCGGGCCTCCGCATGTCTCGTCCTGGTTACCCGCACACTTGGTGCTGCACTCCGACTCGGACAAAGCGGGCTTGCCACCCATCCTTATCTACAAGAGTTAGTGGCTGTAGCAATCTAAAAGTCCTGCCTATACTCACGAAATTGTCGCAGAAGCATTGGTAAAAATACTCCATGGCCGCGATCTCATAACCAGCTTGGGCACACCTGCGCGTGCATGACGCGATGGTCATAGCCTGGTCATCAGGTTGCTGGTTGTTGAGAATGCGATATCCGGGTCCATCAACATAGCAGCCTTTGTACTCGAAGCCTTCCGGGAGCCCAGTAGCAACAGGCGCTGCGCTGGAGGTACTAGTTGCAGCCGCCGTCGTTGTAGCAGTAGATGAAGCAGTGGTTGAAGCTGTTGATGAAGCAGTGGCCGAGGTGGTCGGTTCATTGCCTGTATAGAATCGGAAGAATGTCAAGCGATCAGGGCCGCCGCATATCTCTGTCTGGTTGCCATTGCACGCCATGTTGCATATCGCTTCGCCGTCAGGCGCAGGACCGCCACCATTCCGGAGTTGGTTGTCACAGAAACATTCGCCAGCATACTCAGTACCAGCCAGCACAAAGCCTGCTGCTTGGCATGCAGCTCTGCACTTCGCGCCAGTCATGCCGCCGGCTACTCCCATCCCCACGGAGAGGGTTCGGCCAGCAACACGGTCCGTGTAGCACCCTTCGTACTGCCATCCTATCTTCGGTTCCGGCGTCGCAGTATTGCTGGGAAGGTCGGATGTCGTAGTATCTTGTCCGCTAGCATAGGAAGCCAGGGACAGTACCAGAAGCAGTAGGCTAAATGGCCGCCGCCGCAAGGCATGGAGTTGCGCCATCAGAGGCGCAATGGAAAGGTCAAACGAGCGACAGGAGAATTAATAAATGGACAAAGATCCGAGGGCAAGAAGGGGCACCGGCTGCTGATCAACACCCAGGATATCGCACAGCATCCCCGGCAGCACCTGGTATATAAGTATCTGGCGTTCCTACTCCTCGACCGCCGCCCAGCCCATGTGCCGCGGCGCTTGACCACACCGGTGCCCATGTCATAGCCGCACAGTCTCCCAGCTGCGGTAGGTAGGGTTGCATGTCTGTGGCGCCCGTCCACACGTAGTCAGCACGCGAGCTGCATCATTTCGATAGTTGGCTTTTCTATATTGCGGCTGACAAGCAAGCAGAAAGAGGGACATCAGACGGACCGCTATCTTCTTAGCACTCGCTTAGGCAGGTGTCCCGCTGCTTGGGGTTACCGGATAAGTAAAGGCTCTTATCACGGCCCAATCAGCGGAGAGATTGGACACGCAGCTCTAATCAAATTTTCTCGCGAATTCTCCTGTTAATTTCGCGCACGTCGTCGAGCGCCCGTCGTCGGTCTTGGGGACTTGGGCTGGCGCATTTCAGGGTCTGAGGACAGCAGGCTTTGCTCGGTACACATTACCGACATTGGCGATGGCGCATCCAACACGCGAGCACGATGCGGACCTGCCTCCGTAGCCCTACAAGAGATCCTAGCTTCTCGATGTGCGATACGAGCGTGGGAAATAACTAGCGATAAGAACGGCTACTCTAGGTACAGGATGCCAGGGTGCTAGGCCGCTGCTTTGCCGCCAACCTACAATACCGTATTCTTATCAAATCCTCCTAGCTGCATCAGCTACGCACAATGGCCTCGTTACATCGTCCAAGTAGGCTGGATGTATATCGTCATGCAGAGACGGACCCCGCCCGAATGCGACGTTGAAGCTCAACAAGCTTCTCTCGCAGTATGCCTCCTGTCACTCCGCACGACCGAGAACGTAATGCCACGATACTCGCCCCTGAACTGCCCAGGATTCCGAAAATGAAGGTGGCGCATGTCGAGCCGCCCGTGGCTGATCGACCCGTGTGGGGAAGCAGAACACGCGAACAAGATACGCTGCCGCCTGACACTAACTTTGGTTTGCATCGACATGTCAGTCGACCGCAGTCTAGCCCCAAGGTAAAAGTGGAGATTGCTCGACATGCAACATGACTCCAGTGAGGTGTTCATACACGCATTCCCCCTGCAGCCGCCATGTACACAAAGCTCAAGCCGTGTAGTGGGGAAGTGACATGTGACAGCGGAACTGAATCATGTGTACCGCACTGCACCCCACAACGCTTCTCTCTACAACCGCCGCCGTTCACTACTGATCTGTGATCTAGGCTGAAGGCGGGAGTTGGTTATGCGTGTATGACGCCCACTTGGATGTTCACATGTATTGGTACTTCGTATCTGCGGATATGCAGTGGGAGCATTTGCCGGCAGTCGGATGCCGTAGAACTAGTACATGCGCATGTCTGTCTTCAGTATGTACTAATTTCTTTACATCTCAACTGGGCAACTTGTGGCTTCAGGAATGTGCAAAGACTACTAATTTAGCGTAGCCAGAGCTGAGAAGTTGGGTCACTGTATGAGGTTTTCCTGACCAGTGCCGTTCCTCCAAGCCCGAAATCTTTTGACATTCGGCTTTTTGTGGGGTTGTAGCTTCCTAGGCATAGGCCATTGACGTGTCCATGTCATGTGGACTCGATTATGAACTATTGGAAAGTGGCGAACAAGGTGGTTTTGCTCTACGCCCGCGAACTTTGCGGTACATTCGCCGACCATACCCTCTGTCACTGCGGCTGAGTGACTTGTAGCGTCTTGGTCTGGACCTAGAATCGCCTGCTGAAGGTCGTCCAAGAAGTAAGGGACCAAGGATACACCTTGCCGCATTTTGCATGAGTTGAAAACTAGTACGGCTTCATTCAATGCATGGTCGAAGACACTAATACATCACGATACAGTGGAGGTACCATGTATGGAAGAGCAGAGTGTGTAGAGGTACTTGTGGCTTAGAAGGGGGCTTCGTGGCCAAAATAAGCTGTCGTAAATTAAGATTTGGTGAAGGATAATGCGTCATTGACAGGCTGAGCCATTAAACTTCAAGCTGAACCTGAGCCACATGCAATGTGATAGACCCCATCAAGCCCAAGTCACTTCACATGTTGCGCGCTGACTAGTCCCGACATGGTTAGTTGCCGCGGGGTAGACGGAAATAACCCAGATACCCTCTGTTGGAGCAGAATGCCTCCCACGACTGAAGCCAAGATTCAAGGCCCAGATCACCCGCCGGCATCTTCGAGTACCGTGGTCCAGATTTACACATGGGTCCGCCACTGCCGATACGCGCATGCATCTTCGATGTAGACGGCACGCTCATCAACTCAGAAGACATCTACACGGAGATCTACAACACCATTCTACGCGAGTATGGAAAACCAGATTATCCCTGGAAGATCAAGGCTACACAGCAGAGTAGAGGCACACGAGTTCGTGTCGCCCAGCCCCGAGGTATTCTCTAGCATGCTAATCGTCAGTACAGGGTACCAAGCGCCTGCTAGATTGGGCACAAGTACCCCTCACGCCCGCGGAGTGGTCCGTTTTGGAGAAGCGAGGCACCCATCTTTTCAAGAACAGCAAAGTGCTTCCGGGTGTGGAGATTCTTCTCTCGACCCTCAAATCAAGAACGTCTCCTCCTATGATGCTCTCACTGGCTAGCTCCGCCGGTCGTCAAAAGTTCGCTCTTAAGACATCGCATATACCGGCGATCACTGAGGCATTTGATGATCCAGCCTTCCATGTATTCGGCGATGACCCGGAAATGTCCGATAGCAAGAAGAAGCCAGAGCCTGACATCTTCTTGCTCGCTTTGAAGAGACTGAATGTCGCCAAAGCGGACTGTGGAGAGCGTACTCTGAAGCCGCAGGAGTGCCTAGTGTTCGAAGATTCAATTGCTGGTGTGGAGGCAGCGAGGAGGGCAGGTATGCGTGTCATCTGGGTGCCACATCCTGGGCTCGCGGAGGTTTGTATAAGGCGCGAGATGGATGTACTCATGGGTAGAACGGAACAAGATGGTAATGTGCCTGATTACAGGAGTCTTGTGGAAGATAATGCGAAGAGTCCTGTCGTCGCCGAAGACGGTCGACTACTGTCGGAGGATGGAATGGCGGAGCTCAGGTTCAGTCTTGAAGACTTTCCATATGCAGCGTATGGTATTGATTTGACACAGTAAAGGATGCGGAGGGTCGCATAAGGATCATTCCATAACTGCTCAAGCGGATAAGACGAACATTCTCAACTTCGAATGATTATCCGGGTTGTGGGAAAAAGATACACGTAAGAGTCGAGCGAAGACGACTCCTGCGTTCCAAGATGGGACTGGCCCGATGTTGAAGACCTCAGGGGAAGGGGCCGCAAACGCCGGAAGCTTCCGCTTTTTCAGCACCAATGGTTGGTAGCGATTTCGGGTGGCACCGACGCCCGCAGCGTCGGCAACCTTCAGCTGCATCATCAACCTTAAGCTGCATTTACCATCATCAAATCTTATTGCATGTACAGAACTGTCTTCGTCGTCGTAAGACTATTGTGAAAATTGTGATACTACTGCCATTGCCGTTATCATCATAGTCAGAAGGCGGAGACGTGCTTGCGAAGGCGCGGCAAGACCTCCAAGAGTGGCAATTCTTCGTCCTCGTCCTTGTCCTCATCGTCCTCTTCCTTCGTTCCAACCACCGTATCATCGCCAATTTTATGAACATCGAATGACCCTTTTGCGCCCCCCCACCGACGACAGAGTCTTCCGCGAGTCTAGCCATCACGGCTTTCAGATCGTCTGGGCAGAATAGCTGGCATACGGCACTCATATCCACAAACACGACCTGGCGCTGCTATGATTCAGGGATGTAGATGGCGTTACGGATGTTGAATGTTAACGAGTGTAGCAGTCCTCCATAGGCTCGGACGCCGGGGAATTCCGTTCGTAGTCCTGAATGTGTGCTTTATTGCTGAGACGATGGCGTGGTACACCCCAATTACCCGTGTCGTATTCGTTATGCCCATAAAAGGAGTAAGCATCGAACACGAAAGCCTCGCCAGCACTTGCGTCCGTGCGGTGTTCCCGTCCCAACATTCGGCGTGAATGTGGCACGGGTTCAGAATTCGGCCTTCTGCTTGTAGAGGTAACAGAAGACATGGTACCACCTTCTGGGGGGTATGATAGCACACTACATCGAATGCTGACCATCTGAGAACAGGCTTCGCTAGCTCCAAAACATGGCCTAGATGCTGACTGAATAGCGTACACCACGAATCTTCCCAGGCATTGACTGCCTGAGCGATTTCACCATGACACGTCGAGAAATGGCAGCTGAATTTTGCGGTAGGAGCCACATATTGACGATGCAAGTCAGCTAGTCCCTCGGCCAACTTGACCGGATCTGCAGGCTCTTTGCATCAGCATTGGCATTTCGAAGCGAGAGCCGTGGTTGCAAAAGTGAGAGAAGAAGCATGATTACATTAGTCGCGATACAAATGGCAGTGTTGTAACGATGCATGACGTCTTGAATGTGATGTTTGTCGTCGGAGTACAGGGTGTAAAGCCGCGAGGTCCATTTTTACGGCTAGTTTCCGAAATCGGAAGTGTCAACACCTCAAGGCTTGCATCGTCCAGCTGTTGAATGTATTACCACTCTTCATCTTAGCACCCAATGTCAGCACTGGCGCTACTAGATGGCTTCCCTGGTGAGGCTCCCTCTCCACCGTCCACGAAGCTTCAATACGCAGATGTACGCGCCCACCCTTCCCCGCGTTGACGCGACGTGGCTGAATAAGATGTCGGGGAATCCAGGTCGCCGTAACTGCCACTGCAAAAGAGTTTGCCGGTATCTATCGAGGCAAACAATACCATGAGCCAGACTTTGATGCCGTGCTAGATCGTGCGTTGGCCGCCAGGGTAGAAAAAGTCATGCTTACAGGCATGTACACATCCGATGCATCTTTCAATCTCGATATTGCGCGAAAACGGCCAAAGCAATGCAAGATCACTATCGGTGTGCATCCGTACCATGCAGTCGAAGCAGATGAAGGTGGAGATCAATATTACGAAGGCCTTGCCCGCAGCATCACAACAACCATTGAGCAAGAACCACATTTACTAGCCGCCTTCGGAGAACTCGGTTTAGATTACGACAAGCTGGCCGAAGCGCCCAAAGACGTTCAGATACGCGTTTTTCAACGACAACTTGATATGATTGTAAGCGCGGGATGGAAGTTACCCCTC
>JAESFQ010000275.1_pt1 | contig 18590 bp, 9 predicted proteins | sample 9269431 | NCBI WGS metagenome assembly JAESFQ01 (sample SAMN14502588, study PRJNA617103) | algae metagenome | isolation source: Plectolyngbya sp. WJT66-NPBG17 and co-occurring heterotrophs from well... | place: USA: Mojave Desert, Joshua Tree National Park, California | collected 2006-08-06
GGTTCGAGCCAGAACACACCGGGCTTCTCATCCCCGCACCCCACGAGCAACGTGTATAACGGGGGCACTGGACCGGAGCCTCCAGGTAATGGCATGACGGGTCCACCACTGCTACCAAACCGCAACGCCACAAGCTCTCAGGATATCACAAACCAGGAGATAGATTTCCAGGCTCAGCAGTACCAGGAAGCTGCGCCGGGATTCGGGCTTCCTAGTGTCATCGGTGAGGAGTTCCTACAGATGTTTGACAGTTGGCAACTTGGGCCGGACTTCCGTTTGTCCCCATCCTTCCTAGGGGGATCTACTCAGCTGCAGGATGGGATTGATGGCATCGCACAGGTGCCAGACTCATATTGGCTGCCGCCATACGATCCCTTCTCTTATGCCTCTGCTCCTGCTCTCGCTCCTGCTTGGCAGCCAGGTTACTCCAACGGGGCTCCTGATTCATCGGCCTTTCCGGAATCCGGTCCTGCTTGGCAGCCGTGGGACTACCAGATGGGTTCTGATTCTCTCGTCTGTCCGGGACCTGCTCCTACTTACTATCCCGGGGCCATCGACCCATCGCTCCTGTCGGTGGCGCGCGACTACAGCAGCGCTACTCCAGAGCACGAGTTCTCGGGCTACGACAATGCTGGTTTAGGCGGCGATCCCCCGAATATAGTCCCCTCGTATGCGCCACAACAGCCAGAGCCGCAACCTTCCTTCCAGCCTCAGGGTACTTGCTTTGTACAGGGAGCAAGTTACGCCCAATACCCACCCTCGTTTCTGCCATTACAGCCACCAACCTACCCCAGTGGCTATCCGCAACAGCAACAGCCACAGCCACAACCACAACCACCGACGTATATATCACCCTACGCCGACTACTTGCCGGAAAACCCGTACCTACCCCCGCAAGCACATACAGGCACCGACATAAACGGACAGAGGATGTTGTAATATTGAGAAGAAGACATAAGGCAAAGGGTTGAGGCCGTGATATCGAGGGAAAGACAAAAGGCAATAGGACAAAGAAACGAGCTAGACAAGCACACAAAAAGCCGGGGGAAGGACGTATTTACTTTTTCACTCCACTCCACTGCACCCACAAGCGAGCGAGCCAATCACCATTCCTTTATTCACCGCATCCGCAATTTCCACCAAGCCAAAATATGATGATTGTGCGCTGATACAGAGAACACAACAAAAATAAGAGGGATGTGAGGTTACTACGTTAGCCCCGGGTCGGTAGCGATACCCGATATCGGATGTTTATGTTCCCGGGGACCGTGTTAACCGGGTTACCGTGAGCTAGCTAGCTAGCTAGCTAGCCGTACCGTACCTAGCTTTCCCCGCCTTTTCTCATATGTGACAACCAACCAACCTTGTACGTTTAGTGAGAAGTTGTAGTTAAACTTGGCGCTTGCAAGATACATACCAATAACTTTTTTTTCTCTTACCGTTCATTCGTTTACTATTAGTACCATCACGTACGATGATCTTGGATCAGAGTACCCAGTACCGTATCAACGGTACTACTCGTTGTACTACTAAAACGCGGAGGAACCCACTAATATTTTTTACCATGACTCCTCAGCGGAAAGCTCTGACTCGTGAATAAGTCGTAGCAGTACCAGTAGAATAGTTTTATGCATGGTATGGCCAAATCACTAGCATCAATTCTGTTACGAGACACTTGGTTGGGTGCAAGTAAAATGTTCCTTGGTATGATTTTTCATCATTGGTATCTCATCCTATCATAATTTTCAAACAGTCGTCCATGCATATCATCAGGTCGCGCTCGGGTACCGACACCGACATCAGCTTTTCGCACTGATCGACCAATCAATACCTAGCATGAATATCAGGGGACGCCCAAGTAATCTGGTCATGGAGTGTGTTACGATGAAGCCACTTCCTCCAGTACGTCAACGTGGTATGCATATCGGCTGAAGCCTTCTAAGCCCTCGACATGTTCTCGCCCTCCTCTGCTTTCTGGAGACCGTACTTCTTGAGACTGTGATGTATTAGCAAACGCACTTCAATCTTGAGTTTGCGAAATGGACATGTAAACTCACCGAATGCTCTGGATAGCAATGAAACCAGTAGTATCCATCGGGCTAAAGTTATCAAGCGTGTCCATACTCGCCTCTTCCTCGGAGTAAAGCTTCTCAGTCTGACTAGACCGACCAAGGACATAGGCGTTACCCTTGTAAAGCTTCATCCTCACCTCGCCGTTGACCCTGCGCTGAGAGAAGAGCAGACTGTTCTCGATGAACTCTCGTTCAGGACTAAAGTACATGCCGTTGTAGAGTTGGTAGCTCCAGTTGTGAGACACGAACTGGTCGCGTAGGTTGCGCACCTGCGCGTCCATGACGAGACCCTCAAGATCAAGATGAGCGAGGCGAAGGATGGTCATGGCAGGGGAGTCGTAGCAGCCGCGGGATTTGAGGCCGATGAAGCGGTTCTCGACAATGTCGATGCGGCCGATGCCGTGGGTGAAACCGAGCTTGTTGAGCGCGACGAAGAGCTCTACGGAATCGGTATAGCTCTTTTCTGGAGTGGTGACCTTGACGGGAATGCCTTTCTCGAAGTAGACGGTTATGTCGGTGGGTTCGTTGGGCGCGTTGAGGGGAGAGTCGGTCATGGTCCACATATCGTCTGGAGGAGACACGTCGGGGTCCTCGAGGATACCTGGCCTGTTAGCTGTACTGTCATAATCTGGATGTGTTTTGACATACCGGCTTCGTAGCTGCAGTGGGCCAGGTTAGCGTCCATGGACCAGGGCTTCGCCTTGGTAGACGTGACAGGAATGCCATGCTTCTCAGCATAGTCCAGGAGATCCTGCCTTCCCTTGAAGCGGTCGCAGAACTCGGGCAGCCTCCATGGCGCAATGACCTTGATAGTCGGCTGGAGTGTGTAGAAAGCCAACTCGAAGCGGACTTGGTCGTTGCCCTTGCCTGTGCAGCCGTGCGAGACAAAGCCACAGCCTTCTTGTTGTGCAACGCGGATCTGTGCGCGGGCGATGACTGGACGTGCCAGCGAAGTGCCGAGGAGGTAGCGACCTTCGTATGAGGCGTTGCACTGGACGGCGCGGAAGCAGAGCTCTTCGACGAATTCCTTCTGCAGGTCCAAGATGACCATCTTCTTCGCACCAATCTTGAGCGCCTTCTTCTCCACCTCGTCCCAGGGCTCTTCCTGGCCGACGTTGGCGAGGAAGCACACGACCTCATAGCCCTCCTCTTTGTCTGTGTGTTAGCTTAAGTAGCGTATCTGAATACGGTTCTGACGTACCGATGAGCCATTTCAGGATCGTGGAGGTGTCGAGGCCGCCTAATGACTCAGGTTAGTCGTGTTTGCTCAGACATGATGGACGCAATTGGCATGGAATTAATAATGCGAGAGTATTTACCGGAGTAGGCGAGGCAGACGCGTCCCTTTGACATATCTGCAAATTTTGAGGTATCGAGAGTGAGTAGGAAGAGTCAAGAAGAGTCAGTTCGAGAGGGGTTGCTGCGTCTGGGGATCGACGTGCGGAGAGTCAGAAGTCTTATCTTATCGGACAAAAAAAGTTCAGTGCTCAGCATTGCTGCGGGCCGATCATCGGCTGAGTCAACCTCACCACAGCGATTTTCGGCTGCCAGTCCAGTCAGCCTTAGGATGTAATAACGCGACATACTGAAGACTCACAATGTGCATGCTGATAGTTAAGACACGGGAGATCCATGAATGTGTTTCAAAGGAATAATATTGGCAGTGGTATGTAATCCCAACGCCAAGTATGCTATGCTCCATATGAGAGCACCAAATGTCATAAGCCATGTATGAGCATTGTGAACCCAAAGTCGTCGCTATCCAAACGCGAAGATGCAGTCCCAACAAAACGTAATACTCATATGCGCCGAAAGACGAGCGCCAACAACGTCAAAACATGATATCGTTCTAAAACGCACCGCCAGCGACCCTTTCCCGCTCGTAGAAAACAATGTATGCCTTCTCGTTTTGCAGACGATTGTGTGGTGGAAGATTCCCAGGATCGAAATCTGTAATTTTGTCGTCGTTGAAGGAACGCCAACATCCCCTAGATTTGTCCTTGACAAAGGCAATGTAGTGTCCGCTTCCGAGCGTGGCGCCAATATGCCAGATGACAGCGTAGGCATTGTACACATATGGTCCATTCATGGTAGGGTCGCTCTTGACGCTCGCAAGCTGTGCAGGTCCATCTCGAGCTTTTTCCGAGACATACCTCTCCTGCTCTTGCGTCATGGGTGGTTCGACGAAAGGTCCGATGTCTAGACGTTGAAGTGGGAAGTTAACAGGCGTCCGGACCTTCCGGGCGCTTTCGGTGCGAGATGCGCTGAATCGTTTGAAGTGGATGACGAGTGTGTCGGGTGCTCGGGTGATGGTGATCTTCTTCATAGCCTCGCGATCTTTCTTGCATCTCGGGCAACGCCACAGCTCATCTCCTGCTAGACGCTCCGACGCACAGTACGAGCTGAGGCATTGGCGCAGATCGCATTCGCCGTCTCGAGGGATCTCCACGCTGATGCTCCAGAAGGCTTCGTATGTTGTACTGGTCACACCGCATGTCTGGCATGTAAGCTGCGACGCGTGCTGGCCAGCAAATAGACCGCCAATGACAGACATGTCCCTGTGTTGGTATCGCCGCCATTCAATCATCGCCGAATATTGACGAGGAAACCTTTCTCGCGTCAGCTCTTCTTGATCCGAGAGTGGCTTGAGCGGTGGTTTGTTCCATGTCAGGTTCAGGTCTTCGTGCATGTAGTCTAGAACAAATTCCAGGAACTCCTTGGCGTCTTGCTGCTCGTCAATGCCCCATTGCGAATTGAAATGGCCACAAATACGCTGTTTAGAGTTAGTCGTGCTTCTTTCGTACTCCTGTTCCAAACTTACCCTAAATGTGCTCGGCCGCACGGACGTGACATCGCCCTTATACAGATTGGATAGCAGCGTCGCGTACGCCTCAGGCAAAATCCCCTTTGTTCCTTTCCAATTATCTCGCTGAAGGTCTCGCTGATACCGTCCGGTAAGGAACAGATCTGAGAGTAGCAGATGCCCACTGAGACACTGCACCACCGAGTTCATGTAGCATGTAACACCGAAGTTTAGCAGGCCCGTCCTATGTAGCCTCAAATTACTAAATTGAGGTTGTCCATTGTAAACAACGTTGCGATTCTGTTGCGAGTCTTGTCGGTCGTGCACGCCACTATAGCTAACCCGAGGCACAGACGGCGGGGGCCGAGATGGCGCAACGGGTATGGCAGGTGCGACGTATTGGTTGGTCGACTGGAATTTGGTCGGGTACATCATGGACTGTTCGACTTCGACATCGGGGTATCGACGCAGGAACTCTTCAGTTGAGCGATAGAACGTTGAGGAAGGTTCTTCCTCTTCCTCGCCATCTGCTGGAGGCACTTCCACTGCAGCACGCCCCTTTCGAGCTTCTTCCAGCCATTGTTGCTGCTCTTCTTGGTCCATTGGAACATATTCGCGTCTTGATCTTCTCTGTGTATTGGTTCTCGCAATGTGGCTGGCGGCTGGTGATCGTCGAATAGCCCGAGCCCGGGTCGGACCAGCAGCCACTTGGCCAGCAGTGGATGACATCTTCAAAGCCTGTGGGCCCACCAGATCCACCCAAGCATCGAGACCGCCTTTGAGGAGAACGGGAGGACGCTTGAGCGGCTTATCGGCGTTAAATTCATGCAAGGTGTCGAACAACCGCTTCAAGGCAACTTCGCTTTCGGATCGATTATGTCTATGCATGAAGTCGATGTTCTTCGTTGATTCATCGTAATACACGACCACGTCAAAGTCAGCCCGCCTATCGAACAGGTCCTGTTCGTCGTCTGGTGATATGATCAGACGATCCAGAAGCTGTTCGGCAGAGTCGCCATCACGCAGCGTCAAAGGCTCGATGCACATGATGTTACGTACGTAAACGTGTCCGGCGTCGAAGTCTGTCCTATCTCGCACGTCGATGGTGAGTACATTGTACATGCGGTAGTAGTCGTAAAGCATGCTAGCGTCGATTTCAAGTTCCACCGTCTTGCTGACAGATTTTGTTCTCCCACTGCCATCTCGGAGATTTTGCTGAGCGGGAAAATACGAGTCCGGTGCGCCGTTGACATTTGGCGCATAGTTTGATGCGCTGGATGCGGCAAGTGAATTTGAACGTCCTCCAGTCCCATTCATACTCCGGGGCGTGCTTCGGGGGGGATTAATGCTTGAAGGGCCTGATATGTTCCGGGCTGGACTATAGGTAGGACTTGGCTCCTTTGGTAGTGAGGCTGCGAATTGTGTATCTAGAGGGAGCTTGGGTGGTGGCGGTGGCATACCCCGGGGACCCATGATTCGACTTGTGGAATTGTAATCTGCGGGAGAGGGCATTTTGACGGACAGATCCTGGCTGGAGCGCGCGGACGATGTATCAACTGTCGGACCAGAACCTCTCAAATTTGCAAATCGTTGAGCGAGGTCAGTAACTCCACTCACCGAAGATATACTTTGGTGGACAGCCCGGCCATGCAGCGATTGCGGCTTCGGTTGCACGACGGGCTTTCTCCGTGGAGAATCTAGGGACCCCGCAGGTGAAGCACGGCCGTTTGGTGTTTCTGTTGGAACCTCAGGAAGCATCAGCTCGTCGTCCTTTCTGAGTGCAATCACGCCGTTGCGATTGCTTGGTGTTTTAGTGGGTGGAACAGATGTAGTTCTGTGATGGGCGCCATTCCTCTTGTTATCGTTCTTAATGATGTCCTTGATGCGCACAAAACGCTCTTCGCTCGACTTGATTTCCTTCATGAGCTCATTGAAGTCGCGGTGAAGCTGGCTCCGACTTCCGTTAATCTTGTCGTAGTAGTCACGGTGCGTGGGTATCACTTCGGCGACGATTTGGTATGCGACGATGTATTCCCAGTAAGCACCAGCGGGTGAGCGGTTGGCGAGCATCGTCCTGGCCGAGTTGAAGTGTCCTTTGGCTCGTTCAAGGAGAAGTTTGATCTATGCATGGTCAGCGACTGCCGTGTACTGAGCGCGTCCTGGATATGTACAGAATGGTGTCTCATCGATTCGGCCGTGTCTGTCGCAGAGGCTATGATCTCGGCGATGGGTGGAAATGGGCCCACAGGGTCTCTGGAGTCGCCAGAGCCATCGTTGCTTCTCCATCCGTCTGCGCCGACGCCGTGCGCGCCGTTGGTGTAGCCGTTCATGGTGGTGTTGGCGAGCGGAGGTCCTGAGGGCGGCCGAGGAGCAACCGCACTCACAAACGCACTTTAGACGGCGGGCAGGCGTGCATGTTCGAGAGGTCTAAGTAAGGCGAGCCTGGATATATCGGGGGCCGTAATCGAATACGTGTGCGCAGAGAGGCAGTGTCGATTAGGAATGCGGGGCGGGTCGGGTAGCGCGTGATTGGGCAGTGGCGTGGGATAGATGGGCGATGGTTGTACAGCGACTGGCGATTTCCAAGGGGTTTGGGTGGGTTGAGTGAAAGGGTTGGGCGTGTATGGCTCTCTCATCACGCGCAGGGTTGAACCATGTGTCGGTCGATGCGGCTCATGGACGTCCGGCGTCATCGCCAAGCCCTCACCTCGGACAGCTTGCTACCTAACCACTACCACCACCACCATCACCGCGCGCTACTACCCACCTAATTTGCACAGCTAACCCCAAGTCAAAGTCACTGTTCAGAACGTTTCTCTGCCTTTGAGACGCTAGAAATCATCCACCAGCTGGGAGCGCGCCGACATCATGGCGGGCTGGTTCGGGTCCTCGACCACCAGCGCGCTCGACGAGCAGATCGAGCGCGCGACGTCTTCGAGCCTGTATGAGCTGATCCGTGATATCTGTAAACCCAATACACCTGCTAATATGCATCAGAGAGGACATGCCCCTCAACCTCGAGATATCCGACGTTATTCGGTCCAAGACAGTGCAGCCTAAAGATGCCATGCGCGCATTGAAGAAGAGGATAGGGAATAAGAACCCCAACGTCCAGCTTGCCACGTTGAATGTACGACAAACTACCTTCAGTACCATACGAGCCTTGACTAATCCTCCCAGCTCACCGATACATGCGTCAAGAACGGCGGTGCTCACTTCATACAAGAGATAGCTTCACGCGAGTTCCTCGACAACATGACCTCTCTACTCAAGGCACCCCCCACCGTCGCACCTAACAACGATGTGAAGAACAAGATGCTCGAGCTCATACAGTCATGGGCGACTGCTGCCGAAGGTCGCATCAACCTCAGCTACATCAACGAGGTCTACCACAGTCTACAACGAGAAGGCTACCGCTTCCCTCCCAAGGAAAATATATCCAGCAGTATGTTCGACAGCAGTGCGGTGGGTTTGATATGCGTCTCGCTATGATTATTTCGGAAACTAACATTCCATGTACAGCCCCCAGAGTGGACCGACTCCGACGTCTGCATGCGCTGCCGCACGCCCTTTACCTTCACGAACCGAAAGCACCACTGTCGCAACTGTGGAAACGTCTTCTGTGGTGCATGTTCGAGCAAGAGTATCCCATTACCCCACCTCGGCATCATGGACCCTGTGCGCGTCGACGATGGCTGCCATGCGAAGCTTACCGAACGATCGCGAGGAACACCGCTCCCAAGGGCCTTCGATACCCCGAAACCACAGAGAACGTTATATCAGGGCTCAATGGAGCCACGAAATGCGCGTGTGGAGGACAGCTTTGATGCCGACCTGAAGCGAGCGCTGGAGATGAGCTTGGATGAAGCCAAGGGAAACAGTTCTTCTGGCTTTGTGCCTCAGTCGCAGTTGCAGTCGCAATCCAAAACAACCAACGGAACGGCCAAGAAACAACCTGAAGAGGAAGAAGACGCTGATCTCGCTGCCGCCATTGCGGCTTCTTTGGCTGACATGGAAGAACAAAAGAAGAAATATGCCACAACCTTCCGGGAACAAGCGTCCAACGCAAACAGCTCAGTGCCTTTCGTTGCGCCTAAGAATGATTATGAGTTGACACCTGTTGAGGCTGAGAACATCAACCTGTTCTCTACACTGGTAGACAGGTTACAACACCAAGCCCCCGGCACTATCCTGCGAGAGCCACAGATACAAGAGCTGTATGAGAGCATCGGAAAGTTGAGGCCAAAGCTTGCGCGCACCTATGGTGAGACCATGAGCAAGCATGGTATGTTACTCTTGTTTCCGACTAGAATAGCGCTAACATGGACAGACACCCTACTTGACTTACATGCCAAGCTGTCAACCGTTGTCAGATACTACGATCGCATGCTCGAGGAAAGACTGTCAAGCACGTACAGCCAGGCCAACGCCATGTATGGTCTGCCTGCGTCCACACACCGACCGGCATCCAACCTCTACCCAAGCATACAGCAGTCAGGAGCATCAGATGCATCAGGCGAGAACTACTACACAGGAAACGCAGCTCCTTCTGGTGCATATGGACAGCCGCAATCCCAATACGGTGGCGGCTACCAAGCACCCTACCCTCACTTCGACAAGCGTCCTCAGTCGTACGCTCCACCTCAAGATCAGTACCAACAACCATCACAGCCATCACAACCGTACCCAAACCTCGCACAACCGCCACCTAATACTTCGTATCCAAACCCTTCCTCACCGCAACTGCAGCGTCAGGTATCTAACCAGCAATATCCATCCCAAGCACCTCCTGCATCCGATGCAGAGAGCGCCAGCTTCTACTACGGAGATAACACCTCTCAACCACCCATGCAACGGACACAAAGTTACGGCTCCCAACCTTCGCAGCAACAGCAACCTCCTTCTCCACAAGCATACACTCGTGCTCCACCACAGCAGACGCCCATTTCACCACCCGCGCAACCTGTGACTGCGTGGCAGAATCCACCGTATCCCAGGCAAGATCAGCCACAGATAGCGCAACAACAGCCTCCTCCGCAGCAACAGGCACCCTCACAGCAACAGGCTCCTCCGCAGCAACAGGCTCCTCCGCAGCAACAGGCTCCTCCACCACAGCAGCAACAGCAGGCGGCTCCGCAGCAAGCGCCGCCAGCACAACAGTACTGGCAACAGCAGCAAGCAGCGCCACAGCAGCAGCAATCTTCTGCTTGGCAAGCCGCGCCGTATGCGACGGGTGGCTACGGGCCTGAGAGCTTTCCGTCTGCGCCGCAGAATCAGCTGCCGGCTCAGCAGCAAAAGGTTGTGGACGAGCCTTTGATTGATTTGTAGGTGGTCAGACTGGATCATCATCTCGAAATCAGTTCGGAGAGATGATGGAGTTGTTCTGTATTACAGGGTAATTATGGGTGGCGCAATTTGATAATCTTCAAAAGGGCCAAGAGCGGGACTGTTGTTTGGGTCTTTGGGGGTTTCAGAGGCAAGAGTAGGCCTCTTATTGTTATTTGTGGATAGTTACAGATCAAGATGATCGCAGATAGTACATCTACGTTACGTCCCCGGCGTTGCAGACTTTGGACCACGTGCCATGAGTCTTTCCTTTCACTCTACGCCTTTCCTGACTTAACCCAGGTATTCTAGCGCATGATCATGTGGCAATATGAAGAAGAAGAGGAAGGCTTGCAAATTTTGTTGTCTTCATTGTAAGAAAATTAGATAATAACACACGCATGCACGTTTCCTCAAGAACAACGTCTGACAAAGCGAAAGCGAAGGTGGTACACCGGATGCAGTCAATAAGAGATTTTTCCAAGCGTTCATTGACGGAACATTGTTTTTGACAAACTAACGGGTATGCATGCATGCCCTACACACATACAAAGATGAATCGGCTTTGCCAGTCTACCGTGCAACAATGGGAGAAGGAAAATGAAAAAGACTCCATTAGCCATCATATGTGTTGGGACTCGCTTGTAGAAGGGATATACATGATAATACGCCGATAATGACGACGACGACGACGACGACATCGCTGCTGACGAGACCTACGACGATACCTGTCATAAGACAACCGAACCAAACGCCGTATGACCAGTCTATCACCAGCACCCCTACTGCCATGAGTCTACTCAGTATCATAAAAATCCTACTCCTCACATCCACACCCTTCCTCCTGCACCTCGCGTCCCGCCACCGGCGTCGAAAAATCAGTCAAAGCGAGCAAGACGAACACGCACTATCTACGGCGTGGCAAGAACCCTGGCTCACAGCAGACTGGCCGACATTATACGGCCTCATCGGATTAACACACGAGGGTTTGATAGACAGCAAACACAGTCCCTTCCCCGCCACCCACGTGTGCACAATCCAAAACCGACTATCGTGTAACCTCTCGACCCAAATCAGAAACAAGAACAGAAACCAAGAGCGATGGGCACTCCGACGGTTGTTAGAAAGAGGAGTTATCCCCCTACGCATCCAAGACGGCGGTGTAACGACGACACAGATAGCGACTTGGGAGTTGACGGCGACGTTTCCGTTTATTGAGATACCACGGTACCAGCAGAGTAAGTCGCGGGCGTACTTTGAGTTTCTGATTCCGCATCCGGAGGATAGGGCGAGGGAGGTGGCGGCGCTGATGGGTGTGTTGGGTGAGAATCAATTATGCTATGGTATTTCGACGCGGGGGCACGATGATGAGAGGATGATGACGTATGAGGATGCGGGGGAATTACACGGCGAATCGAGATCTAGTCGTGATTTCCCCATGTCGGTGGGCGCGGAGGCTTGTTGTGAGGTTTTGTTGCCTTTTTTACCGGATCAAGAAGTGCACAGGGGGAAAGGGGGCAGGGTTGATCGGTTGGACGCTTATATGAGGGAAAGTACAGAGGAGACGGAGGATGTGGGAGGAAGGGTGCCGTTGTTGGGCTTGAATAGCTGGGTGATTTTGAGGGTTGAGGCGGGGCATTGGGGGTATGTGGAGTTAGATCACTTTGTGTTGGGAGCTGTGCAGGATGTGGGGATGGAGGTGAGGTGGGTGGGGGACGTGTGCGAACAGAGGGCTATGAAAGAGATTGAACGGTGTGGACTAGAGGTTTGATGGGGAAAGTCGCTTGACGATGTTGTAACGTATTCTGACCTTTTAGACGAAGCCTGGTTCAAATTGCTGTTTCATCCATGATCCGATTTCTTCCACCCGTGGTCTCGTTGGTGAGTCTGTGTCTGGCCGAGTCCATAGACCGACGCCATCGTAAGAAGTTACTTCTACACGGTCTTGGGCGATTTCTTCGTATTGCTTCTTCTCTGCTGCGTCGTGCCATCGGGACCGGCTAGAATGCGATTTCAGAATTTGACGGGCAATGCTACGTCGTAGATGTTTGGCAAACTCAAGCGTGGTATCGGATAGCGGACTCTGAAGACCAGTGGTAATGTTCCAGATTGGAAGGCTGAGTTTGGGGCCAGCTGGAGGGTAGTTCCGTGCGTAAGCACGACATCTGGACAGTGTTGGTACTGCTGGTGGGGCTTTGATGCTATCTTCAAAGGTGGCGTAGTGGTTCAGGGCCATCTGGGTCTCGATGTCGAGGAGCTCGTCGGGCTGCTGCGAGGCGAAGATGTCGTCTTGTGGTGGGAAGATTAGCTGTGCGTGAGGAGAGCGAAAAAAGTGGATTGGAGAGGCGAAGCGATCAAAATAGTCCTGTGGCTTCCTGAAGAGGACGTCACGTTCTTCTGCCAAAGTCCAGGCAGGTATGATGGAGTTGTCTCTATAAGACTGCCAAGACGTAGGAGGTGGTATTTTGGGTGAACGCTTCTTGGGCCGCTTCTTTTCGAGGTTATCTACAGCCTCACGAATCGCTAATGAGCCAGCCATGTCCTCATCGGCAGGGAGTTGTGTCTCGTCGCCATACTGAGGCTCTGGGAGGTCTTCTGGTTGGATAACGGGAAGCTCGTCTGGAAACACCCAGTCTACAATTGGGTTGTTGATGGCTGCAGCTCCGATTCGACTCTCTCCAGCATGGCACTCTGTCAGAGCCAGCATGGCTGCCAAGGAGCCACCTACGAGTTCCCCACATACACCAAGACGGGCTAGATAGGGACGTTGGAATTCATCAATAAGGAGATGCTCGCGGACCCAGTCGTAGCCGAGCAGTACATCGTGACATGGTGTAGGATACTGATGCACGGACGAGGCGCGATAATTGATACGAACGACAGTCGCAGCGCTTGATTCTTTCAGTGTTGCTATAACGCTCTCCTCTTCATCTCGGTTTTCCGGGACTACTGGTCCTGGAGGTAGGTACAGCAAGATGGGCGCTGTGGATGCCGATGCATGGAAAACGCTGGAGATGATTAGTATGACAGCCAGCCAAGACGATGCCCGGATGCTGCGATCTGAGGCATGTTCGCTTAGGGCGGGGCATGGTGTTCGACTGGGGACGAGTGAAGTGCTGTGAGGTCATGGCACAGCAGGCGGAGCTTTATCCGGGCGAATGCAACAAGGCAAGCGCAAGATAGGACGATACACAACGTCATGTGAAGAGACAAGACGCACGGCAGACTTACTCGACGGTAATAGAGCCGTTGGACCGACTCGGGATCTCGATCCGTTCACATCGTGGTGGAGCGGTGTCGGCTGAGTAGGCGCGCTTGGACAGAGCACTTGAACAGGTGCGAAAGGCGAGGTGGGAGAGTCGCGGCGGTGATAGGGCAGCAAAAGCCTTCAGACAGGAGAGTCGCAGCATCAACGGGGACTCATGCGGGCGATGGTGGGCACAGGGCACAGGTGTGTGTGTGTAGCGATTGTAGTCACAAGTCACTAGGCGGGCAACATTTCGAGACCTCAGTTCGCTTGGGGCTGTCACTTCCGCATACGGAGGCGGTAGGCGGGCGCCAGGGGAAGGAGCGACCGTCGCAAAGGCAGGCGCATCACCAACACGCACCGACTCGGACAATACGCAATACGCGTGCTGCGTGCGCGATAAACTAATCACGTCTGAGGCTCTGCGAAAATAACAAAAGACGTTAGCAGAGCTCTGGACCATCAACAAATGGGCGGTAGCGTTCAGGGGGAATTCGTGGGCGGATCAGCGTGTGGCGCGCGGCCTGCAGGGAAATTAGTTTAGCTGCGTGCAACCCCAAACTGGAGCTGGTCTTGCGCACTCCACGACCCGCAGCCCTGATTCCATTTCTACGCAGCCTCCGCTCCTTAGGCCAACTTGTCTTTCATTCCAGTCTGTCCTTGACCTTGTGCGCTGTGCGATTCTCCTTGTCGTGCCCTCTTCCCCGCAGGCCCTCCCTCGAACTATCTGCGCCTGCAACCCACTTCACAGCCTCTCAAACAGCCTCACACAGCCGCACACACCAAACCTGGTACCACCTCATGCATGCACCTGCACGCTTCGCCCGATAGTACTTCCTAATATATCCTCTTGCGGAGATTGGCTTGTGCGACACCACGCTCCTGGCTCCAGCACTGCACCTTCATACGCGATCCTCACGACAAACCTCAACCCTCCACCGAACCGATCGCATACGAGAAGCTGGCGATTGTCGCGTGATACCTGGGAATAGCTGCTTCGGGTCGTTGCCCGTTAGCTTATCGATATGGCGGAAAGATCCAAACTTCGAGCAGTCTTCCGACTGTGCAAAAACCTGGTACTGGCAGCACTGCTCTATGCAGCCATCTACGGCATCATCACCTTCATAAACGATCCCTCTGTCGCTGCAAAGGGAAAGATTGGCATCCCTGCCTTTCTCGACAAGGCTGGACCTACCGAGTTGGTTGAGACAACCAAGGCCGGAGTCAAGATCAAGTTCGCAGGCACAACCAAGACTGTCACCATCAACCCTCATGCCAATGTCTTCAACCGCCCCATTACCGCCGTCAAGAACAAGGACGACTACCTAGGTCCCCGGCCCCACGTCGATACCGAGGCGGACATTGACATGTTGATTGAGGAGTGTCGGGGCACCTATGCTGGCATTGAGAAGATGAGGAGGCCTTTTGACTGTTTGAAATTTTTCGCAGAGGCCGAGGACCGCTACTACAGCCTGCCAGAGCCCGCCGACCGGGCCAGCGCTCAAGACCCCCGCAAAGCCGACTTCATCGACGCAGACGGACACGACAAGACGCTCTCGAGCTACACACCTGTAAAAGACGCGATTGCTGCCAACGGGTCCAGCATTGGCACTTGCCCGGGCCCCATCATCCCGTACCACACCTACTGGACCGGTCCCGCAACTTGGCGCGTCGAAGTCTTCATCAAGAGCTACCTCTACACCCAGAACCTGGCCTGCTCTCGTCTTTGGCTATGGCTCGACACCGACCACAACCCGAACGCCGTCTACAATATGCTGAACAAGGACGCCATGTTCGCTCGCTTCCTCCCTCTGGTCGAGAGAGGCGACATTATCGTCAAGCCCTGGAAGTTCCCCAACCGCATTCCGCTAGCCACCGACAAGGAAGACAAGAACGGCTTCGACTACTACAGCAGGCCCGGAGCGGTCAACGCCAAGGGCGAGAAAGATGTGGCTGAGAACATCATCGAAGACAAGAATGGCCAGCAATGGCTCGTTTTGACGCAGAAACAAATGACGTTCCTTCCCGTCGCCGTTTCTGATGCCGTTCGATTCATTGTCCTACACATCTACGGAGGTGCCTACTTTGACATGGATGTCCTCATGCTCCGCGACATGCGACCGCTTCTGTTGCCAAAGGAGCATTCCTGGGCAGAACGATGGGCTGCACACCCCCATCCCGGCGACTACAACACCGCCATCATGTCGCTATCTGCAAACTCGTCTCTCTCTTCCTACTTGCTCTACGGCGGTATCCGCATGGGAGTCAACTTCCACCCTCGCGTGCTTGGTCGCATGGCCTGGAAAGACGGACGCGACCAGGAGTTCAAGATGTTCGAGACCGCTGCCTTTGACCCCATCTGGACCGAATTCAACTGGGACCGCGAGGGACGATGCACAGTCCCTTGCATTCGCGACTACAGCGCGGTCTTCAAGGGCAAGATTGGCGGTGTCAAGGATGAATGGGAGAGCTACGATGGGCCACAGCTAGACCGCATCGACCTCAAGGACGCGCAGCGCAAGGAGCTCAGGATGTCTGCTCACGACTCCGTGGCCAAACGCGCCGAAGAAAATGTTCCCGCTTCCGCCGCCTTACCAACACCCAATCACGGCGACAAGGAGCACCCTGATTCGTTTCAGGCCACGCTTGACGAGGAGGCTGAGCTTCGCAAAGCTGGTGTGATTACTGATTATGTTTTGGAAGAAGACAAATTCCCTCCGAACAACCGCACCCTAGAAAACTTCTTCCGGGGTGCCTGGACGTATCATATCCACAACCAGGTAAGTTTCTCAACGATTTTCCCTTTTTTTCCCTCCCTCCTACGAGGTTGCCACCGCAACCCCGCCTCTGCGCTGCTAGTTCGCTGTCCCTGCAGCAGTAGCTTGGCAACGGCGTCTTGGGGCCGCGTGGTCGTTCCCCACGAAAAACCAACGAAACGACGCTAACAATCTGCCACAGTGGGTGAAGCATCCTGAACCCTCATCATGGCTCTCGGTCCTCGAGCACGCCCATGATGGGTTCATTGCTGGCAAGCGCACCAACCCTTACGGCGAGAAATGGACAGGACCCACTCTGATGCCATACAACTACTGGCCGGAGTACGTATGAGGCTCCGGCATATGCCGAACCTTCACCCCCCTTGTGCGACATCGAGCAAGAGCCGATGCGTAGAGGTCGCCGTGTCGAGTGTCCAACGCCGCGACGGACATCATCGTTTCATTTAGCCAAGCAAGCTCGCTCAGGTATCCACAGCCAGCTACCAACCACAACATGCAGCTGTGGCCATGGGACCGACCAGCGGTGTTTCATCACCTAGCATCAGCACCCATCTTACGGATCACGACACTAGCAAATCATTTCTATCAAAAATAAGCGCAGCATAAAGCCAGATCCACAGATATCTGCCTTTTGGAGTTCTCGGTCTTCGTTTTAGCTATTTTCTAATTCCCTCGCTTTGCCGGCATATACCCTTCGTTTCTTGTTAATTTTTGGATGGTCATTTTTGAGCCTGTGGCAATAGGTATTTGCCTTGGTGGTGCGGGGATTTGTTTTCATAGTAAGCCATGCTTACTAGCGAGTAAAGGGAAAGGAGAGTCGTAACGATGTGGCGTCATGGCCAGAACTGAGAGAATAGCAAATGATGAATCTACAGACTTTGTTTGAATTGTGTTGCTGTGCGTGTCTCTTCCGGTTGGATTCTATCGATGGTTTGCGGTTCGTCTGGGTTGTCTTTGTGCTATGGAAACAAGTGAGAGATTGCAACATGCCCTGTTCACCTTGTAGCCAGCCTATCGACTTGTGCTTAGTTTACACGTACTCTTGTTGGAACTAGCACTATATCTTCTCGATGATGGCACGTTAATCCACGACTGGCACATGGAACCTTTTTCTATCTGGAGTGGAAATAAGGTCTACAATTAGATTACCTTCTTTCTACTCTATACCTCACAAAGGCTCAGAAAGAGCGCTAGTCCAGAAAAGATATAGTTTGGCCGATCACTACTATAATCTATGCGGTCGTAGCCTGACTTCCATCGGCGGCCCGATCCTCTGACACCCTTATTGCTTCAGCTTCTAAACAAGACTTTGGGTTTTTCTGATCGTGACCATCACATCTCACAATCTTCATCTACCTCTCGGCAAACAGCTGACCTCAAAACCGGGTTCCGCAATTTACCTGCGCCGGTGCTCAAGTATGAGGTCCCATAGAGTTTTGTTGCTCCTCATCCCCGTAGCTGATCCCTCCCATTGGGGCGAGTGAACGTAAGAAAAGCGGGGCCGATGCAGGATCCCTAGGCCCTGGACATACGGGTCCGCCTTCAGCAACGTTTGCATGTCGTCTGCCTCACGTATACGATTTGATCTGTCGTTGAGCATAACTCCTGATCCAACCTAGTTCAGTTCAGCACTTGCTTTACTCACGTACTTGACCGGCAACGATGTTGAAGACTTTCGACAGCAGTACTATGACCGAAGTACCCAGCAACCCTTACGCAAGAAAATCTGACGACTCGACGGCACCATCAAATCCACCATGCGTGATCCCGCAGCCTACGCTAGTACCTCAACCTCCCCGTCGTCAACAATGGCGCAGCTGTGACCCGTGTCGGCGCGGGAAAAGAGCTTGCGATGCTGATAAACGTATGAACTTCACAAATCAAACATGCTCAAACTGCCAACGGAAGAACCGAGTCTGTACGTTCAACTGGCTGAAGTCGGCCTCGGAGAATCATCAAGACCGAGAGCGGAAGCGAAGACGCTCACCTGCGCAGAGTGGTAACGATTATGTTGCAGGATCTATGCCGATTCGCTCTCCTAGCTATCAATATCAAGCAGAGCCCTACTCTGCCGCAAACGAAGCTTACTACGAAAGATCACATCGAGGGACACAATGGATGTCGCCTTTGGAAGAAGACGCAGTACAGGAATGCTGCTCTGATATCACACTGATCGATGACGCGGACAATCAACCAAACGAACCTATGTCTCTTGACAGGCCATATACAGTACAGTCGGGCAAAGACATTGAGAAAGGTTTATTCAGATCACCCCACTCCCATCAAGGCTCGTTTTGTAGTCGTCGTCGTGGCCCTAACCAGGGGAATGACGCTTCATCTCCGTCCATGGACATACTACTAGGGGA
>JAESFQ010000276.1_pt1 | contig 18564 bp, 20 predicted proteins | sample 9269431 | NCBI WGS metagenome assembly JAESFQ01 (sample SAMN14502588, study PRJNA617103) | algae metagenome | isolation source: Plectolyngbya sp. WJT66-NPBG17 and co-occurring heterotrophs from well... | place: USA: Mojave Desert, Joshua Tree National Park, California | collected 2006-08-06
TCCAAATCCCGGTAGCTCAGAGGATAACGGCAATACCACCGCACATTCAACACGATGATTTCGGGCAAGAAATGCCGCCACTTAAACCGAGATTGAGCGGGCATTTAGATTGAGGTCAGGGGAAATTGAGCCTCCCCACCTTACCATTTTTGCGACACAACCCCAGAACCAGGGCTCTCACCTGGTAAACAAAGCCGAGCAAAGCTCGGCGCAAGTGCGCCACAACCTTATAGTCTGCACTTTAGTTAACCCCCGAATTCCAACTTTAGTTAAAGCCAACTCTCTGAAAGATGGACTGGACTACCCATCATCCGATGTAGAAAAGTAGCAACTCTAAGTGGACGACAAAAAAGGGGCAAGTGCCTATAGTGAATGCTATAAGGCTAAAGCAGTTAGGTTGTAAGGCTTACGTTTGCTTAGAACAAACTGCAAGTGACTTACGATCATATCAATGGTTCTCTGGTTATACCGCCTTCAGTCCAAGAGCGTCTCCAAGGTGTGCTGAATATTCCTGTAATACTTGTCATGTATGGAGACTATGAATGTTCTCAAAGTGCAACCGTATATCGGTTAATTGAAGTTATCCAACAATTGAGTTTTTTTAGGGATGGCTGTCGATCACATCAAAGTGGAAGGTGGACACCGAAGTGGAGTAGAAGCGGCACCAGCATTATTCATTAATGGAAGCCGTTGTACCGATTGCCAGAATGTTGAGCAATTGATAGCAGTTATTGTCGCCACAAGTGATTAACGTTCTTGAGGTTGTTCCATGAATAGTTCAACGCTGCGATCGCAATTGGTTATTATGCCAGTGCTATTAGTAATTCTTTTCACTCTGGGTTTGTTTGCGTTCAGTTCAGTACCCATTTGTGCGGGTAATTTGCCTGCTCGTGATGCGTTAAATCAAGCACCGACCTCAATGGATGTTGCGATATCGAGGGTTCCGATGACTGGCGATCCAGATGTTGATTTTGCTGTCATGATGATTTCTCATCATCAGGGTGCAGTTGAATGGCAAAGGTCGAGCTACAGTACGGAACTGATTCTCGTTTGCGCCGATTGGCGCAAGAAATTATAGTGACTCAGCAATCAGAAATTGCATTAATGCAGCTTATTCTAGAGCATCCATTGTCTCCCCAATCTTAAGAGGACGAGCAATGTTCTCCAAATCGACATAGTTTATCTGGTTCATCCCTGCTCCCTACCCCCCGTTACAAAGGCTTCAGTTCACCATTTAATTTGAGAGAAACCCAATGAGGCAGCGCGTTATCATCGCTTTTGTTCTTGTGCTTTTACTCAGTATTGCAATTCCAACTCTGGCAGGACAGGCTTCTTTGGGGGTTTCTGAGCGGAACATTCCAATTAGTTCCCACGATCGTGTTTACAGCGCAGATCAGTACTCCAATACGGTTTCAGTCCATAATCCAGAAACCAATCAACTCCTGGGTGTTATTCATTTAGGACAAACACTGCCAGGCAATCTCAGTCCTTTATACAAAGGGCAACTGCTTGTGCATGGGATGGGTTTCGCTCCAGACCATCGAACGCTGGATGTGGTTTCTATTGCTTCAAATTCGGTCGCATTCATTGATACTCAAACCAATCAGGTCAAGCACATTACCTATGTAGGTCGCTCTCCGCATGAAGCCTTCTTTACACCCGATGGTAAAGAGGTTTGGGTAGCGGTTCGGGGCGAAGATTATGTTTCCGTTTTGGATGGTCAAACTTACAAAGAGAAATTGCAAATTCCAGTAGGGAATGGACCTGGAATGACCATCTTTCGCCCAGATGGCAAGTATGGGTTTGTTTGCTCCAGTTTTACACCAGAAACCAAGGTGATTGACGTTGCTACCCATAGGATTGTGGCTACAGTTCCCCAGGCGTCACCTTTCTGTCCTAATATCGCTGTAACCCCCGATGGCAAGCAAGTCTGGTTCACGCTAAAGGATATAGGCAAAACTCAACTATTTAGTGCCGAACCGCCTTTCAACGTAATTAACACTCTCGATACTGGACCAATCACCAATCACGTCAATTTTGTTCGCAATCAAAATGGTCAATTCGCTTATATCACCATTGGTGGCGAGAATGTTGTGAAAGTCTACACAACAACCAGTACTCCCCAATTAGTTGCGACAATTCCAGTTGGCGATTTGCCACACGGGTTATGGCCCTCAGGCGAGGGTACACGAATTTATGTTGCCTTAGAAAATGGAACGGGTATGGTCGCGATCGATACCTTGACTAACAAAGTGATTGCAAGAAATCCCAGTGGTCAAAGTTCACAAGCATTAGTCTACATTCCGAACGCGGTGCCTCAAGGAGATGGATTAGCAAATTTGCAACCGTTAGGTGATTCAGGGTTAGCAGCGCATCTGATTATGGGACCACCTGGCTCCTCTCCTGAGCAAGCAGCGACAACCGTTGCTGTTAATAATCAAGGATTGATCGATATTGTGGAAGCTTCAGTGAGCGGACTGCAACCAGAACAAAGCTATGAACTGGTACTCGTGGAACACCCAAACTTACCCTATGGGAAGATTGAACCGTTGGAGAGGTTTAAGACTAATCAGGCTGGCGCGGCGATCGTCACAACGATTGGGCCAATCAAACAGATTGTCACGGCAACCTCAGAAACCCAACGACGATATTTGGCGATTGTTCCTACTCAGAATAAGGATCAAAGATTACCTGTACAGATTCAATTGGAACGAAAAGTAACCTGATTTGTTGTGTTGAGTTTCCACAGTGGGGCAATACGACAAGACATAGAGATTACGAAGACACTCAGTTCTAAATGTTTTGCATAGAAGGATAACGATCATGACAACAACTGTACCTCCCCAAGGAAACATTCAAATGGATGACTATAGCGTTCAATATGACATTGGTCGTCGTTTTCATGCGGCACTTGTTGCACGTGACAGGGGTGCAATTCGTGCCCTCCTCACAGACGACGCGCAGTGGATACTACCGGGTAACAACACAATTTCAGGCACTGCCGATGGAGCCGATGCAGTGGTTGATCGCGGTCGCAAAATTGCAGGCTACGGGGTGAATTTTGAGCTATTGCATATTCTCGTCAGCCGAGATAACGTAGCGCTGTCTTTGCACAATACGGCAAGGCAAGGCGATCGTGTCCTTGACGAGTATCTGGCTACGGTTTGTCGGCTGAAGGATGGCAAGATTGCTGAGATCGAAACGTTTCTCTCTACCGTTGATGGCATGAACGCTTTCTTCATCTAACCCAGATATTTGTCAGAGCTACAGGGTTCATACTCATGCAGAAACTAGAAGAAGAAATGAATATCCATGGAGGCAAAAAATGAATGACAATAATATATTGTAATATATTGTCCTTGATGGAAGATGAGCATCAAATCTCTAACCTGCTCCTCCGTTGGGGGCATGCTAGAGATACTGACGATTGGGAAACGCTCGCCGGATGTTTCCACAATGACGCGACGATCCATATCTCGTGGATATCGGGGCTATCCAAGGATTTCGTTGCTCGCTCCCGCGACATGGCTGCGGCGCGCAAACCAGGAGACCATATCAAACATGTGATTTCAGGACCCTGGATTCAAGTCAACCAAGACCGTGCGTTCAGTCGATGCCACGCGAATCTCTATATCCGCACCACTATAGACCACCAAGAGTTTGATCTGGAGTCATGGATTCGTTTTTTCGATCTATTGGAAAAACGGGACGGTGTCTGGCGAATCATCAAGCGTACTGGTGTCTATGATAAGGACCGCATGGAACCAGTTGATCCGTGCGGCGTTCCAAAAGACTTCCTCGTTGGTATGGATCTGTCTGTATTTCCAGCATCAGCTCAGTTCGTTTGCTACTGGCTCCTCCGCAGTGGACTTTCACCTTCGACTGACATCATCTCTGTTTACAGTGATGAAGAACTCGTACTCAAGGAGGAGAGTGAGATATGGCTAGAAAATATCTAGCTCAGTAGCTACCTTGCTATCACTGAAAAATACTTCCATTTTTTGCGATTGGCAGTCATGACTTTATTTATTCACTACGCCATGCTTATAAGACTCATCATGAATAAACTAGAAGGAAAAGTTGCGCTTGTCACTGGCGGCACTAGCGGTATTGGTCTTGCTACTGCCAAGCAATTCGTTGCTGAGGGAGCGCACGTCTTTATCACGGGCCGTCGTCAGCCTGAACTGGATGCCGCCATGAAGGAAATCGGTAAAAATGTCACGGGTGTTCAGAGTGATGCCTCTAACCTGGCAGACCTCGATCGCCTGTTCGCTACCATTAAGCAAGAGCAAGGACACCTGGATGTGCTCTTCGCCAATGCGGGTAGTGGTGAGATCGCCCCACTCGGAGCCATCACCGAAGAACACTTTGACAAAACATTCGGCACCAACGTCAAAGGTCTGCTGTTCACCGTGCAGAAAGCGCTACCGTTGTTGCCAGACGGGGCTTCCATCATTCTGAATGCCTCAATTACTTCCATCAAGGGTACTCCAGCCTTCAGCATTTACAGCGCCACTAAAGCCGCCGTCCGATCGTTTGCCCGCAATTGGACACTCGATCTCAAAGATCGCAAGATTCGGGTCAATGCTATTAGTCCTGGCGTGGTGCCGACTCCTGGTTACAATCTCTTGGGGCTGAATGATGAGCAGGTGCAGACATTCGTGGACAGCCAAGCCATCACCACCCCGTTGGGAAGAGTCGGTACACCCGATGAGATTGCTAAAGCCGTTGTCTTTCTCGCTTCAGACGACAGCAGCTTTGTGAACGGCATTGAGCTGTTTGTCGATGGTGGTATGGCACAGATTTAAGTGTCACTCAACCTGAAGCGTTACCCCAAGACTAGCGAGCAATGCCCACCAAAACTTTGTAACCCAAGCTGGGATGATGGGCACATAAACTAGCGGATATGAGATGGGTAAACCTTCCTGAGCTGCACTGTCTTTTTGCCATGAGCTTATGAATCATGGCCACTATTAATCTGTTTTCAAATCCTATCAGCGATCGTTCATTTTATTTAGATGGCATTACCATATTTTGGGGGATTCTGTGGGTGTTGATTTGGGCATTTATCCTATCTGCCATCATTCAAGCAGTGGTGTCAAAAGCTAGAACGGAACGGCCATGCCAAATGATTCGGCTAGTTCGATCGCGAAAGCCTGTGGACTGGATGTTGCTTTGTCATTTTGCTTCTATGCGGCGGTTTCAATAACATGATCAATTGTCCGCAAAGAAGGCAACTTTACCGCTGCGATAGTGTTCCAGCTTGCCTCGACCAATTTGGCAATTGAGCTTCGCATCCTGTTGGCAATTCTGATGAGTTAGCAGTTCATCCTAGCTTTACATTGTGGAGAAATAGCCATGGATACAATTCAAATGAATCAGAACACAAATCAGAACGGTCTTGTATTGCAACTTGGGCAGGGAACATCTTACTGGGTGTTGGGCGAGCTGTATACCTTTAAGACCGTTAGCCAAGATACGAGCGGAACGTATTCGCTGATGGAGATGATTGTATATCCCCAGACTGGCTCACCTCCCCACATTCACAGCCGCGAAGATAAATCTTTCTTGGTGCAATCAGGAGAAATTCAGTTTCAAATTGATGGACAAACCCTGGTCGCAACCCCTGGAACCTTTATCTACTCTCCTAGAGGACAAACTCACCTGTTTGCTAATGTCAGCGATCAACCTGCCAGCATGTTGTGTTGGGTAACGCCTGCTGGACTAGAACAGTTTTTTATGGAAATTGGCACTCCGGCTGATGATCTCACTGCACCATCACCTCCTGTGACCGATGCAGATATCCAAAAGACGATTGCTCTAGCTCCGCAATACGGTCTGACCATTCTTCCTCCAAAGCCTGCAACCCATTAAACTCCCCAAGAACAGAGTCCGCTCAGCCATAGAGATTCTGTCTCACAGTCCATATATTCAGCGTACGCTGCTCTCCAGCAGTAGCCCACTTAACTGACAAAACGAGAACCTGTTGTTCAATGACCTGGCTGCTGTAAAACATCAATGGATATCAGACTGCTTTGAGGCAATTAGATCTCAAAGATCTAATTCCAATTCAATCATATTGAGGCAAAGACCATTCTAGCAACGGGAGGGTAACCAGCTGTGCAAAGAAGGGTAGTGTCTTACGTCTAGTGATAATGTAAAATACTGGCAGTTTCAGCCAGTCAATGAACTTAGATACTCCTATGGCACTGATCTCGGTCGTTTGTCCTCATTGTCAAAGTGATGAGTCCGTCGTCAAAAATGGCAAAAGCGCAGAAAAGAAACAGCGATATTTGTGCCGCAGTCAGACCTGTCAGAGACGAACTTTTATTTTGCATCCCGCTTATTCGGGACGGTTGGCTTCTGTCAAAGAGAAAATTGTCGATATGACCCTCAATGGCAGTGGGGTGCGGGATATTCCCAGGGCGTTGCAAGTCAGTACCCGAACGGTGATTGCACAATTAAAAAAAAGTTGATGAGCTGAGTGCGATCAATCAACCTGTGTTAGCCCAGATTGACCCCCAACAGGTCGAGGTCGAGCTTGCACCAGTCCAGCTTGTCATCGAGGTCTCACTCTCAGAAGGAGAACTTGATGAGATGTGGAGTTTCGTGCAGAAAAAAGAGAATCAGCGATGGTTGTGGCATGCGATCGATCATTCGACTGGGAAGGTGCTGGCGTATGTTTTAGGCGACCACAGTGACAATGTGTTTGTGAAGCTGAAACAGTTATTAGAACCGTTTGGGATCAGCAAATTTTATAGAATCCATTTGGGATCTCTACTTGAAATACAAAGGTAAGCAGGAAGCCCGTTTTAGGCAACTCATAGGTTTAGGAGAAAATCGTAGTTCAAAAACTATCTGAATCATAGGATCGAGGCATTACTAGCCTTGAGAACACCTCAAGAAGATCCCAAATGGGTTCTATACAGATGGATGGGGAGCTTATCAACGAAAGTTAGCTCCAGACCAGTACCAAGTAGGTAAGGTAAACACCCAGAAAATAGAGCGAAAGCATTTGACGTTGAGAACACGAATTAAGCGACTGGCACGTAAAACGATCTGCTTCTCTAAGTCTGAAGTGATGCACGATATTGTGATTGGATTGTACATTAACCGTTACGAGTTTGGTTTAATGATGTAATGAGTATCATCACCAGATGTAAAACACTACCCATTGTTGAAGAAGGCAGACCCGCCCGTGGGAATGGAAAACTGGCTGAAGCTGTGGAACAGATTGCGACCTCGAACCGCCCCACCATCAATCTGAACGTTCGGATTACCTGTGACCTGCGATCGCTCTCCCGCAGGCAGGGTAGCATCGGGGATTACTTGAGCGGCGATCGGTGGAACACAAAGAAATGTACTTGTGACGCAGCCTGTCAAGATCCATGTATTCAGAAGCGATCGGTTCATTTTGCTGCCTTCTTTTTATGGTTGCAATCGATGAAAGAGATTAGCTCATAACGCGATCTCTGGAGTTAAAATAAACCAATCAACAGAATGAGTCCAGGTAAGATAGATACGTTAACTTACTTTCAGTAATTCTAGAACACCATCTGCAACTAGCTGCACAGCGATCGCCAAAATTAGAAATCCTAGAATGCGATTGAATGCCCCCATCCCGGTTACCCCAAACTTCTCAATCAGCGGCTCTCCTAATACCAGAAACAAGTAAAGGATTAGTCCTAGTAGGGCAACTCCTATGGCACACCCCAATTGCTCAATCCGCTCATGCGTTTGAGTTGCAAGTCCAATCACGACCCCAATGGCACCTGGGCCACTGATCATTGGAATTGCCATCGGTGTGAAGGAAATATCCTCCTTGTCTATCGCTTCGTGATGTTCTTGAGTCGTCACTCGTGGATGAGCCGTTACCATTTCCCAGGCAGTGTGGGCAACAATCAGACCACCCGCAATTCGCAATACTCCTAATGACATGCCCAAAAAATTGAGAATGGGCTTACCCACCAGGAACGATACAATCAGTACACATGTAACATTCAAAGCGGTTTTACGAGCCTGGTTGAGTCGATATCGAGGAGAGTCGTTTACTGTTAAGCTATAGAAAAAAGGCACAGCACCAATGGGATTCGCAATCGGAAACAGTGCCCCTAGGGTCATCAAGGTAAACGATAGAAGTGAGTGCCCCATAATTGGATTGACCGAAAGTACTTTCTCCCCATCATGCCTTTTTTGATTCTCTTTTTCTCCTTATATCTCTTCACTCAAAATTACTGGCTGCTACTCGATAGCAATATTCCCGCTTGTCTTAGCCTTTTTCATCCAAAATAGGGCAGTACCGCTCATGAGGATCAGCAACCCCAGGAGATAGTAACAATCATTGATTGCCATGACGGTTGCCTGTTGCTGCACAATTTGAGCGATCGCCGCAGTTGCCTGCTGAGTGGCAGTGGCAGTATCGGCCCCCTTACTCATGAAATACTGCATCATCTCTTGCAGTCGCTGTTGAGTGGTTTCGTTGTAGAGACTGACATCCCCCCGCAGACGATCGTAATGGAACTCAGAACGATGTTGGATCACCGTCGCAAAAATGGCATCCGCAAAGGAACCACCTAGATAGCGCACCTGGGTAAACAAGGCACTGGCATCACTCAACTGCTCCCCTGGAATTCCCGTTGTTGCCAGAGCAGATAGGGGAATTGTGATTAAACTCTGTCCGATTCCTTGAATAAATTCCGGTAGCATTAACTGGGGTGTACCCGAATTAGAACTCAGATGTGAGTTGATGAAATTGCTGACGGCATAGACAGCACATCCTACAGCAACAATCACCCGTGAATCGACTTTAGATTGAATCAGTGGCAGAAACGGCATGACTACCACTGAGCCAAACCCAACCCACATGAGCGTTAGCCCAACCTGGTAAGGAGTGTAGTGTTGTACGGAGTCTAGATAGATAGGCATCACATATAAAGCACCAAAGACACAACATCCAGCAACGAAGTTGATAAGGCTGGCAAGTGCAAGATTTCGACGCTGCACTAAACGTAAATTGATAAAAGGACGCTTTTTAATCAGCTCGATCGCCAGAAATAGGGCTAGGGAGACAACTGCGATCGCGGTTAATCGCACAATGAGCGATGAATTAAACCAGAGGTCTCGGTTTCCCTCTTCTAACACTGTTTGTAAAGAGGTTAACCCGATCGTCATAGTTAATATGCCTGCCCAATCTCCCTGCTTTAATTGGTTTAACTGCATCGGCTCATGCTCAATGAGAAACAGGCAGGTTGCCAGCATCAAAACACCTGGAATTAAATTGATGTAGAAGATGTATTGCCAGCTATAGTTGTAGGTCAGCCAGCCGCCGAGGGCAGGTCCGATCGCAGGTCCAGCCGTCAAGGTTAGGCCAAAAATTGCCAGCCCGATCGTGTGTTTTGAGGGCGGGAGATGACGCAGCACATATGCCATTGCCACAGGCACGAATGCACCTGCAAAAAAGCCCTGCAAGCCCCGAAAAGCAATCATTTCAACTAAGGTTGTAGCATTGGCACAGGCAACAGAAAAAACCAGAAATAAGACAGTGCTAATCGTCATATACCAGCGGGTAGAAAAGATTCTGCCCAACCAACCCGTCAGTGGAACGACGATAATTTCGCCTATCAAATAAGCGGTGGCAATCCACGAACCCTGATCAAGGGTGGCAGATAATGCACCAGTCATATCTTGTAGGGATGCATTTGTAGCCGTCACATCCAGGGCTGACATCAATGCGCCTAAATTCATTCCTAACACTGCCAACCAAGTTGATGTGGCAACAGCATCACTTGATTGTTTAACCTGTGCTTTGATCATTGTATTTGCCTCTTTTCCCGTTCCCCTTTCCTAAACATGGCTGCAAAAATTGGTTCTGATTCTTCATGAATTTTCAAAAAATTAACGGCTGCCTGTACTCACGGTCACTTCAACCGACATTCCCGGCATGATGCGATTTTCGTAGCTCTGAATGCTACGGCGATCGAAGGTGATTTTGACTGGAATCCGCTGAACTACTTTTGTGAAATTTCCAGTGGCATTGTCAGGCGGCAGTAAGGAGAAGTCGGAACCAGATGCAGGCGATTCGCTGTTGACCACACCTTTGAAAGGCTTTCCTGGAAAGGCATCCACCCGAATATCAACCACTTCTCCGGGTTGCATCTTGCCCAGTTGAGTTTCGTTAAAGTTAGCCACAATCCAACTATCATCACTCACAACCGCAAGCAATGGTTGATCAGGTTGAATTCGTTGTCCTACTCGAATTGTTTTGTTACCAATTCTGCCTGTAACCGGGGCTTTGATCGCGGTGTAAGACAGATTAAGCTGTGCTTGTTTGAGATTAGCAGTCGCAGTCGCAATTTGTGCTTGAGCGCCTTCATACTGGCGACGGTTAACTTCCGTTTGCTGTCCACTCGCCTGTGCCTGCTGCACTTTGCCCTGAGAATCCACCAAATTTGCTCTAGCTTGATTGATTCCTTCAAGGGCTGACTGATACTTCGCTTTCGCATCTAAAATACCCTGCTGTGATGCTTCCGTTTGTGCCTGAGCAACTTGATAAGCCGTCAGCGCATCATCTCGCTGTTGCTTGGGAATTGCCCCCGTTTGGTAAAGCTGCTCATAGCGCTGATAGGTGATTTTGGCATTCGCTGCTTGTGCTTGAGCTTTAATGAGTTCATCCCGTGCTGTTGTGATTTCTGCCTGGGTCTGCTTCACGGTTGCTTGAGCACTGGAAATGCTTGCGATCGCGTTGCCTATGGAACCCTGTGCCTGGGTTGTGTTGGCTTGTGCATTTTGGGAAGCCAGACTAATGGTTGCTTGAGCGGCGCTTGCTTGCTTTCTAGCAATTTGTAGAGCTGCTTGTGCCTGTTGGACAACAACCTGATAATCTTTGGGATCTAGCTCTACCAGTGTTTGTCCTCGCTTAACGTTCTGGTTGTCATCTACCGCAACTTGAATGACTGTTCCGGCAATCCGACTGCTAATTGGATGAATATAGCCTGTTACATAGGCATCATTGGTTGACTCGTGGGTTGTTGCATAAGCCCACCAGCGGTAACCCATGGTTCCTCCCAGGGCGGCGATCGCAAGCCCCAAACCTATCAACGTAGATTTTTTGCCAAAGGGGTTAGATGATGCGGGTGAAGGCTTAATAGAATCGCTATCCTCATTATCTATTGAATTAGGGTCTGATTTATGATTCAGGATAGGAGCGAATGTTTTGCGAAGTTTCATACAATTTCCTCAAACATTGATGAAGCACAATGCCATAAGCCAGCCAAAGACTCATCTTGTCACTGTCTCCACTGAGCGAGTAACAACAGCGTACCGCCTATAGAATGCTAGGGGAAATGAACTTAGGTGAGTTAAGGGCAACTTTAGATCAAGTTGTAAACTTATTCTTAACCTGTTATTCAAGGACCGTGAATTAAGTTCTCAAGTTCTCAGTACAGCTTTCTACCCACTTCTGGATGATCGTTGTACAACCAATCAAAAATTTGATCGAGTTGAGACAGGGAGATTAATCCATACTGCCATAGGGTGATGGGCAACAAACTGGGAGTCTGTTCAGCTTGCTTCCAGGCCAAAATAATAGAATCTGTCGAGAGGTGTAGAGTGTCCTGGAGAAAAGCAGTCAGTCTGTGAGGAGCCGTTTCCATTGCAACTTCTGCTGAATGTGAGTATCCTAATTTTCCTCGCTTCTAGTTGAGATTGCTGGTGAAAATAGATAAATTAAGCACAGGATAAGAAACTGTTCTATCATGCCTTTAGTTTTTGTAACACAACACTAACCATCAATCTGAGCAGATTGATGGTTAGTGTTGTGTTGTACATGTTCCTGGATCAATTTTGCAACCAGGGCTGTCCAACCAGTTTGGTGGCTTGCACCAAGACCTGCTCCGTTGTCACCATGAAAATATTCATGAAATAGAATCAGGTCTTTCCAGTGAGGATTGGTTTGAAAGGTTTCTATGCCGCCATATACAGGTCGTCGTTCAGTGTCATCTTTTAGAAATGTCCGAATCAATCGCTGAGATAATTCATTTGCTACCTCCAGCAGCGACATCATCTGTCCAGAACCAGTAGGGCATTCTACCTTGAAGCCATCGCCCAAATACTGATGATAGGTTTGTAGAGATTCAATAATCAGGTAGTTAACTGGAAACCAGACAGGACCCCGCCAGTTAGAATTGCCGCCAAACAAGCCTGTGGTCGACTCGGCAGGCTCGTAATTAATCTGGTATTCGTTTCCGTCAACGTTCAGCACATAGGGATGCTCAGCATGGAATTTAGATAAGGCACGAATCCCGAACGGCCCTAAGAACTTACTTTCATCCAGCATCTTTTCAAGTATTTGCCGTAGTTGATTGGGTCCAGCGATCGCCAATAATCTTCTGCTTGCAACTCCTGCTGTCTCCAAACAAACAAGATTTTGGATTAAGTCAGGACGATTTTGGATAAACCATTCTGCTCGTTTTCTAAAACCAGGGAACTGCTCAAGGGTTTCTAACTCTAAAGTAGTAACGGCAAACAACGGAGCTAGCCCTACAATGGAGCGTACTTTCATAAGAAAGTGGTGCCCATCCGGTAGGTGTAAAGCATCGTAGTAAAACCCATCGGCTTCATCCCACAGCGACAGATCCGCTTCACCAACCCCCTCAATCGCGTCGGCAATATAAAGGAAGTGCTCAAAAAACTTGCTGGCAATGTCTTCATAGGTTGAATCTTCTTTTGCCAACTCCAGCGCAATCATCAACATATTTAAGCAGTACATTGCCATCCAACTGGTGCCATCTGCCTGATCGAGATATCCTCCGTTGGGCAATGTAGCACTGCGATCGAACACCCCAATGTTATCTAATCCTAAAAATCCTCCCTGAAATACGTTTTTGCCCTCAATATCCTTGCGATTCACCCACCAGGTGAAATTGAGCAACAGTTTCTGAAACACTCGCTCTAGAAAGGCGCGGTCGCCTCCGACGCGTCCATCAGGACGTTCAGTTCGATCATAGATTTTTTGCTCGATTTTATAGATGTGCAGGGCTGCCCAAGCATGAACGGGTGGATTGACATCACCCAATGCCCACTCATAGGCAGGAAGCTGCCCGTTGGGATGCATGTACCACTCTCGCATTAAGACGCTCAACTGACGTTTGGCAAACTCTGGATCTAGCGTGGTGAGTGGAATGCAGTGAAAAGCTAAATCCCATGCGGCAAACCAAGGGTATTCCCATTTGTCGGGCATTGAGAGCACGTCATCGTTATAGAGGTGCGTCCATTCATGATTTCTGCCCTGCTGACGTTCCGGTGGTGGAGGTGGACCTGCCGGATCGCCATTTAACCAATCGTGAACCACATAGTGATAGGATTGTTTGCTCCAGAGCATCCCAGCAAATGCCTGTCGTTGTACAGCTCGCATCTCCTCAGATGGTGAAACAGGACAGATGCGCTGGTAGAATTCATCCGCCTCTGCTTTACGATCGCGAAAGATTGCCCCAAAGTCCTGCCCAAACAAGTTTGTCTTACTTTCGTTGAGACAGGTGGGGGAGTCTTTCAAGCGTAGCCGCACCGTTTGCGTGGCACCAGGAGCGACGACAAGTTGATAATGAGCCGAGAATTTTGTTCCAGTTTGATTGGGATTAATTGCATCCTTGTGGTTGTGAATTACGTAATCATGAATGCCATCCTTAACGTAGGGCGAAGCATTGCTAACATTGAACAACCGTTGAAAATTCGTTTCATTATTGGTGAACAACAAATTAGGGATGCCATCGCACGCAAGCCATCGTATGCCCAGATCTGGATGAGACGCCTCAATGACGCTGAAATCAGCCGTTGTTTTGCTCACATTTAGCCAAGGTTTTTCTTTCCTGTGTCCAGAATTCCAAGACCAGGTGTTGCGGAACCACAGTGTCGGTAATAAGTGTAATGTTCTCGTTTCAGTTCCTCGATTGATGACATTGATTTGAATCAGGATATCTTCAGGCAATGCCTTGGCATATTCAATGAATACATCAAAATAACGATCGTCGTTAAATATCCCAGTATCCAGCAGTTCAAATTCAAAATCTTGTCGACTTCTGCGGCGATTTTCTTCTACTAATTGAGTGTAAGGAAACGCATGATGTGGGTATTTATAAAGATATTTCATGTAGGAATGAGTGGGAGTATTGTCTAGATAAAAGTAATACTCTTTGACATCCTCCCCGTGGTTTCCCTCATTGCCCGTTAACCCAAACATCCGCTCTTTCAGGATGGGATCTTCGCCGTTCCACAATGCGATCGCAAAACACAACCGCTGATGCGTATCAGAGATCCCGGCAATACCGTCTTCTCCCCAACGGTAAGCCCGCGATCGGGCATGGTCATGAGGAAAGTATTCCCAAGCCGTTCCATGCGGGCTGTAATCTTCGCGAACTGTGCCCCACTGTCGTTCACTTAGATAGGGTCCCCAACGTTTCCAGTAGGCAGTGCGCGCCCTTTGGGAACCGCTATGCGATGCGCGATCGGCTGCTAACCTTGCTTCTTCTTGCGTCATAACGATTCCTACTGCTCGTGATAATTTCGGATCAAACCACCATCCACATAGAACGTAGCTCCGGTCACATAGTCAGCCGCTGAAGATGCAAGAAACGCGACCATTGGAGCAATATCATCCGGTGTTCCTAACCGCCCGAGAGGAATATTTTGCTTGAGCGAATTGAGTTTTACCGGATCATGTAACAGCCTGGTATTGATAGGAGTTTCGATCGCCCCAGGAGCAATATTGTTAATCGTGATTCCCATCGGTCCTAATTCCACCGCCAGATTTCGCATCATCATTTTCACGCCACCTTTGCTAGCACAATAAGGTGTGAAGTGAGGAAACGCCATTTCCTCATGAACGGAACTGATGTTGATAATTTTACCTGTTCGTTTCGTCTCAATTAAGTGCTGTACAAAGGCTTGAGTGGCGAAAAATGTTCCTTTGAGGTTGATATTCAACACAGCATCATAATCCGCTTCGGTGATGCTCCAGAAGTCTGAATTTTTGCCATCAACTCCAGCATTGTTGACTAGAATATCTAGCCTGCCAAAGTGCTGAACTCCTTCAACTACCAGCTTGCGAACGTTGTTGACTGAGCTTAAATCTGCCTGCACAATATGTCCTTTACGCCCTGCTGCTTCCACCTTTGCCAACGTTTCTTTAGCACCATCTGGGTGGGAGCGATAATCAATTACGATGTCTGCTCCTTCTTTTGCCAGGTAAGCGGCAACTACTTGACCAATTCCCTGGCTGCTACCTGTGACCAGGGCAACTTTTCCTTCAAGTGTCATAACTTCCTCTTAAAATTCAATGGATGATTTAAGGCGGGTGCGATCGCAAAAATTGATTTGGTACTCTGATATTTTTGAAAATGCTGCGGTAGTAAGGAACATGAAATAGTTTGCCACTCAAAACATCACGTTTGCCCATACTCAGTTGGCGAAATATAGCAACCGCCAGCAACGCACCCAAAGGTGGCGCAGTACAGTAAAGCCACTGGTCTCTCCATAAGCCCGTTACAAGAGCAGGTCCAATACTGCGGGCAGAATTAAGGCTGGTGCCAGAAATCGGGGCTCCTAGCCAGACCATTGCTGCAACGAGAAGCCAAGTCATGAGTGGTGTCCAACGCATTAGACGATGGTTACTCACGAACAAGAAAATCGATAGCACTAGAAGAGATGTCATAAATACTTCTGCAAGAAATACAAACCAGAGGGCATATCCTGCTCCAGGAAGGGTCATGCCGTTGGTGACACTAGCAGCATATTTTCCCCACACTAAAACTAACAGAATCGCTCCAAGAGTCGAACCCAAAAACTGAGCAACGATATATCCCACTGCATCCTGTCGCTGCATTTTTTCATGTACCCAAAATGCCAGAGTTACAGAGGGATTAATGTGCGCTCCACTCAGTTTTCCTAAAGGCGAAATGGCAAACAATGCCCCACTTCCTGAGTATATTAATCCGGTTATTAGCAAGCGAATACTGCGATTAGGAATGAGATGTTCCATTGGGAGACCTTGACCAAAATCAAAGACGACGGCACTTAGACCAATGAAGATATTAAATGCTGTGCCTACCAGTTCCGCCAGATATTCTGCCCAATGTAAAGGCTGCCAATAGACAAAGTAATGCGCGGTTTTTCTCCCGAGCAACAAAGTAAAGCGCTTCATAGAGAGACAACTATTTTCTAGGGCTTCAATGTTCCTCAAGCCTCTGAATTTTGTTACATAAAAACGTTCCTCAACTAATAGTACTAACGGGTAATTCAAATTTTGATGCGTGCTTAAAGTGACATGGTATTACACTTCGGTAACGATCATTTCAGGTCGCTTGCTATGTCGAAACCCTGCGATCGCAGTTGCATGATCCTTAGCATCAAAGATTGCCGATCCAGCAACGGTCGCAGTTGCTCCTGCCTCCAACACCTGCCACGCATTGTCTGGCTTGACTCCACCATCAACTTCAATCCAGGGATCAAGCCCCCGTTCATCACACATCTGACGTAAGCAACGGTTTTTCGGCAACATGGTTGAAATAAAATGTTGACCGCCAAAGCCAGGATTCACTGTCATGATTAAGACAACATCGCATAGATCTAGAACCCACTCGATCACTTCCAAAGGATTACCGAGATTGAGCACAACCCCTGCCTTTTTACCCAGTCCTTTAATTTGAGATAGAATTCGATGTAGATGAATTGTCGCTCCTGCTTGCACCAAAATATGATCGTACCTGCTCTGGCAAAGTCAGCAATATAATATCGCTCTGGTTCGACAATTCATTCAATGAACATTCAATGAACATTCAACGGCTTTACAGTAATCGGTCGAATTGCTTCCACGATTCCTGCGGCATCCACAGCTTGCACTTCTTCTCGCAAGCAACTAAAGTTAGCAGACAGAATAGAGGCTGCAATCAGCGTTGATTTAGAGGATTGAATGGGTTGCATGGCTCAATTAGACGTTCATAAAACAGCAGTAGATAGCGAACTTGCCGCTGCTTGATCGACCATCCAGATTACTTTGCCTTGGGTCGGGCGAATGATTTGAGCAGGCAGACGATCGGGCTGGTATTGTCCTTCTAGAACTGCTTTCAGCATTGCCGCCTTCTCTTCCCCGGTAACGAAGAAAATGATTTCATGTGCATTGTTGATGGCAGGTGGGGTTAAGGTGATTCGATGAGTGTTTAGCTCCTCTACCCAAGAAGCAACAACTAAACGAGATTGCTCATGAACTGCGTCAGTGTTAGGAAACAGAGAGGCGGTATGTCCATTAGCCCCCATACCTAATAAAACTAAATCGAATTGAGAAAATTGATGTGCACCTAGTTGAAAAAATTGTTTCAGCTCTTGTTCATACTTGACAGCAACTGCTTGAGCATCTGGATTTTCAGCTTTAATGCGATGCACGTTTTCATGTGGAATCGGGACTTGAAACAGCAATCGCTCTTGTGTCATCCGAAAGTTACTTTTGGGGTCACTCGGCAGAACGTGGCGTTCATCTCCCCAAAATGGATAAACTTGCTTCCAAGGAATTTGACTGCGCCAGGGTTGAGTTGCCAACAAAGCGTAAAGACTTTTAGGAGTTGAGCCACCAGAGAGCGCGATCGTAAATCGTCCTCGGGCTTGAATCGCTTGATTTGCTTGTCGCACAAACTTGGTAGCAGCAGCCTGCGTTAGTGCTTCGGGATTCGCAAAAACTTGAATTTCAGGCTTTACATGCGATCGAACTAACTCTTGCATGGTTATCTCCTCAGGATTTTGAATTAAATAACTCCGAAAGTGTAAGGGCGGGTTTAGCAGACAGATTGCACGATGCGAGGGCTTGATGGCAAAACCCGCCCCTACTCAATGTGCCTTCTTATTTAATTTCTGTTCCTTAATTCAAAGCCGGAACTTTAACTTGAGACGGGTGTTCACTATAAATATCCATAATTGTGTTGAGGAAGCGCAATGCATCCGGCTTAGAACGTTGAAAGGAATTGCGTCCAATAATCGAACCGAATCCTCCTCCAGCTTGAATCGCACGCACTTCATTGAAAAAATCATCATCCGTGTCGATCGGTCCACCTGAAAAGATGACAATTCGCCGCCCGTAAAAGGCACATTGCACCACATGACGCACTCGTTCAGTTAACGTTGCGATCGGAATTTGCTCTTGCTCATAGATCTTACGTGCTGCCTCCTGCTCAATATGCTCGTTCGGCAGCTTCACCTTGATGATGTGAGCACCCAACTGAGCGGCAATCTGAGCCGCGTAGCCAATCACATCGATCGCGGTCTCCCCCGTTTTACTGAGACCCGATCCCCGCGCATACGACCAAATCATCACAACTAATCCATGTTGCTTTGCTTCCTCGGCACAGGCTCGAATCTGCTCATACATCTCAAACCGATGGGCTGAACCGGGATAGATAGTGATACCGATTTCAAGAAAGGCAGCAACAAATAGCGTAAGCTTAATTTTGCGGTTGAGCGAGACATCAAATGGCTGGAATTACCCGATTTGAAATTCGAGAAAGTGTCGAGGAATTAGCGGCTCAG
>JAESFQ010000277.1_pt1 | contig 18545 bp, 16 predicted proteins | sample 9269431 | NCBI WGS metagenome assembly JAESFQ01 (sample SAMN14502588, study PRJNA617103) | algae metagenome | isolation source: Plectolyngbya sp. WJT66-NPBG17 and co-occurring heterotrophs from well... | place: USA: Mojave Desert, Joshua Tree National Park, California | collected 2006-08-06
AGCTCATGTGGCCTGCTAGCTCCGAAATCTTGGCCGATAGAGGCCATTGTGTCTGGAAAGTCGTAAACCTCAAGGCTGGACTTCAGAGTATGGTTTTCAGAAGCAAGGCAAAGTATTGTACTACGAAAGCCATATACCGATAACCGGGATCTGGGGTCGTCTTCTAGGTAGCGAACAAGGTTGAGCGTCGTCGCGCGAGATAACAAACGGAGTTGGGGAATGACCTGTTAAATAAACCTCTCAGTTGCCCTAGCGAGCACGAGTGGGAACCCTGCATGAGCTTCCTCGTGGTGAACGCTGTAGATCACGCTAAGCTGACTGGGCATTCACGATTATCCCGCTTCTTGGAGATTTGGGCCTAACGTTAGTGGAGGGCGAATTGCTAATGGGCGATTTGGCGTTTGCCATGGTGGGGCTGCAGTAGGCGTATTTTACCTCCTCGTTCCTTCACTGGCCAAACGGCTGCTTAGGTAGGGGAATATCAAGAGTCGGTGAATCCTTGTCTCGTACGCTGCGTGTTGGGTAAAAGCCCCGATAAAGTCGTTTGTGGGTACAGGGATGCAGACACCCGGTATCGCTAACGAGACGTTGCTAGTCAAAGGAGCTCTCAGGCGGGGATCTGGATACATCGTGTGGCGCTGGCGCAACCTACTGTACTCTCCATAATGCTACTTTGTTCTGTCGTGCATCTGAAAGCGCTTTTCGCATATTGAGCTCGCACTAAAAGCTGCTATCGGACCATGTCGTCCTCCCTGTCGGCCTCTCCGAATCCCTCTCGCCCATTTTGTGGAACGAGAATCCCTCCCACTCTTGAGTGTATCTTGGCCTCCAATTCTTCTCCAATAGCCGAGTCCGCGTCGTCATTCGAACGGCTGAAGCTATCTTGGCGTTCCTGGGCTGACGGGTTGGCTCCAGGCTTGCTTCAAGGCTTTGCGTTACCTCCGTTGTCTGCAAGAGGCTTGTTCATGCCTCGGAGGCCACTAGCTCGAACCTAAGCTACCTTGTAGGCCTCAAATTGACAGCCGCGCGCCGCGCCGAAAGGGACTAGAAGCTGCTTGCCGGGAGTCGAGACTTTTACTCGGCAGATACGTAAAATCGTGTGTCGCTTTCTTTCCCGCGCGGATGAAGTTGCATCGTTCAAATGTTACCATGTGACGCCACAGTGCCATGAGATAACGTGCTGGTTGTCAGGTTGGCAGCCTTTGGTCGCTTGAGCCAGCCTCTTTCTGCATCCAAGAAATAAGCGATTATACCTTCGTCAAGTGAGCCTTGGCTTACCAGCAGACGCAGAAATAATGCGTCTCACGGTGTAGCTGACACTTGGCGACGTTCCTTGCTCATGCTTTGCCTCTGTAAACTATACAAGGCGATAGTTCCCACCTGCAGACTTCGCACACCGGTATGTTAAAGGCAAGGGTAGTAATTCGTGCTGTCAGCAGATGTTGTGCGTTACTGACCTGGGCGCGGAGCGCACATAGCAAAGCGACGCCAACATAACCGGAGGGTACCTCTTCCACCCTACATGTTCGAGATGTTGCGACAAAGGAATCCACAAAGCTTGGAGTTCCGTATACCGAATACCCAATGCAGCGCATGGAGTCCGCCGTCGCATCATGGCGTCATTCCTTTCTTTCGCGTTCTCGCCGTACCTAGCAGCTCGTTTTGATGAGTTGTAAAGGAACATCTGCGCAAACGTATACTTTGTTAGCCTATCAACACAAATACTGCGAATATCTTTAGAGGATATTTGTTGAGTATATCCCAGAGAAAAACACGAGCTCTTTTGTATAAATCGGGCGACCGGCCACATGCTAATCCGAGGAATTCTGCGACCTTGCGACTCTGGATACCGTTAGGAAATCACCCGAATATGTTGCAAGGGGAATGCGATAGGATCAAGAAAGACTGGAAAATTCCCAAGGCGCGGATCCTGCAATAGCACCGAGGGCAGCGGGCCCTTTAACAGCTGTATAAGTCAACCTGGGATGCAGAGGCTACCGCGCTGTGAGTGGCTACTTCAAGAGCACTCGGTTGCTCGCCCATGACTCAAGACACCATCGCAACAATCGGCTTACAGTATATCATGACGATGACCGAGTAAATCCGTGGGTGTAGTTGGAGTCTATCACCATACACCGAACATGTAGCTAATCGTGGAAGAAGAGGTCTGACGAGGAAAAGAAACCTTGGTAGGCGAGTTGGCGGCGCGCCATGCTAAATAATCATGCCATCTTGTCGTTCCAAGCGACCCGCTGAAAGATCACAAGTGGAGGATGAATTAGTCATAATGTGGTCATCGGACCCTAGGTATACATGTCGAAGGTACCGTGTCTGATCAAACCCACCTTTCCCCGATGGCGCCTTCGCTGAACTACAGTACACTTGATAATCGCTAGAGAGAGTCCCGACCAACAGGTTTTCGCTTAACAGAGGGACTAGATGAAACCTTTGGCAGGTTCGCGGTGACGTCCCTCATCGTCATAAAGTCCTCATCCTCCTGACGACCCGACTGCCTATTCAGCTTCTCTACAGTGGTAACTTCGCCCAACCAACGCTCGCCAGTTTTGTGGTCGAAATGCACTGGCTGGACCAATCCACGGTAGTGCGACATATCTTCCAGTGTTGGTGGATAGATGATAGTCGTCTCTCTGCGTTCAAAGCCCTCCTCAGTCATGTATGGTTTGCTCTCGATGATCTGTGGCTCCGTGCGCCACTCGAATGGAGTTGCCGGAAGATTTGGCTCCTTCTGAACTATTTCCCACCATCTATTATCACCAGTGCGGCTCGGCAACTCGTCTGCAGATATCTCGATTAAACCCTCTCCGTCAGGATTGGGAATGAAATGACGAGGGGGAAGAACTTCGGTCTGGAGAACAGGCTGCAACCGATGGTAGTAGGTATAGTTGTGAATCTCGCGGTGGATCTGCTGTTGGATGACCTCGTGTTCGTGTGGTTTGATAACCTCGTGTGTAACCGCTATCGGATTGTTAGTCATGTCGACAACTTGAGCGGCTAAAGGCTTACCAGGGGCCCACGTAGTATCTCGATCCGTCTCCACAGTGTCTTTAAGGTCCACAACGCCTTCAAGCATCGCTTGCTGTTTCGATTTCCAGTCATGAACGCCGTGCGTGCCTTGGTAGCCCTTCGTAATCGCGAGATCTGGAAGAGGTTTTACAGCCAACGCATCATCGCCGGCATGTCCTCGCACCGGCTGACCACTCTTGCTCGAGCCATTGTTGTCATGAAGAGTGCGCTGTTCGCGCGATTGAATGCTGTCTCCCAAGCCGACTTTGTTAATGTCGCGATTACCCACCGCGTACTTGCTTTTCGAAGTTTCGGATGGTACTGCGCGTATTGTGCTGCCCGGACCGTTGGCGTCGATGGATCGTTTGTGGGAGTCGTTGGGAGGATAGGCTGACGGTTCTGCTACCATGTTAGGATTGTTGTCGAGAAATCGATTACGCGATTTGACATACTTGGTATGGCCGGAAGAGGCTTTGATCGCTCGACATCGGCCGATGGTCTATAACGAAGATGCCTTTCGGGAACGCCTGGCTCAATTGTTGAGTCGTCTTCAGAAGCTAGAGCAGGGAGGTAGGATCTGTAGTCATCCGCAATGGAGCCATTGAGGTCTGTATTGGAAGTGGCTACTGAATGACTTGCTCGCCCGTCGTGATAGGCAGAGTCGCGTAGCTGATGTTGAGTTCCCGGGTAGAGGTCATCATTGGCGGTTTCAGACTTTTGCTGTCGACGACTACGTGGTGATGCAAGGTGCTGCTCTGTGCGCGGACTAGTCTCTTCAGACTGTTCGTACGACGCTCGAGGAGACTGCATGGGTGTCGACTTCCTCCTCCTATGGAGAACCGACTTGAGCTTCTCTTCGATCTTTTCCTTCATGTCGATGGATTGGTGAGTAGCAAAGGGATAAGTGGAGGTGGAAGCTAGGTGAGATGCAGATCTATTGTCTGATTTCACAAGGCACGGTGCCCAGAGTTAGGGTGCATGACCTCACAGCACTTGCGCACAGTTGAAACCTTCCCTCACCAGTCGGCAAGAGCGATGCCGAATTCTGGATGGAGAGGGTGCATATCAGCTAGCTAAGATGCAGAATTGATGCTTCTAGATAACATGGCCAAGGGTATGACAGAGGGGATGGCTTCGCCGATGCCGCGTTACAAACAATGGAGCTGGTGGCTTGAGGAGCACAGGCAGCAGTTGTGTTCGCAGCGTCCGCGGAGCGGTCCAGACCTGTTCCTCCTGTGAAGCTTTGTATGCTCGAATGAGTGTGCACGAGCTGCCAGCATGGGTTAGTCGACAGCAACGGCATGCGTGGCAACTTAATATGACGTCTACGCGGTACTTGTGTTTGGCGGGCTCTGGCTAACGAGTCGGAGTACCGGTGGCACATATGATAAAAGCAAAAGGCATCCATTGCCGCATTGGTATGTCACTGCGGAGATCTCAGCGGCATGACGACAGGGAGGGGGAGTCTGGTCGCGGGCGGCGCCACTGTTGATCAGCTTAGCGTACCAAAACACGGGCGATGGTGCTAGCAAGCACCTAGTCGCCAGCCAGACCACCGGGACTTCCGAGACACAAACAGGCGCTCGCTGGCTGTGAGAGAGACAGATGGGCTTTGTGAAGACAAAATCCAGCATCTGACCTCTCTTACGAGGTGTTGTAGAGTTCTCCGGGATGTTGCACGGACCTTGCCGTCACCGAATGGCAGGAGTACGACCCTAGCGCCGATCTCTCCGATCGGATTGCTCCTCCCCGAACTGTCATAGCCCCTGTACCTTTTGAGAACCTCACCCAGAATGTGATGCGACGCTTTGAATCCTTCATGAAGCCCAATTCCTGTTTGGACACGCAACATGACTACATCATGCCAACTAGGCCACGGTAGGCGTGGAACGACAGCACTGGGTGCATCATAGCGGCATCCTCCATTGTCAAGCGTCCCAGCGCCGTCTTAGGCGCCATCCATATAGTCTAGCACTACCCAACTAAATGCCCTGACGTACATGCGCGGTCTGTGGCGCCCTCTCCACCAACCAATTGAGGCGTCTGGGACCATCGATCGAGACCGGGACACTTTCAACCCACTGTTGCTGCCCCATGATGATGGTCTCTCACTCTGCCAACAAGGAATGCGGGCAGCGGCTGCCCTCTTTACTTGGAATTCAACTCACCCATTACGTCGTCGTGCATTTGTCCCACTAGCGCCCTCTATGTATAAGAAGGCACTGCAGCGCCTCGACACCATCATCATCACACCCACAACAACTCTTCCACACTTCACCAACAAACCCTAAATTCACCACCCGTACCAATTCCATCACCTACAAACAAACCAACAACTATCACAATGGACAAGGCCAAAGCAGCAATCACCGACTTCATGGGCCGCTCCGGTCACCATGACACCACTGTCCACGAGGCAGTTGCCCCCGCTGTCCAGCACGAGGTCATCAAGCCCCACGTACACGAAGAGATCAACACTGCCATCGACAAGGAAGTCCACCAAGACCACTACCACCGCACTGTCCAGCCCGTCCAGGACCGCGAGGTTCTCCCAGAGCAACACACTGCTAAGCTCGGTGCTGTTCAGCACCGCGAGTTTGACCACCGCGATGCTGATGCCACTAAGAGGGCCCTGATCGATGACCAGGCTCGCTTTGCTGATGAGCGCCGCATTGAGGAGACCACCCACAGCCAAAGCGTTGCCCCTACTGTTGGCGGGGAGCACGTCCACCACGTAAGTTTAGAAATACCACACCAACACTCTACCAAGACTGACGTCATCTAGCACATCCACGAGACCATCCAGCCTGTTGTCCAGAAGGAGACCATCCAGCCCAACGTGGTCCACACCACTGTCCCTATCCATGAGGTCCACCATAATAAGGCTACCCACCATGAGACTACTGCTCTCCCAGCCATGACCATGGAGCAGTTCAAGGCCAAGGGCGGTGCTCTCACTGGCCGCGAGGAGCGCTACGACGAGTTCGAGGGTGTCCCCAAGAATATCGGTGGTGCAGGCGGTATCGGAGCTGCTGCGGGTCTTACCCACAAAGCTGGTACCCATAGCCACGAGCACGCCCGCCACGGCGACTACGACGCTACCCCCAACCACCACAGCGACGCTGGTATGAGGCAGGGCGGTCTTACTCACAACTCCACCAGCACCGGCAACCCTCTCGACCGCAACAACGACGGCAAGGTGAACGTCAGTGATTTGACTGGTAGCCACTCCAACACCGCTCATACCGACCGCGGCGTTGCTGGCCAGGGCAATCTGACCGGCTCTTCTACTCAGGGAGGCATCGTCGGCTCCAGCGGTTCCGGTATGGACCGCAACCACGACGGCAAGATTGACAGCCACGACCTCAAGGACCCCTCCCGCTCTGGTAGGTCTTTCCAACAACACAGCGAGATATAGTACCTGTACTAACATGTCCCAGGTCACCAGGGTGCTACAGGTACGCAAGATCCCCGCGGCCACGTTGTGGGCGGTACCGACAGGGGCCATATGGAGCATCGTCCCAACGAGGATGGTAGTTTACCCAAGGCCCTTACGGAAGACCGCTCCAGAGCTGTTCCCCATTCCCAAGCCGCAGAAGAAGAAGCGCAAAGACTACTACATGAACACAAGGCCAACATTAAATAGGACAACACAAGCCTTCGCTGATGGACAAGCTCAACCCTAGTAAGCCTCAACACTCCATTATCACATCATTCGAGCTGACCTCTGACCCTTTCTGCAGAGGTTGACGCCAACGGTGACGGCAAGGCCGGTTTCATGAAATAAGTGCATTATGCACCACGCGCGATCATGATGACTGCATGCGAGATACCAAGGACCGACTCCTATGACATTGTATAATTAGCCCAGTAATGAAGTAATCACTACAATCTCCAAATCTGCTCAATGCTTGGGAGTGAAACATGATGATGAGTTGAGTGACTTCTCCCAATCGAGTTTGCATCTTCAAAACATCCAACTCGACTTTGCAAGAACATTTATCTGAAGCGCGCTCACTAGGTTCTTCAAGATTTCTACGTCTCTACATGTTTGGGACATCATAGCACCCTTTCGCCTATAGGCTGCCACTGATCAACTGGCTTGTCAGTTGGAACCAGCACAACTCTGCCACCTATCCAGCCTCCTAACTGCCCTTTCCCTTCGAAGTTAACATCAAGTGTATCCACAGATGACAAGCCTGTTGCATTGACTTGAGGACAGTCATGGCTGCGATGATCAGTGCTAAAACGTCCAGAGCATCAACAAAACTTACTACATCAAGCTCAGATGGGGCATGTATTGCTCTTCAGTCCAAGCCTTCAGCTTATTCTCCTCTTCGAAGCCGTCAACATGTTTCCGACACTGGTGTGCTAATTGCTTGATTCCTTCATTCTTCTCGCATTTGATGTACAACTTTCGGTAGAAGGCATCGTCGCTGCCCAGACGTTCAAATGTTATCCGTACATCGTTACCAGCAGGTAAATCGAGCGACTCGAGCCAGGCCTGAGGGTCTGAGCCATACTTTGATGGTGATATCTCCGACGTCAGAGTGACATGGTGGAGAAAACGATGCGGGGAGTGGAACTGCTCTGATGTCTTGTCGATAAGACGGGGAAGAACTTCATTTAGCGGATGGTCTGCTGGCGGGAGCAGCCAAAGCGATGAACCAGGCATTTTTAATACGGTCAGAGAGATTCAAGTCCAGTTAAAAAGCCATGTCAAGTTCAGATAACAAGCCTTGTCAAGTCAAGCTTCCATCATGCCCTCGTAATAAGCCCCGCACTGTGGTTCGGCCCTAACGCCACGTGGCTAGTGCGACGGGTAATTGCCAGCCACATCCTGGCGTCCGCAGCTGATTTGCATGTGAAAGACGCGCATCAAGTCCGACAAGCGTTCCCACTTGCTCGATAGCATTACTTCTCCGCAGACGCGACGAACGAACATGTGACTGCTGCTACCGCGGCGCAGTCAGCCGATCATTATCCCAAATAGCCTGACGCCATGAACGAAGCGCTGAGCGTCGTGTCGGGGGCGCTATGGAGCTTCCTGCTGTGCTTCTTCGACGTGGCTTTCTTTTGGCAACGAGTGCGTCAGCTTCCCTCTGCTACTGAAAGGCCATTCTGGGTCCATTGGTACGTCTTCGGATAGAATGCTGATATGTTGAAGAAATTATACGCGTGGTGGACGCAGAAGAGCCAGAGAGATCTGCTGCTGGAAGCCATCGGCGATGCGCGGCTGTTCGAGGAATGGGAGGCTGCTGCGTACAAGCTGGACGAGGTGCTCGACTATGACATGTGGTAAGCATTCGTCTCATCTCATCTCAAGTGAGCTCTTCTTAGCGAACAGCCGCTGACGATGGTCCTACAGGCGACAGACTGCCATAAGCAAAGATTACGATCATCGCCTCATTCACCAGCGCCTCTCCGCCATCTACGAAGCCCAAGAGGACAATGACATCATCGGACTCATAAACCTCCTTCGCAGTGGTCTTGTCCGCAACCTCGGCAACATAACAGCGACGAATCTGTATGATCGCGCATACGCGGGCACAAAGCTGTTGATAGAAGACTACGTTACCCAAGTCGCATACGCCATCGAGAACCTCACTCAATATCCTACTTCGAGAAACTCGGATACTGGCCTAACAAACCAGGCCAAGTTGGATGTTCTCCATGACACAAGGCAGGCGTTTGGTAGATCTGTGCTGGTGCTGCAGGGAGGGCAAGTCTTCGGGCTGTGCCATCTTGGTGTTGTCAAAGCGCTTCACCTGCGTGGTCTGCTGCCCAGAATCATAGCTGGGACTGCAACTGGCGCTCTGATAGCGGCACTGGTTGGTGTGCATACCGAAGACGAGTTACTAGCGTTTCTCACCGGAACGAACATCGACTTGACAGCCTTCACCAATCGTCCGTATAGGAAAGGCGCTGGCGGGACAGCATGGATTGGCACACTAATGCGTCGGGCAAAAAGATGGTGGAAAGAAGGGCACTTCCTGGACGTCGGTGTTCTAGAAGAGGTCCTGAGGGCGAACGTGGGAGACTTGACCTTTGAGGAAGCTTATACAAGGACGAAGAGGGTGCTGAACATCACTGTCACGACTGCCAGTGGTGGTGGCATACCAAATCTTCTGAACTACCTGACGGCTCCTAATGTTGTACGTAGTCCATTCCCTTTTCATCTTGAAGCAGCTGCTAACACACTCAGCTCATCTGGTCCGCAGCCCTCGCGTCCAACGCCACAGCCTCATCGACCCTTTACCATTCTGTAACAATGATGTGCAAAGACGAGGAAGGAAACATCGTCCCTTGGTCGCCAGCTTCAAAAACTACTTTCCGCCCTTACACCCACGCGTCGTACCGAGACCGCGAATCTCCCCTCCATCGCATCGGCGAACTCTTCAACGTAAACCACTTCATCGTCTCACAGGCTCGGCCCTACCTTGCACCCTTCCTGCGCTCAGACTCACACCACCCCAATCCCAAACAAGACGGTGGCTGGCGACTCAGCATGCCCATCCTGCGTCTCGTAGTCCTGGAAATACAGCATAGATTACAACAACTGGACGAACTGGGTTTGCTGCCCCCCTCCATCCGTCGTTTCCTGCTGGACGAAAATATCCCAGGCCCAAGTCTTACACTAGTGCCTGAGCTCACACCGAGCGATTTCTTTAAGCTGCTTGAGAATCCTACCAAAGAGGCGATCGACTACTGGATACTGAAAGGAGAACGGAGTGTATGGCCGGCGGTTACAGCGCTCAAGATCAGGTGTGCAATTGAAGTGGAATTGGATAGAGGGTATCAACTCGTTAGGAGGAGGAAACCTTTTGATCCTGTTCCGCTAGGTGCTAGTGGTTCCGGTGCTGGGGGGTTGAGGAAAAGCGGGAGTAGAGGGGAAGTACAGACTGGATACGGGTTCGCGGATGATGGTAGAGAAAGAGAGAAGAGACACAGAGCGAGGGCTGCGAGCTTTGGGGGCAACGGGTTTTCTTGAGCGTATAGTTCAACTTGGATTGGCTTTTTGCGTTGGCGAATACTGTACCTAAAAGTAATCCAGAAAGTGTTTTTTTGGGGGGTTTTTTTTTGAAAGCATCGTGTTGAGCACTCATGTCGGCAGGGCATATCCGTTGCATGCTTGAGATGGTTTGTCGTGTCCTTGACGATGGATCTTTCGCCCTCTCAGCCTTACCCGCGCCCACCTGCAGTAACGTGCAGCACGTCATTCACGCTAAAAGAATTCAATGTTTGCTGGGGACCCAAAAGATCGTATTTGAAATACCAATCAGCCATTCGCCCGTCAATTGACACCTTGAACACACTTTTAGTCTGCAGCAAACTTCAGTTTTCCCATACCGTCTTTACACATCTCTCATCATCCCGAAACCTCAAATCTCAGCATCCAACATGGCAACGTAAGGCCCCGCCATACCTACCCCGCCATTAACGCGCAACACTGAAAACACAAACTAAATCTTGAACAGCAACATCACATGGCATCCATCTCTTTCGCGCGACGAGCGCAACACATTCCGCAAGCAAAAGGGCTTCACAATCTGGTTCACAGGTCTCTCCGCGTCGGGCAAGTCGACGATTGCGACAGCACTTGAGCAGCATCTGCTGCACCTGGGATTTGCGGCATACCGTCTCGATGGCGACAATGTACGATTTGGGCTGAACAAGGACCTTGGATTCTCAGAGAAGGACAGAAATGAGAACATCCGCAGAATTGCTGAGGTATGTTGATTTGCGCAAACAACGACTGTGAGAAAGCCCAGTTAGCTGACAAGTCGCACCTACAGGTCGCAAAGCTCTTCGCCGACTCGTCCACAATCGCCATTACCTCCTTCATTTCGCCCTTCAAAGCCGACCGCAAGCAAGCCCGTGATCTGCATGCCGTAACCACCGGCACAGACTCCCCATTAGCCTTTGTCGAGGTCTTTGTCGACCTGCCGCTCGAAGTCGCCGAGGCACGCGATCCCAAGGGTCTGTACAAGATGGCGAGGGAGGGCAAGATCCCAGAATTTACAGGCATCAGCTCGCCGTATGAGGCGCCTGAGAACGCGGAGATTCACATTCGGAGTGATCAGAAGAGTGTCGAGGACAGCGTCAAGGAGATTGTTGAGTACTTGCAGAGCAAGGGCTTGTTGGAGTTGCAGAAGTAGGACCAAAGTCCGTCGCTGGCTGGGTTGGATAAAAAATCGAACACCATTAGCACAACTCATCGTTGACGCGTGAGCGTTCATTCAGCTTGACAAGCCTTGCAGCACAAGCAGTTCTTGGATACACAGCAGGATAATTAGGTGGCTAATGTTCGAAGTATGGTTTAGAGTCTAGTTTTGGCCATTTTCTTGGCAAGTAGGGTCGAACGTTGCTGTACCTTGTTTCCTCAGCTGCAACTGCGCAGCCTAGCTTGTGCTCGCACTACTCTTTATCTCAGCTGAAGTTACATAGCCCCGATTCTGTTTGCACTACTCTCCATCTCAGCTGCAACTGCATAGCCCCGCTTCTGCTTGTAACACCACGGCGCTTGTGCAGCATTCAGTGAGTTTATAGCAAACCGCCACACTGCTGAGTTAGGTTCGTCAATCTTGGCACATTGCTCCAAGTCTTGTACAAGCAGTATTGGTTTATTTATTTCGTCTTTTGAGTTGCAGTAGCTGGTGGTTGGTTACATAGTATACATAATCGACCGATTATTCTCAGCCTTTGCCCATATTACACCCTTTTGTATCCGTCACCATAAGTTCTTCGGAACAATTTTTTTTCCTCCTCCAGAACGATCAGCTCCGATACGCTACTACGCCGTAAAACATGCGTTTTCAAAAGGTTCTTAGCCGCAGCCTTCCATTCCTGATTTTGATACTTCCGCTTGTGCTCTCTGTAGCACTGGTCCCTTTAAGAGGTTCTCGGAGCTTGGGAAGCTTTCGACAAACTGTCAGATTGTATCGTGCCCAAGTCTCAGCCATCATCCAGATCATATCAACTCTCCTCGGTCTGCTCAACGTTCTCACCGTTACTACACTTGTCAACTATGCAACCCGGTTACGGCTTCTAAACCACCAAACTAAACTTCTGGATGTTGTGTTCTTCACGACAGTTGAACTGCAACGGCTCGATCTCAGTCTATCGACAGGACGGGTGGCAATATGCCTAGGCCTTCTGGCAGCCGCACAAATACCTGGTGCATTATGGGCCGGCTCGTTGACCCCTGTATCTACCTATGCTCAGAAAGGAATCGGGGCGATTAAAGTACCAAATTTCGATGCCGGCACAGAGGATATCTGGAATAGCCAATTCAAACTGAGGAACGATAGAGTCTGGAACTATCTTGACCGCTGCAACAACAGCTTGTTGCCATCGAACGGATACATCTCAACATGTCCAGTCCCAGATTACCGTCAACAGCTCTTAGAAGGCGCTAGTTGGGCTTCTGCTGCCACGCCACTGGAACGAAACCACAGCAAAATAGACTCCCCAACTTGGATGTACCATGGCCGCTCATATGGATTCGGTTCGTCGTTGGGTGTTGTCGTGCCAGAGAATATACATCCATCCTTCGAACTGGCAGGATACGAATATCTAGAGGCCGGTTACGAAGCGTCGATTCATTGTTTGAAGAATATCAGTACGGCTTTTGGATATACGGTCAGATCCAGGATACGAAACGGTATGGATCATGCAGGGTCGATTGCCGAATACTGCATCCGGTGATTCTGAAGATTATCCTCTCCTAAGCTGGGCCTACGAAAACGAAGATAGGCCATCACCAGTACTCGGATGGGCCGCAGTGTCCCATGAAGGAAAAAACATGATCGCGATTACCGCCAACGAAAGATACCCCGTATTCAATCGCACCCAGTGCGAGGTTTTCTTCGAACCGACGCACAAAATCGTACACGTAAATCAAACAGAGAAGGTCATTACAGTACGGAATATCACAAAAGCAGATGAAGAATCAAGAGTTACTCGCGAAGAGTTGGAATCAACAGGAACTCTTACAGCGAATGTCATGCGTTCAATACGACTACTGTCCAGAATGGGCACAGCGCTATACATATCCGATCTTGGAGAGCCCCTCAGCCGAAATCTGCAAAATCTCCGAAACCGCCAATCAGCCCAAGATGACGATGAACTCAGGGCAGTCGAAGACTTTTTTACCGCAATGATAGACGATCTCCTCATCGCCTTCGGCGCCGCTCAGGTGCATTACGCAAACTCCACTGCAAAAGAGCTACCAATAAACGGGACGTTTGCAGCCACACGGCTAGGCAGAGACGTGTTTATTTTCAGTCTGGCAGCGATTAACGTGTTGTTGTTCGTTGTTACTGTTGTCGAAGCTGTGAGGACAAGGTTCTGGGAGGCTTTGCCAGACTTCGATCCTACCAAGATCCAGGATGTGGTCATGGCTGTAGACTTTGGAGCGCGAAAGTGTGCAAGTGCAGAGAATCCGGTGCACGCAGACGATACTGTTGAACACGCGCAGCTCACACTTACGGCAGAGGAACACAAATCATCGTTGCTTGTAACCTACAAGCATAAGTCGGAACAGGACGTTTGGAGCTCTTCTGTTCACGAAGAGTCTCGTTTGCTTCGATAGAAAGGTTGTACTTTTCTTCGGGAGTTCTTTTCAACCCTTTTTCACTTCTGGGGATTTTCTCGTTTTAGAATTATTAGAGGTTTAGAAGAAGAAGCATATTGTTATGCAGAGTGTTCTGTTACGCAAGGATAGACGTTATACTTGTATATTAGTTTCTTACTATACATTGCAACTGGGTATTCCATTCGCTCTGGTCACTGCATCGGTCTAGACCTGCACGTTTCATACCGGGGTCATGTAAAGGGATTTCCAATAGTTCGTACGGCACAGTTGCAGCTTGCAGCCAACGTCCACGATCCTACTCGCGGTCTACGCCATTACAACAAGCTGTCAGATCCCTGTATCGAGGGGTGGAACCCGACTGGCTGCCTCCGAGGCCGAAATAGCGCCCTTCATGTGTAATTGAGTTTGAGGCTCCGTATAGCCAGCCATACTGGGGAGCGTTGTGCGAGTACCTAGAATCCAACGAAACGACCATAAACATACATCATTAGAAACCATTACTCCAAACTACAGAGAACTTGCCGCCCCGCAAGCCTCAAATCGGCATCTCTAATGATTGCGCAATGCAACGAGCATCATCTCCGCCACACACGCCATCCCTTCGTCTTCTCCTCATCCTTCGCCCCACTCTGCATATAACAAAACGGCTATCGCAGATATCGGAGCAACAGCGCCGGCAACTCCATCGTCGAGGTAACGCCATAGCGATTATTAAACCTACTCCTGCGTACGGCGAGACATCGGCATCCTTCGCCTAGCATCACCCCGAAAACCACCTCTCCACCCCCAAAAAGGAAAACCATATACCTTTCATCTCCGCCTTGACGGATAGACTCATTGGCATCGGTATACAAACCCGGCCATTGTGATGAACAGCGGCGACAGACTCCACATAAAATCGCTATATGTGAAATGGCGCTAGGATCTTGACTGTGCCGTGTTGCGCCCGCTCTTTTCTCTCCTAGCGATACTGATCCTCGATCCTAGTCGACATCTTGATTGATTGGATCTCATGGCGTGGCGCATGTTGCTCTTCTTGGCCCTTTTCCCCATATTTTCGCGGCCTTGGGGTGCTGCATGGGAATAGCTTGTGGAAACCTTGTTGATGCAAGCGAGGTTTGGCCTGGATGATGTTCGTGAGGTGACGAGGGCTGTGCGATTGTGTCAGCGTGGACTGGGGAACCTTGTTTTGTTGTTATCGGCGTCGGAGTCGGTTACAGTTGCCGTCCTGCTGACGCTGGCGACTTGGTTCCATGATGTTGACATTGATGATTGAGGTTGCGGCAGCTGAGGAGTGGGGCGCTGGCGCCGCTGTGCCTGTACCTGTGTGTGTAGACTCGGTCGGGGCTCGGCAGCCAGCGGGACGATTCAAAGTGGTCTGCTGTACACGTGCCTCGTAACGCCGGGTATGATAGCAGACCGAGGGAAGAGAAAGACGAAAAAGAAAAGCAGGGCTGTTAATGCGACTTGAAACGCTGACACACCGTTGACGGCCGTGACGGGTGGCGTATGGCGTGTAGACACATTGCGTGTCTAGAAAAAGCAGACATGGCTGGGGCCGAAGCATGACGAGTTCAGGGAAAGCAAGCATATGGACAGGGTATGGTTCCGGATGGAGAAAGAGGGGGTAGAAGACCCTGGTAGCTAGTGGCTGGAAAGAGTATTGGATTAATAGAAATGGAACGATGATGTTGCTCAGAAAAGGAGAGTCAATGTAACTATGATGGATGGCATGGGAGCGAAGCGCTTCTACGACAAACGAGAATACTTCGACGCCCTTGTCTATATGCGCTTTATGATTCAAGCAATGCCTCAATCTGCTCTCCGTGGTGAATTATTTTGTGAAAGCTGCACTTCTCGGCCCTCCTTTTACAGCCTCCCGCTGAGATCCTGCTGGAGGACGTCCAGTATCCTCTTGCTATCGACCTCTTCGTCCCCTCCCCCGGTACCCCCCGGTACCCTTCCCTCACTCTCTTTCAACCGTTTCAAGATGTCCGGATCAAGATCCTTCATCATCTCATCAAACTCTTTCTGTTGCTCCCCCTCCAACTTGGCATACTCTTCCTCCAACATGAAATCTTCAGGTAACTTCTCCATCTCAGCAGGGAACACATGAATGGTCGGAAATTCGAGGACAGTGCGGCCGTGCAAGCTTTCGCCCAGCGTGCGGGCAGGGTCTAGAGGTATGAGGACGTGGCGGTTTGTGCTCGTGCGTGGCTTTAGCAGAAAAATCCTATGTTGCCCGCTGTTAATGGACTCGAGGCTTGGCCCATGATTGTGAGTGTCTTCAGGACGCGTCTCTGCCATGTCCGCTTGTCTCTTAGGGGCTTGTTTGTTTTGCCCTGCAGCAGGGGTTCCTCGTCCGGGAGAGCCTCGCGCTGGCTCCGCATTGTTGACCTGGAGCTCAGAATCTTGATCCGGTACAGTAGGCGCAATGTCATCTTGATCTTGCGGTGAAAGTTTGGATGGAGAGTTTTCCCCGTGAGGAGCTTCGCTGTTCAGCTTTCTTTTCTTGCTTTTAGCACCGGTGCCATGTTGTACGAAAGGTTGTGCATCCTTTAAGTGCTGTGTAGATGATGTCTCAGTAAGCACACGTCTCTTGGTCTCGTCAAGCCATTCAACCGTCCACACTATGTTCCGCGAAGCCTTTCTAAATACAGACATTAGCAGTGTTACGTGAGCGTGCTGACGGTGGTGGGGGCCTACTTTGTAGCGGACATATGCGACTTGTTCTCTTTTTGTCTACTCATACCTTTGGGCGCTCGAATGATCGTAAGGCCGGCAGCATGCTCAAGCTTACCATAATTTACGCCCGACCGTTGGCGGTTGGATAGACCATCCTCAGGAGGACTCTCAGCAGTGGCGCCAGCAACTTTCTCGGCTCTTTCTAGATTTCGTTCTATGCCAGAAAGAAAATTATAGTCGTGATCAATGCCCTTCGGGGTCATCAAATCAGACTTCTTGATGAACTTTGTTGGGTCGCGCTGGCCTGAGCATTGTGCATTCTGTTGATGGCGCTTGTAGCATGGCAGCGAACATGTGCGTGCGCCACACGCAGGACACTTGTACTTGGATTTGTTGCTATGGCTAATCAAACGTCAGCTTTCTCCCTTAGGCGTTCAGTTTTGTTGCACTAGCTGGTGTCACTTGGAAGTGGCACAGCAGTTAGGACGATTGCTAGCGAACATCGAAGTTTTCCTGGATACACCAGCAGTGATAGTGAGGGGTAATTAGATTAGACATACCAGATGCTGCATAGTTCATTGAGCAACATTGCGTCTGTCATGTCGCCCAAATAGTGGAGACGAGTAACGTGATATCGGATCGCCAACACCTAGCCTTGGAGGTAGTCGGATCTGGCGCGACAGGGCACGATGGAAAGTCACTTTCGCACCAAGGGACGCGTAATAGCCGTAGGCGTGAAGAGGTACAGGGAAGGGCTGACGGCGGGTGTTGTTGATCGATGCAACGATGCTGTGGCGTACAAGACAATGATGGGTCGCGATAAGAAGTTTCCCAAGTCGCGATGTGGCTGGGTCAGATATTGTCCCCTCCGGTGATGCTGCGACCGTCACCAAAACGCAGGAGATCTAGTGATCGTCTCGCAGAGCTGCGCTTTGAGCAACTTCGCAGCGTCGTAGAGATCGCTGCCTGCTGCACGCAGGAGTACAAGGAACCAAGAAAGTTTGTGTGGTCGGACTAGCGCAATAACAAAAACTCTGTTCACGACTTTGTCTATCTAGCGCAGATCTGTCGCGACGCTTTCCACTTGCGCGGTTTCTACACTCCTATGCAAGAATTCTTGAAAATATGGAAATCAGCGGCTTGTCCGTCATCTCTCGACGAGGACGAACCATGGTCGGAGCAGTGGCACGCCGCCAGCACACTCGCCACCTGGACAGGCTGTGGTCGACTGGGTACCCTTTCCTTAGCTGCGTCGGAGTATTCTCCACGTCAAATTGCATCGAGGTCCACCCAGGCGCAGATCAAACCAGTCGTCGACGGCGCCGATTATGCGCTTGCGCTCATCTACTGCTGTTGAGAGGCAATCGAGTCGCTGTCGTCGTGTCCGGCTGCAACAAGTCTTGTCCATGTCAGCGCGACCGAAGCTGAGCGAATGCGCCCGATTTGCCATGCAACATTACTGCCCGGTGTTTCAGCCTCACGAATTGCAGCTCCTCTCCGCAATCCTCAACGGACAGCGCAGAAGTCGGTTCTAGAGGGTCTACCGCATGCGAGACTACCGTACGTGGCCACCACGTTTACCGGACTGTGGAGCCGATCGAAGAATCTGGTCGACAGCTCGACGGCGCGTCTTGACGCAACTCTCTTGCACAAAGGCCTCGCCGCTCCCACGCAGGATCAAACGTGCCTGGCGGGCCTAAAACCGATCTTCATGTGCCGCCAGCTGGGCAGCGACCGATAGCCAACAGCCGTCAGGGGTTTGCCTCGCCAATTTCTAAGCACTTCCATTCGCGGTCCGTCCGAGCTGCAAGTGCGGGAACTCTGCTCATGCATACTGCTGCGAGGATGCACGCTGCAGACGTGCTCATTGTGCACAAGGCTGGCGAATGATTCAAATCCGTCCAAATGCGGTATACAGCATAAGACGATTCCATATGGCGCTATTGCCGCCAGCGGGGATTCTCTACTGAGCCTGCTGCACGCTCTCGGGGACCGAGTCGTGGTACCAGAGCTCTGGTTTCTGGACGTGACTGCAGGAACCGTCACAGCAGCGCAAAAAACGAGACAGCACAATACTGTGTTTTGTACTTGCCGTCTCTTTGATTGCGGCTCTTGCTGCCGTCGCGCCCGCTCGAGGAAGTTGGGCGAGCCGTTGCTCGTTCGAGAAAAGAGCCCCTGACAGCGCCGTGCACCGTGCTCGGAGACGGACCCTGCAAATGGGCAGGGATATGCTTCTCAT
>JAESFQ010000278.1_pt1 | contig 18538 bp, 17 predicted proteins | sample 9269431 | NCBI WGS metagenome assembly JAESFQ01 (sample SAMN14502588, study PRJNA617103) | algae metagenome | isolation source: Plectolyngbya sp. WJT66-NPBG17 and co-occurring heterotrophs from well... | place: USA: Mojave Desert, Joshua Tree National Park, California | collected 2006-08-06
GGAGGACACCGGAACAGCGACGCTGACCGCCCTGGCCGGATCGCAGCCCGGCCAGGGTGGTCAGAAGCGGCAGGTGGGCCAAAATTCATCAGCACTGCTGGGCCAGAATTCATGGACACAGCCACGCCCAATGCTCGATGTACGCGGGCAGCAGGGCGGGCAAGGTGAAGGCGCCGGTCTGGGTCAGGACCTGCGCCGCGACGATGGCGACGACGAAGGGGGGGCCTTCATAGGCTTGCCTCCGTCCTCACGTCCGTTGCCGCCACGTGCCTGTCGCCGTTCTCGGCCCTCAAGCCTGCCCAAAGGCGCCACGCAGCCACGCGCAGGCCTCATGCAATGCCACGTCCGCCCCGCTGACCACGCCGGTGAACAGTAGGAAAGCATGGATCATACCGACTTGCCAGGAGAGGACTGTTGGCACCCCCAGCATCAAGCAGGCGCTCGGCGTAGCGCTCGCCTTCGTCGCGCAGCGGATCGCACTCGGCCGTCAGCTTCATCGCCGGAGGGAGGCCGCGCAGGTTGGGCGCGCGCAGCGGCGACGCGCGCGGATCCGCCGCGTCCAGGGGGTTGCTTAGATATTTTTCCCAAAACCAGGGCAGGTCCGCTGCTACCAGACCATACCCCTCAGCGTACTCGGTCATAGAAGCCGTGGCGGGCGTGCTGAGGTCCGTCGCCGGATAAAGAAGGAGTTGGCCCGCGAGTCGCGGGGCACCCTCGTCCCGCAAGCGCAGCGCGGTGGCAGCCGCGAGCAAGCCCCCAGCGCTGTCGCCTCCGACCGCCACGCGCTTCGGGTCGGCCCCCAGTTCGCGTGCGTGCGCGGCAGCCCAGCGGACCGCAGCGTGGCAGTCATCATGCGCGGCGGGGAAGCGGTGCTCCGGCGCAAGGCGGTAATCCACTGAGACAACCAGGCAGCCTGCCCCCGCGCAGAGGTTGCGGCAGATCGCGTCATGGGTATTGAGGTCGCAGACCACGAAGCCACCGCCGTGGAAGAACACCAGCAGCGGGAACGGGCCGGTGCCGTAGGGTGTGTAAACACGAAGGCGGAGCCGCCCATCCGGGCCGGGGACGCAGCGGTCGACGACACTCGCTACCTCCGCAGCCAGTAACCCCCGGCAAGGGGTGCGCTTGGAACATCGCCCGCGCCTCCTCGATGGCGAGACTGCGGATCGGCGGCTGCGATGCTGCAGCGTCGAGGGGCAATTGCACCTGTGGGTCAACGGCCATGCTGCTCTCCTCACTGCGGGCAGTGCCCATGCGCTTGCAGATGCATAGGCTTATCGGTCAAGGCTATCTTGATACAATTTCGCGCACCAACTTGCGGCGGAGTGCAGGTATGAAGTCGGCTGGGCCGGAGACTTCGACGACAAAAGCGTCTTGGCCACCCATCACGGCATCGGTGTAGAAATCTGCCGTTCCTGTCCTTCCCCAGTTTGCAGGAGGGTAGGTGATCTTCTTTGACGGCAATGCCAGACCGTTGATGGTAATGCCTTCGTTCACGGCGCCTTCGCGTGCATGTTGAAGGGAGCGTTCGGCGTCTATCCTGTCTCGACCTTCGTCAGGTCCGTCACCAGAAATGTCGATCACACGGCGGTTGCTGTCCCAAGGCGCACGCGCCAGAAGCAAGCGGGCGAACTCGATACAACCGGATATAGAGGTCGAACCGCCCCAGGGGCGTGATCGCCGCGCAACTGCGGCGGACCAAGCTGCTACGTCGCTGGGAGACGCAAGTCGCATCCACGGGACGACGACTTGTTGTTCGCCATAGCCCGACCACTCCACGTAAGCCACTCCGATCGAACCAAAAACTCCACTGCGGATCGCTGTCAGTACCGTCGTGTCGGATAGGGCGGCGCAGTAGCCGTCCCGTTGCATGCGGTCCTCATCGTCGTCGATCGAACTCGATCCATCGACAGCCAGCACGAGAAGCAAATCAACCGGCGCATTGCGAGACACGGCTGTCTCCCCTGGCGCCTGCCATTAGGCAAGCGCAATGCATTCAATCTCGATATCGAACTCCATCGGCCACGATCCAACAGTGACGAACGTGCGCGCGGGCGGCATGTCGGAAAAATATCGTGCGTAGATGGTGTTAACCTTGTGAAAGTAGGCAGCGTTGGTGATGTATATGGTGGCTTTCACCACTTTGCTTAGCGACGAACCGGCGGCTTCGAGGGCGTGTTTGACGGCAGCCAGTGAAGCCTCGGTCTGTGCTTCGATGCCACCTCCGATAAGTTTCCCGTCTGACAAGTTCATGCCGGGCAGCCCGGACACAAAGAGAAATCCGTTCGCTCGCACGACTGGGGAGAGCGGCACACCTGCATTGCGAATCAAATCGGAAATAACTGGAACGTCGATGATCTCCTTCTCCATGACCACATCTCCATTTAGCGGGCCGGAACTATCAAGTGCTCATAGGACAAGCCAACTCGAGGACCCTGGCTGGCTATTGCCCGTTGGGTTGTCCTATCGGACGACATCGCGTGCTTATTGGACATGGCGGCCTGGTGCACCGACTGAACGGGATAGCATTACTCAATCGGCGAACTGGAATTCCGCTGCTCCAACGACGCCTGCATTCTGCATCGTCGTCCTCAAGTCGTCCGCTCGACTGAACTCCTCGGCCCTCCGCCGATCCGCCATGTCGAACAGGATCAGGATGTCATTGGGGTCCTCTGAGCGTCGGCAGACGCGGGGGTTGGTCAGGCCAGCAGCCATCTGCGCCGGAATGTGGGTGTTGAATACGGGCCGCCATGCACCGTGATCTCTAACCGCATGGCGGGTGTTCATGACACCCATGGTTCTCCTCCTGCATGCCGCTTGGAGACGCGCCAACCTTTGGTGCGCTCGACTTAGACCAAGCCAGCTTCGTCCCAGTCGCCAGGGCCAGAAAAGAAGGTCATCTTGGACAGGATGTACGCACTCCGAGACAGAGCAAAAGCGTCTCCCTTCCGAACCAACGGCACACTTGCTGTGCACGCACGGCCACACCGCGGTTTATCAGCGAACCTCTGTAGCTTGGCCTTGCCAGTCGTGCGTAGTGCTGGCGCATGCGTCCCTTAGAACATCGCTGCCTCCGCGATGCATGACGGCTAGCTGCGTGGAGTTGCGTTACGTGCAGACGTTCTTGACGGGTCTTCTGTTTCCTAACGCCGCCCCTCGGCGTCAGAACTTTAGTGTCCTGCGCGTCGAAAAAGCACGCGCGAATTGGATCCGAAACAGCACACGCGAGCGTTGTGGAAGCCACGTGTTCACGGCTTCCGTCTGACACGGCGCTGTGTGCCTATGGGCAGCCGCTCGACCTCCTCTGCGACGCTCATGATCGTTGACCCGCGCGGTAGGCGGAGTGCAGCATTTCTGGCTTCTCGTTGGCCGCTCGGTGCAAGCCGAAAGGCTAGGAGCGATGCGCTTTGCTCAAGGGCAGGAGCGGTGCTGCTTGAATGCAAATCGGAGATCAGTGCAGGAGAACGGCCGTGTGGAACGTGTCTCTGGCAGCCTCAGCCATCCTCCTCTATCTCGCTACCTCCACCGCCGCGCAGGAGCCGTCCCGGCCCGCGCCCGCCAACCCAGCCCTAATTGAGCGCGGGCGCTACCTCGTCGAGGTGGCCGTCTTTTGTGGCGCCTGCCACGCCACCCGTGGCCCAGACGGAGCCATCCTGCCGGGCATGGGCCTTGCCGGAGGGCGGGTCATGGCCGACCGCGGCTTCCGCGCCGTGGTGCCCAACATCACTCCCGACCCGGAGACCGGCATCGGCCGGTGGACCGAGGCTGAGGTTGCTAGGGCTATCCGCGAGGGTCGGCGGCCCGATGGCTCGCTCATCGGCCCGCCAATGCCGATCCATCTCTACCGTCACATCTCCGATCGTGACGTTGCCGCCATAGTGGCCTACCTCCGCACCGTGCCGCCTGTGCGCCACGCCGTCGCCGAGCCCTCCACCTACCCGTTCCCGCTCGCGCCGCACGAGCCACCGGTCAGCAGTGTGCCCGACCCACCGGCTGACGACCCTGTAGCCCGCGGTGCCTACCTCGCCGGACCACTGGCGCATTGCACAGATTGCCACACGCCGCCGCTGCCGAATGAACAGCGCGATTGGTCGCGGACTGGGGCAGGCGGCGTGCCGTTCGAGGGACCCTGGGGCGTGGTGGTGTCGCGCAACATCACCCCTGACAAGGACTACGGCATCGGCGGCTGGACCGACGATCAGATCGTTCGGGCGTTGCTACAAGGCGTTTCAGCGGACGGACGGCGGCTCACGCCACCCATGTCCGGCCGCACCTCCGTCTGGGCTCAGTTAACGCAGCGGGACCTGCGCGACCTCCTGGCCTACCTTCGGTCCCTGCCGCCACAAGGGCCGTAACTTCCCTCGTTCCCTGCGACGGTTGTGGCGCGGTCTGTGGTGCGATCAAGCGCAAGGGGCTGCCGAAGCGCTACCGGAACTGCCCATTGCGGAAGGACCCTTGCCTAGAACGAGAAGGTTTCACCGCCAACAAGCCGCCTCCGTCGAGGTGGACCACAGGAGGTGAGGAAGCAAATCATGGTCGCACGAAACCCGTCCGCCGAACTCATGCACCTCCTTAACGGTTACCGGGTGACCCAGGCCATCCATGTCGCCGCCACGCTCGGGATTGCCGATCTGCTCCAAACTGGGCCGCACTCGGCCGATGATCTGGCAGCCGCAACGGGCTCGCACCCCGGCGCCCTCTATCGCGTACTTCGGGCGCTCGCCGCCGTCGGGGTGTTCCGCGAGGAAGCAGATCGGCGCTTTTCCCTCGCGCCGATGGGCCGGTGCCTCTGCTCGGACGCTGAACGGCCAGTCGGCCCCTACGCTGCCTTCGTCGGGCGTCCTCATCACTGGCAGGCGTGGGGCGACCTCTTGCACAGCACGTTAACCGGCGAGAATGCCTTCCGCCATGTCCACGGCGTCGGCGTCTGGGACTACCTCGCCGACAACCCTGATGAGGAGATGATCTTCGACCGTGCCATGACTGGCAACTCGCGCGGCGTCGCCGAAAGGATCATGGCCGTCTATGACTTCTCGCCGTTCCGGCGCGTGGTGGACGTAGCGGGTGGGCAAGGCGCGATGCTCGCTGCGGTCCTGGCAGCACACCGGACTATGTATGGCGTCCTGTTCGACCGTCCCGAGGTCATCGCCAGAGCGCAGCCGTTACTAGACGCAGCAGGCGTCGCTGACCGCTGCGAGGTCGTCGGCGGCAGTTTCTTCGAAGCCGTTCCCGAAGGCGGCGATGCCTACCTGCTCAAGTACATTCTGCACGACTGGGATAACCACGGCTCCGTCTCGATCCTCAGGGCGTGCCGACGGGCCTGCGCGCCGAACGCCAAGCTGCTGGTGATGGAGCGGATTATAGCGCCACCCAACGAGGGACTGGAGACGAAAATTTCCGATCTCAATATGCTCGTCTCCCCCAATGGCCAAGAGCGAACACGCGAGGAGTTTGCCGAACTACTTGCCGCGGCAGGGTTCCGAATGGAGCAGATCGTGGAGGTGGATGCCCGTCTCTCTTTGATTGAAAGCGTGCCAGTCTGAAGCCGTGGCGGGCGCGGAAGCCAGTCAGGCCATCTTCGGGACAATCTGCTTTGCGATGACCGGTCCCGAGGTGAGCGCGGCCCGGTAAGCCCTGACCAACGCTGGTCCGTCGGTGACCGTGACGTCGACCTGGGTGAAGGAAGCTTGCGACAGATCGAGGCCGACCTGAAACCTGTTGTTCACGACGGCCACCGACACGCCGACCAGCAGCGAGCAGCCGAGCTCCACCGCGACGTCGACCGGGAACGGGGTGAGGCCTGCCAGCCTGAGGTCGGCGACGAAGCGGGCTCGGACCGCGACGAGCCCGTCCGGCCGGTCGGCGAGGGTGACCGTCGGCGGCAGCACGGCGAAGTCGCCCGCCAGGGTGACCTGCCTCCCGTCCACCGTGATCAGGGATGGCAGGGAGAAGGTCACCGGGGGCAACCTCTCGGTGACGGCGGCCTCGATGAGATTGTTGACGAGATCCTGGGTGAAGCAGCCGACGATAGCGAAACCGGCGTGCCCCTGTGCCATGCCCACCCTCCCCCGCAGGTGGCCCTCGCCGCTACGGGATGGCCGCGGCGAGGAGGACCGCGCTGTTCGAGAACGGGCAACGTCATCGGAGACGAAGCCAGGAGACCCGAACCGCACGGAAACCACCGACGAGGACGAGCACCGGACCGGACTCAGGACTTCGACTGACTATCCTTCACGCACCGGGTTCTTTCGAGACCCGACGCAACGCTATCGAAGCGGTGGACCGCCGACCAAGCGCGAAGCGAGGCGGACGGGCCGGAGCGCCGCGCCAGGGAGATCACTGTTCCGGCATCGATGGCGACATCTATGACACCCAGGTTACCTCGCTCCCGGCGCGCGGCTGCGGGTGCCGGTTTTGCCTTGAACCCGCGGGGCACCCTCCGCCTGCCGAAGCTCCTTGGGCGTCGGGTCGCTGTGGCGCCCCGTGAACACGTACTGTCCAGACGCGGCGACGATGATCCAGCGGCGCTCGCGGCTGCGTTTCTCAACGGATGCCGTTGCCAAATGATGTGCTGTCCTGGCCCTCGCCGGAAGCCCTCGCCCCGCGCAACCACGCGGTGAGCCTGCGACCCGTCGACTGCGCCTTTCTCGCCAAGGGTGAGCGCCGAAACCGCTCAGCTATGGGAAGCCAGCGGAACCGCCTCCTGCCGCGAAAAGGGGGCGGGATCGAGGGCGCCCGCCGGATGCTGGCCGCGGGCCGCGCCCAGTTCCGCCTCAAATCGCGCCACCACCCCGCCACCGCGACGAACCTCGTCCTCGACATTCCCGGTGCAGGTCCCGGCTGGGTCGTCCTCTCCGCCGACCTGGACGGGCACTCGCTGGCCGAGAGCACCCTCGACCACGGCACCGGCGTCGCCGCCCTCCTCAGTATGGCCTGCACGGCCGCCAGCCTCGTCGGCGGCCTGTCGCGCGGGCTGCGCGTATGCGTCTTCGGCGCGGAGGAGTGGTCTCTGTCGGGCTCTCGCTCCTGGCTCGCTGGCCTGCCGCGCGAGGAGGTCGGGGCCATGGCCATGAACCTCAACCGCGACAGCATCGCGGGGTCGCCGCACCTGACGGCCCTCACCTCGGGATACCCAGCGCTGGGCGGCTTCGTCCGCGATGCGGCGACCACGACCGGGCACGAGCTGGCGGTTCACCTGCCCATCTCGGTGAGCAGCGACCACGCGAACGTCGCGGCGGACGGCGTGCCCGCCATGCGGCTCATCGCAGGCTTCGACGAGCCGGAGAGCAGGCTGTCGTACCTGTTGACCGCCGCGGACACCCGCGACGCTGTGCCGCCGCAGGAGCTGGCCCGCGCGACCCAGCTTGCCGGTGCGATCCTGTGGCGCGCCTTGACGGCCAGCGACGCCGAGGTGGCTACGCTCCGCGAGGGCGCGCAGGGCCTCGAGGCGGCCATGGCGGTGCTGGCACCGCTGCCTGATTCGGGGGTACTCGTGCCTCGCGGCGGTAGCAAACGTCAGCGCCCCGCCAGCTTTGGGGCTGGCGAACGCTGAGGCCAGCCCGGGTGGCGACTGTTCCCCCTTGGCCCCGACGCATCCTGACTGACGGACCGTCTCGGGTACGCATTGCCAGGGACACAGATACTTCCGGCGGACGGGCCCAAGCGTCGTCTGTAAATAAATCAGCAATACCCCTAAATAACTCGTCAGCGGTGGTTTGTTTCGATGAACCCCGTTGTGGCCCGCACTCCGCCGTTTCAAAGTTCTTCCAACAAGTCGAATGGGGAAATGACCAGCATGGCTACGGTGCGCATCAACGGCACACTTGGCAACGACCGGATGACGGGAACGGCAGCCAACGAGATATTCTACGGCGGTGCCGGGAACGACAGGTTCGACGGCGCGGGCGGCACGGACACGGCGTTTTACACGGGGCAGTTCGCCGACTTCTCGATCTCTGCCGGGGACGGCGCGGTGACCGTTAGGCAGCACGGCCACCACGGGGCTGCGTCGGAAGGCAAGGACACGCTCACCCACGTCGACCGCCTGGAGTTCTCGGACCGGACCGTGTTCCTCGCCCCCGACAAGGTGCCCGTCGCGGTCGGCGACGCGGTGACGGGGAAGGAGGACGCCCCCATCGTCATTAAGGCAGCCACGCTCCTGGCGAACGACAGCGACCCGGACGGCGACGGCCTAGCAATTACCAGGGTGGGCGGTGCCGCGCATGGCACGGTGACGCTGAGCGCGGACGGGCAGACCATCACATTTGTGCCTGACCACGACTACTTCGGCCCGGCCCAGTTCACCTACGCGGTGCAGGACGTGGTCGAAGGCGCCGCCATCGGCGACCTGCGCTCGGCCACCGGCACAGTCCAGGTGACGATCGAGGACGTGTCCGAGGCCGCCCACGCCCACAAGACGGTGGCGTCGTCGCTCACGGGCGTCCTCACCGATGTCTCCACCGCCGTGAGCGTGGCGCAATTCACCGCGGCGACCGGGGAGACGGTGCAGCGCGTCGACCGCGACGGGGACGGCACGGGCTACCTGGACGGCACCCCGAACATCATCGCCGAGTACGACCCCGAGGGGGCGCAGATGGTGGCCGACAACTTCCGGGACAGCATCGGCTACGTCCTGACGCAGCGCAACGGCGACACCCTGCTGACGAACACGCTGAACGCGCGGGAGGACCAGGGTGTGGCCGAGTTCAGCCTCGCCGACATCCCCGCGACGGTGACGTGCGCCAAGCTCGTCTTTACCGGAGGGGGCGTGGATCCGAGCCGCGACTTCAGCACCTTCGAGTTCCACGTCTACGCGGGCGACGGCGCGGTCACCATCGCGGACTGGAACGTCACCGAGGGGACGGCGGTGTCGGGAGCCGGGATCATTAGCGGGCCGGTGCCGACCTACTTCACCCTCGAGCTGGATCCGGAGATCATCAACCGGCTCATCGCGGACGGCGCGACGGCGGTCGCCATCCACCAGAAGGCTCTCGACTTCATGAACTTCACCCAGCCGCAGCAGGGGACCTACAGCGATCCGGACGGCACCGGCGAGCTCTCCATCACGACCGGGGAGTCCAACTTCTCGCAGCTCATCGGGATCGGACCCAGGCTGGAGCTCGACTACCTCGTGGCGTGAGACACTCGCCACCGTGGGTACGGCGGGAGAGTTGCCAGCGGCACCGCGATCCCCGAGGGAACTTGTGACTCAGGCGCTGTGGTACCGGGTGCAACGGCATTCGGGGCACGACCGGGTCTGCATGGAGTCGAAGAGCCGCTTCTTTCCTTCTCCATGTTGGCTAGCCGCTCGACCGCAGACAGAAGCAGTCGGAACATGGTTCCGAGCCGCTCCGACGAGCATCAAAGCTCAGCTGACGGCTAGGCTTCGCTGCAGTCGCGCGATGGCGCCGGGCAGCCCGCGAACCTTCAACACCCGGCCATGCTCGTCATACTCCTCCGACAGGACCCGCGCGCTCTCGTATACCTCTCCAATGAGCCCCTGCTTCGCGTAGGGCAGCACCAGCACGTCCTCCACCATGGATGCCTCGAAAAAGGCAATGAGCGTGTCCCGCAATGCGCTGACGTCTTCGGCCGAGTGAGCGGAGAGGGGAATCGCGTCCGGATGCTTCTCGACCAGGGCAGCGCGCCCGGCAGCGTCCACCCGGTCCATCTTGTTCAGCACCAGGCGGGACGGCACCACATCCGCGCCGATCTCGCGCAGAACGCTGCGGCTCACCTCGAGCTGCGCCTCGTAGGTCGGGTCCGACGCGTCCACGACATAGAGCAGCAGCGATGCCTCCAGCGCCTCCGTCAGGGTGGAGCGGAAGGAGGCGACGAGGTCATGCGGCAGCTGCTTGATGAAGCCGACCGTATCGGAGACGAGCACTCGCGGCCGGGTTTCCGGCTGGAGAATGCGGACTGTGGTGTCGAGCGTGGCGAAGAGTTTGTCCTCCACGAGCACCTGACTGCCCGTGAGGGCCCGCATCAGGGAGGACTTGCCAGCATTGGTGTAGCCGACCAGCGCCACCCGCAGCTGGTCCCGCCGGGCGGAGCGGCGGTGGTCGCTGTCCCGCTGTACCGCTTCCAGCTGATCCTTCAGTTCCGCGAGCCGGTCGCGGATCTTGCGGCGGTCGAGGTCGAGGTTGCTCTCGCCCGCGCCTGGGCCTTGCTGGCGCCCGCCACCGCCCGAGGACTCCCGCAGCCGCGGCGCCACGTATTTCAGGCGCGCCATCTCCACCTGGAGCTTCGCCTCACGTGTATTGGCATGACGATGGAAGATTTCGACAATGATGCCGGTGCGGTCGAGCACCTGCGCACCCGTCGCCCGCTCCAGGTTGCGGATCTGGCTGGGGGAGAGTTCGTGGTCGACGATCACGAACTCGGGCTTGCGGGCCGGGTCCGTCCCCGCCCCCGTCGAGGGTGCCGTCTCCGCGGCACCCTCGAAGCGCTGCCTCGCCTTCGCCCGCGGGGGCGGTGCCATGGAGCCAGCCACGCCGGTGCCGCCCGTGAGCGCCGCGAGTTCCGCCAGCTTGCCGCTTCCGAGCAACGACCCCGCGCCTGTGCCCTCGCGCTTCTGCGATACCGTCCCGACCACCTGGTACCCCAGCGTCTTCACCAGACGTCCCAGTTCCTCGAGGCTGGCCTCGTGGGCGACGTCATCCACCTCGGGCGTCTGGATGCCAACGAGGACGGCGAGCGGGACGGGGGGCTTGGTTTCCATGGCGGTGGGGTAGCACGGTCAGAGCTAAAACTTCGAGTCTCGAGCGGATCGCTCCGGAGCGTGCAGCTCGCCGATGCCCCGAGAGTCGAGGTGGGGAGGCTATCTCAAGTGTACGTCGCGCGTTGTCATCGTCGCAGCAGGGCTGCTCGACATAATAGGGGAGACCATCCGCGCTACAGTCCGGTCGGCCCGTCTCAGAGCGCGTTGTAGAATGAGACTGGAACGGCCGCACTTGACCCGGAGCGGCCTCTCGGACGGATTGCCCTGGCCCCGCCTTCAGCTCAAGAAGCCTGAAGCGCCGACGAGGGTTTTGGTCCTTCTCCGCTGAGCGCGGCGATGCAGGCCTCGCGCACCGCCCAGGCCGCGCTCAGTCCGAAGGAGGCGCGGCCTGCAGCCTGGAGCCAGTCGGCCAGCACCCGGCGATGCACGGACGCCTTGTACGCGCCGACATCGCCGGGGCCAATCACCTCCTCATGCAGGAAAACGCGCTCCGCCGCGCCTAGCACTTCTCCGGGCATGGTCACGTCGATGACGCCGCAGCCTGTGCGCAGAAAGCAGTGCGCTTCCGGAATGCTAAAGAGGCCGCTGCTGGCTAGAACGTCTCCAACTCCGGGGGTGTTTGCCTCCGTCATCTCGTAGACGCCCAGTACCAAGTCGACTGCCAGCTCGTTCTCCTGCGCCAGGGCGGCCAGCAAAGCGTGCTTGCTGCTGCAGGTGCCCCGGCCCTCGGTCAGCACGAGGCGAAAGTCCGGCTTGCTGGTACGGCCATAGGACAAGCCCTCAACGTGCCGAACAGCCGCAGCGAAGGTGCCAAGGCCGTGCCACCGTGCCAGTTGGCTCATCTCACCGCCAGCGGCAAGCGGCGCGTCCGAACCGGGCGGGAAAGCCTTGGACATTGAGTGTCTCCGCACCGGGAGGGGAACCTATAGGCATTCATGAGCCAACCCGCGGAAAGGTCCGCTCCCCACCCTTCTCGAAGGTTTGCCACCTATTCCGAAGATGGCTCTTACAGCTGACGTGACCTTTGGCCCTGCTCACCGCTAGCAAGTGCTATTCGAGGAAGCTGCGAAGTGCCCGCGAGCGTGTCGGATGCTTCAACTTCCGCACTGCCTTGGCCTCGATCTGGCGGATGCGCTCGCGCGTCACGCCGAACTGCTGGCCAACCCCCTCCAGGGTATGGTCGGTGTTCATCCCGATGCCGAACCGCATCCGCAGCACTCGCTCCTCGCGCGGCGTCAGGCTCGCCAGAATCCGGGTGGTGTTCTCCCGCAGGCTCGACTGCATCGCCACGTCGTCTGGCGACACGGCATCCTTGTCCTGGATGAAGTCGCCGAGATGGGCGTCCTCCTCGTCCCCCACCGGGGTCTCCAGGCTCACCGGTTCGCGGGCAATCTTCAGCACCTGCTTGATCTTGGCGACCGGCATGCCCATCCGCTCGGCCAGTTCGTCGTCGGTCGGCTCGCGCCCGAGATCATGCATCATCAGGCGGCTGGTGCGGTTCACCTTGTTGACCGTCTCGATCATGTGGACCGGCACCCGGATGGTGCGCGCCTGGTCGGCGATGCTGCGGGTGATGGCCTGGCGGACCCACCAGGTGGCGTAGGTCGAGAACTTGAAGCCGCGGCGGTACTCGAACTTATCCACCGCCTTCATCAGGCCGATGTTGCCCTCCTGGATGAGATCGAGGAACTGCAGGCCGCGGTTGCGGTACTTCTTGGCAATGGCCACCACCAGCCGGAGGTTGGCGTTCACCATCTCGGTCTTGGCCGCCGACATCTCCCGCTCGCCTCGGGAGACGATGGCGTAGATGTCGCGGAACTCAGGCAGCAGCAGACCGGTTTCTTCAGCCAGCGCCGCGATCTCGGCCCGGAGGGCCTCGGCCTCGGCGCCATGCCGGATGGCCAGCACCTTCCAGCCCTTGCCCGGGCGCGCCTCCGCTCCCTGTAGCCAGGCCCCGCCCGCCTCGGCACCGCGGTAGACCGCGAGGAAGCTGTCCCGCTTGACGCCCGCCGCTTCGGCCAGCCGCAGCAGACGGCCTTCGGCCGTCGTCAGCCGCCGATTCAGGGAGCGCGCGCCCTCGAAGAGCTCGGCCACCCGGTTGGCATGCAGGTGCAGGCTGGCGATCAGCCGGGCCAACTCGGCACGCCCTGCGGCATAGACTGCCTCCTCCTCGGCGCTGAGCCTGCCATCGGGCGTCTCGGTCGGCAGGCGCCGGGCCTGCAGCTCGTGCAGGTGGCCATGGACCGTGCGGATGCCCAGGAGGATGGTGAGCACCTCGGGCCGGGCCTTGTCCTCGCTGGCGGTGATGGAGAGAGCCGCAGGACCCTCGCCGTCCTCCGCCTCGTCAGCTCCGGCCGCCAACTCCGCTTCCGCCAGATCCGGGACGGCAGCCTCGTCAGCCTCCGGGTCCACGGCATCGGCGCCGAGCGTGGCCTCCAGGTCAATGAGGTCGCGCAGCAGCATGCGGCCGGAAACCAGGTCCGCCTGCCAGCGCAGCAGCGCCTCGGCCGTGGTCGGCAACTGGCTGAGGCCACCGATCATCATGGCCCGACCGGCCTCAATGCGCTTGGCGAGTGCTACCTCACCCTCGCGCGACAGCAGGGCATGGCTGCCCATCTCGCGGAAGTACATCCGGGTCGGGTCATCGGTATGCCCGTCGCCCCGGACGTTGCCGCCGTCCTCGTCGTCTGGCGTATATTCGATGGCGGCAGCCGGAGCCGGGGCATCCTCATCCTCGGCTCCCTCGACAACCTCGATCCCCAGCCGGGCCAGGGCCGCCAGGGTATCCTCGATCACATCCGATGAGGTTTGCCCCGGCGGCAAGGCGGCCGCGACTTCGGCCTGGGTAACGTGGCCACGCTCCTCGGCCAGCATCACCAGCTGGCGCAGCTCAACCAGGTTGGCCCCAGGCATGGCGGCCTGCAGGGCGCGCTCACGCTCATCGAAATCGACTTCCAAAGAATTGGTCATCCGTGATCCCACAATTCCCCGCAGCGCCCCATCGGGGTTCCTGGCAGGGCAGGTTTCATAGCGGCTGCTATATGGCGAAGCCGTGACGCTGAAACCAGGGGTGCGATTGCCAGAGCCGCAGGCAGTGCTGAGGACATGTCGGGCGAGGTGGCGGTGACCACTTGGCGCAACATGCTGCTGGATGCCGTCAGCCGTGAAACTGGATGCACTTGCCGTGGATCAAGGCGTGTATGTCCGGAAGATGATGACGATGGTCTCCTTGGCGTCCGAGCCGTTGCGGCATAGCCAACGGAGTTGGTGACCCTCCGTCAGGTCGTCCCCAAGACCACTGGCCACCGACGCGCCAGTGAGCTGGGATCGACCGCCCCTGAGCGCCTTCAGTTCCAGGATGGGAGTCCGGTTCCGGACCATGTCCTCACGCAGCACCTCGCACCGCTACGGGGGTAGGGAGGCTTCCAGCGCCCCGGCCTCGACGGCTTCGATGATGGAGTAGGCGAGCGCCAAGACCATATGGTGCCCAGATCAGATTAGGGTCCATGACGTTGGGGTAGAGTGGACCGAACTGACATCTCGAGTCTCGAGCGGATCGCTTCGGTCCGTGCAGCGCGCCAGTGGTGTGAAAGGGAGCTTATCTCGACTGCAATTCTCGTGGTTCCACCGCCACCGAGGGGCTGCTCGATACGGTAGCGATGAACATTCACGCAAGCGTCCGGTCAGCTCGTCTGGCAGGGAGGGCATCCCGGGCCCCGAGCCCCAAGCGCGACGCGGGGCTGAGACGCAGCGAGGGGTAGTCCTCGGCTTCGGTAGTCAGACCCAATTCATGGAAATGCAGTCCGATGATCCGAGTATGTGCCCCTTGAACGCCGCCCCTCCGGCACCCGCAAAAGATGATACGAACGCTGGGGTTGAGGTGCGTCCATCCCTGCCCCGGGAGGCCATAGCCTTCCTCCCATGGCCATTGTCCGCCGAGCGCATGTCCGGCTGGCTATCGTCCTGACCATGCTTGTCATCTTCAGGCCGAGGGCTGCTGCTCGTCGACGAGACGGCGGACGCTCTCGATGCGCTCCTGGCAGTACGCGGCCAAACGCTTGGCACGCATGGCCAGTGGCTCGATCTGGTCGACGTCGGGAATGCGGCCCTGCGCAGGCTTCAGCTTCGCGGAGGTCGCAAGCAACTCGCGATAGGCATCCTCGAAACGCTCGGGAACCTTGTCGTCAGGCTTTCCGATCGTGACCTGGGTCTCGCTCGTTTTCACTCCTCTCACCTACTACGCCGCTATGGGACGCCGTCTCGGCTTTGCTGGGCGCTGGGCCAGACGGCTGCAGCATGACGACGCCGTCGCGCATCTCGGCACGGATGACTGTTGCGGCCGTCACGAGGTCGGCAGTTGGGAGTGGCGCGCCATCGGCACCGCACAGGACTGCGTACCCGGCTGCGAGGACCGCACCAGGGTCGAGTGCCTCGGCCAGGGTCAACACCCGGCCAACCTCACGATCCACCGCCTCGACGGTCGCTGTAGCGTGGCGCAACACATCTGCCACCTGATCGGCAACGTCACGCGCAGTGCTGTCGAGTAGCCGGGGCGGCTCGGCTGCAACGGCCGCGAAGGCTCGCGTCACTTGGCGCTCATGCGTAGTAGGCGCTCTCCAGCGAGTTGGGCGACGTCCGCCCGTGCCGCCTCGAGCCCCTCGCGCGCGGTGTCCCGGCGGGCCCGGCCTGCACGGCGCCATCGCGCCGCATCCTTCCCCGCAGGTCCGTGCGGCGTTTCCGGCGATGCTGCGCATGATAGGAGCGGCATGGCGGACGGCAGCCCGCAACGTGGGGTGCATCTTGGACTGACGAGGTCACGCCGCGCTTTGGCCACCGCCGAGCCTGCCAAGGATGCCACCGGTTGCTGGCTCATGACGTGCGCAGGCCGCGCTGGCCGCCGCCGTTGCCGTGCTGGAGGCGCTGGTGGCTGGAGCTGAAGACGACGACGCCAGGCGCCGCCGCAGCGCAGGGACCGACCTCGCCGGCGCACCTGGTGCGATCACCGGGTTCTTTCCCCTGAACACCGCGCCGGACGCCCTGGCGCGCCGCCTGGCCAAGGGCCTGGCCCGTCGTCCCGGCCAACCGGCCGCGGTGGCGACTCGCCTTGGGCGCCGGGGACTGCATCGGCGCTGATGCCGTCGCCCGCGGCGCGTCCAGCGAGGACAGCCCGATCCGACCGCAAGCCCCTGGCTCTGCTCGCCGCGATGCCCCAGGCATGTGGCCAGCCGTTGGATTGTGGATTTGAACACCCACCCGCTACGGCCAGCCGCGCGTGGCGGCTGTGCGCTCAGCGGCCATGACCAGGGCGCCAATGGCGCCCGTCAGCCTGTCGGCCACGCCAGCGTGACCCGCCCGCCGGCTAACCCGCTCAGCGGCACCGCTCCTGCACCACGGCTTGGGACAGGATCCGCGCATCATCGCGCCCTCTGGCGACGGCTGGGCCAGACACCACCCGGATCTCCGATAGACCCTGGGCTCGACGCGGTGGCACTCTCGGTCGGGCCGGACCATCGCGCCCCAGCGGCTGCCGCCGGAGGCTCGGCCAATGTCCCGTCGGATCGGGCCAGTGAACGGTCTAAGGGTTGGCAACGTGACCGCTGCATGGGACAGCCTTCGCCGCCAGATCCTGCGCCGGGACGGCCATCGCTGTGTCGCCTGCGGCAAGACCTTGGTGGCTGCCGAGGCGCACATTCATCATCGACTCCCGCGAGCCTCCGGCGGCACCGACGAGGCCGCCAACCTCGTGAGTCTTTGCCCGCTGTGCCATGCCGCCCTGCATCCCCATCTCGGCGCGGGTCTGGCGCACCGTCTCCTGCAGCACAGCGTCCTCCGATTGGCCGCATGGCTCGACCGCGAGCGCTGCCTTGCCCCCTCGACCCGGCATCTGGGCGCCGCTTTGCGGTTGCTCCGCGTTCCCGCATTCCGGCCGGGCCAGCTGGCGGTCATCGAAGCGGCTTTGCTGGGTCGCTCCGTGCTCATGGTCAGCCCGACGGGCTCGGGCAAAAGCCTGGCCTTCCAAATCCCAGCGGTGTTGACCCCCGGGCTTTGCCTCGTCATTTCGCCGCTGAAAGCCCTCATGGCGGACCAGGTGTCGAGCCTGCTCCAACGCGGCCTGCCCGCGACTTTCCTCAATTCCGACTTGGGGTCGGCAGAAAAGGCGTTGCGGCTGGAGCTGCTGGCGCGCGGTGCCTTCAAGTTCCTGTATCTCGCACCCGAGCGCTTCTTTGTCGCCAACGACATGGAGCAGGCCCTGCTCGACAGTCTCCGCCCGAGCTTCCTGGTGGTCGATGAGGCGCATTGCATCGATCGCTGGGGCCAGGATTTCCGCCCCGACTATGCGCGGCTGCGCGACATCCGCGCGAGGCTTGGCCATCCGCCCGTCCTCGCCTTCACCGCCACCGCTGGCCGCGCCACGCAGGCGCGCATCCTGGCGTCGCTGGACGTCCCCGAGGCCGAGGCCTTTGTGCAGGGCAGCGACCGCCCCAATATCGCCCTGCTGCGGCGCGCCGTGGAGCGGGACCGGCGCGGCGCGGTCATTGCCGATCTGCTCCGCTTGGCGGGGCGTCTGGGGGTCAAGGCCATGGTCTTTGTCCCAACCCGCCGCATCGGCACCGAACTGGTGCAGCGCCTCGCCCTGGGCGGCATCGTGACCCCCTTCTTCCATGGGCAGCTGGAGCCGCGCGACAAGCAGGACCTGCTGCAACGGTTCGGCGGGCGCCTGGAGCCCGCGCTGGATCGGATGGTCTGCACGAACGCCTTCGGCCTGGGCATCGACATCCCGGATGTGCGGCTGGTGGTGCATTGGCAGCATCCGGCCTCACCGGAGGATTACTGGCAGGAGGTCGGCCGGGCCGGGCGGGCCGGCGCGCCCAGTGTCGCCGTGCTGCTGACCGACGGAAGACCCAACAGCCACGACATCCGGCTGCTGCGGTTTATGGCCGAACGTACGGTCACCGCGGTCCAGGCCAGCGGGGCGGAGCGCCATGACCTCGTCCAGGACCGGCAGACGCGAGCGCTCGCCATGCAACGCCTTGCCTTCACCCGGCAGTGCGTTCGGGCGGCGCTCCTGGACTATCTCGGCGAGGCGCCGGGGCCGCCGCAGCGCTCGCTCGCCTTCCGCCTGGTCGAATGGCTCCTCGCCCAGCGGCCACGGAAGATCCAGGCGACGATCTGTTGTGACGCATGCTATGGGCGAAGGCGCGTCGTGGCCGACACCGAGCGGTTTGTCTGTGAGGCGCTGGGCGCCCCGGACTCGCAGCTCTATGTCGCGCCGTTCGGAACGCTGCGGCGGTAGGGCAAACCCAGCAGCCAGAACGCCCCCGAGGGGCATTCGAAGACCATCGGATGCTTGGCGCGATGACCGACGCGCAGCCGTCGCCCGGCATGCTGGGGCGAGTGTTGATAGCCTACTCCGGCATCTACCGCTTTGAGAGTCCCGCGCTAGTCACTCATGCTAAAGCGGCCGCGCGACCCGATCTGGTAACGCAGCAACTGCGAAGCGTCCGTTTCGAAAGCCCGTCCCATAGGGTCATGAGCCCAGAGAACAATGTGCTCGGGGAGGGTCAGGTTATCGGCCTGTCCATCGTGTGGAAGCGATTGAAGGAACGGGCGTCCTGGACGGCACCATCCGCGTCGCTATCGATCTGATGAGATGACACGACGAAAGTGGTCCGGCCTTGGTGTTAGTTTTTAGCGCAGTTCGACTTGGGTGTGGGAAACGCGCAAATCTGACGTGGGCTGACTACATAATGTCCTATGTCTAGCCTCGGATCTCGTCGTCTCGGCCATCTTGAGTCCGCCATCCGGGCGGCGTCCGGC
>JAESFQ010000279.1_pt1 | contig 18534 bp, 16 predicted proteins | sample 9269431 | NCBI WGS metagenome assembly JAESFQ01 (sample SAMN14502588, study PRJNA617103) | algae metagenome | isolation source: Plectolyngbya sp. WJT66-NPBG17 and co-occurring heterotrophs from well... | place: USA: Mojave Desert, Joshua Tree National Park, California | collected 2006-08-06
GCTAGTGTACATATTGTGTCGCCGGGATGTGCTTGCGTGGTGGCAAGTCTACATCTCGTACTTGTTTCATAATGCATCCATTTCTACAGATGCGGAGAGTCTAAGTGGTATTGTACAAACATAGCCTCCCAACGCCGGTGCTATGTTACATATCTGAACCATGATATCGTACATCGTACATCGTCAGCACATGAAATAGTATCACGGCTTGGTTGCTTCTTTCGCCTGTTTCTTGCCCTCCTCCGCGACGTCCTCAGCTTTGTCGTGTATCTTGTCTAGAATATCCGCGGGCAGTGAATCCTTTGCCCGGGTGCCGTTACCCCCAGCAGCCTTCTCCTGCTCGAGCTTCTCCTCCATTCTCTTTTCTTTTGACTTGATGCCATTCTCGACCTGCCAGACGGCGCGCTCAATTTCGACCTCCATGTCGGGTAGGTTGAACTGCTCAGCAATGAGCTTTCCGTTCCACCGCTGCAGAACCATGACGTCTTCTGTCTCATTGTTGGTCTGCTGGTGGACTACGTTGGCGACTTGTTGGGCTTGTTGCAGGGTCGGGTTGGGAGCGGCGCGGGAGAGTGCGCGGGTGGGGTACATAAGTCCGGCGGTGTAGACTTGGTCGAGTGTGTCGGACGGGGCGGGCGTAGGGAGGTTGTGTTTGAGGAGGAATTCGAGGTGCTTGGAGCCGCCGAGGGCTTTCCAGTGACTCCATGCTCGGTAGAGGACGTAGAAGAAGGGCAGGTTGGGAATGACGGGGACCAGCATAAAGGGCGTGGTAAAGGGCATGATGATGATGCTCCAGACCAGTTTGCTCCGGTGCATGTTCTGCCTCTCTTTTGCCAGCTTTTGCAGCAGACCTGACACTCTCTCCTGCGGCAGGTACTTTCCAGGGAACAAGACGTCACATTTGGCCTTTCCGTCGATAATGTCCTGCCTCCGCTTCGCCGTGAGGGCGGGTATGGTCTTGAGCCCCCATTCTTCAAAGGGTATGCGCTTCAGGGCCTCGTTGCCGTAAAACGTCACCTTCTTCTTCCAGTCCCAGATGGCTTTTTCATCCTTTTCCCAGGCGACCCAGGTCTCATTGGCTTTTGTAGTAATCTTGTCATAATAGGAGCGGTCCTTGGCGGCCTTGTTGTGCAGCGTCTCGCAGTAGATGAGGGAGCGGCGGGTGGATATGGGCAGCAGGAAAAGACGCATCGTGGGATTGGGGAGAAGTATCGTGGTGGTGGTGGTTAGGTAAGCGCGCAATGGCGCAGCGTGTTCAGCAGAGTGGCACGACGAGTGTGTGAGACATGACGCAGGCCGAGTCGCGCAGGATAACAGGGCAGCAAATTGCTTAGCTGGTCGTGTAGTGTAGTGTCGTGTCGTCTGCAATTGACGAAGAAGCTACTGCGGACCCATGACCTCACGGCCAGCCAAGATGCCTGCCAGCGCCATATCCCTGTTTCCCTAATCGACGAACAAGCAATCTCCCGAAATACGCCAGACACCAGACGCCAGCAACGCGCTCACGGGCCCAACGCTCCACTACCCCCCAGGCGTGCCGCCAAACTCTATCATTCACGTCGTTCGCTTTGTCCTTGCTTGTTGTTCCTTGTTGTGCCGCACTGTTGCTCCCCGATACACGCCTAGGCCGGACATGGTGTCGTCGCGACTCGTCTACTTTGCTCCCACGTAATCTCCCCCAGGCGCTGATTCACTGCCAAGCCCTCGAAGCGTCCTCAGCAGGCTGGTGCTTGCTGAAGGGGACCAGCTGGTGCGACGAGGACGCCCCTCACATCCCTCCCGCCGACAAGAATGTCCGGCACCCCCATGGTCGAGCCCCAAAAGAGCGACCCGGGCAATGGCAGCCGTAGCAACAGCAGCAGTAACAATGACACCCACCTACGCCCCGACGCGGCAGCCCAGGCCAGCAGCCACACATCGCAGGCCTCGACGCTGAACTCCTTCACCGCCCACCGCCTGCTGCCCTCGCCCATTCCGCCGCCCACCTCCTCGTCACTCCACTCGCAGCAGCGCCCCCAGTCCAGAGTCAGCGCCATCTCGCGCACCTCCAAGGACAGTCAAGACGGCCTGCCCCCCGTCCGCAAGAGCCACTCGCAGTCAATATCCAGCACGCCTCGCACGCTGGCGTCCTCGAACCGCAGCATAAGCGCGAGCGCTGAGAACCGCGAGAAGCAGCGCGCCGTCCGCTCCCTTCCGCCCTGGGTCCAGTCAGCCGACGAAGACGACAATGCCGACGCTACCTCGTTCCTCCTGCCACGCACGCCCACGACCGTCCGCCACGCCAACCACAACTTCTGCCCGACGCCCAAGTCCAATGTCCCCGGCCGCAAGTTCGACCACGTTCGCGAGGGCGCTCCCGTGACCCTGTCAACCCCCGTGAGCGACAGTGGCCCCAAGTGGAAGCAATTCACCAGGGCCTCCGACCTCGACCGCCCCATATCCTCGCGCGGCCAGATTGTCGACGATGACTGGCTCCAGGAGAACATGCCCGATCTGGAGCAGAAGTGGGAGCCCATCGACCAGGATCGCGGCGAAGAGCACATCAAGGGCTTCTGGCTCTTCACCTCGGAGAAGCGAAAGCGCCGCCTGATACGCTTCCACAACACCGTCATGAACCACCCCATGGTCCCCGCCCTGGTCCGCGCGACCGTCCTCGTCTTCTCCATCCTCGCCCTCTCCCTCGCATGCTCCATCTACCGCCACTCGGACAACAACGGCTGCAACAACAACTCGTCTACCTGGATGGCCATACTCGTCGACATCGTCGCCATTCTATACACCCTCTACATCACCTACGACGAATACACATCAAAGCCTCTCGGTCTGCGCTCACCCAACGCCAAAATGTCCCTCATCTTTCTCGATCTAGCATTCATCGTCTTCGAGTCTGCCAACCTTAGTCTGGCTTTCCAGGCCCTGACGGATGACATGTGGGCATGCGTTGAGTCGGACAGGACAAACGCTTGTCCATACAGACAGAGCATCTGTGACAGGCAGAAGGGCTTGACAGCTACGTTGTTGATTGCCTTGCTTGCGTGGATTGCCACCTTTTCCATCAGTACTCTGAGGTATGTCCAGGCAATCATCCATATGACTATGTCTTTTACTAACGCCCGACAGGTTGATCCACCGTGTAGCGAGGTAGTGCCTCTCACGCCTCCATATCTTCTCCTACATTCCCTCGGCCCTTCTACCACGCCACCCATCTCCCTATATTACATTCCGACCATCCAGCTTGACTGATCCACATTTTGCATAGTACCAAGAAGCACGACGACCTCTTGCACATGTCCACATTGTCCTCCAGGCAGCGACACCCTCTCCGTCCGCACCCTCTCCGTTTTCCTAGTCGATTCCGTTCTCGTACTCCCTCTATTAGGTCCTTTTACTCCTGATTAAGCTGGCATAGCTATGGCGTTTGGGTCGGTTTTCTTGTCCTGTATTTCCCTCTCAATCGACGATTGCCAGAAACCAGTTATTTCTCTTTTTGTTTTGGGCTTTTCTTCATGGTTAGATTGACCGGGTGTACATAGGGTGTTTCTGAGGGTATCGGACGCGCCTAGAGGCATAGCATAGTACAGAGAGCGAGTAGTGTAATCTGCAAAACCAATGAAACAGGTCAAAACACGCATCTACCCGAATCTCTTTCTGCCATGCCAGACAGTCTATGAGCAAAACACACGAAACCCCCAATTTGCATCTCTTCACATACAGCTAAACCCCCCATCAACCGGTAATCCAATCCCCGTAACCCACGCAGCATCTTCACTCGCCAAGAAAACCGCCGCCCTCGCAATATCCTGAGGCGTACCAAGACCGCCAAATGGATGTCTTGTCTCGACTTTCTTCTTCGCGTCTGCTGCTTTGGGAGTGAGTAACGGAGAGATAAAAGCTGTGGCTGTGTAACCAGGACAGAGGGCGTTGACGTGGATGCGATGAGGTGCGCAGTCCAAGGCGGCGGCTTTTGTGAGGCCAAGGACGGCGTGTTTAGAGGTTATATAGCCAGCTAGAGAGATGAGTGTGTTAGTTAGCTGAGAGTCCTTTTTGTCCGTCCATTCATCGGCGTTTTAGACATAATCGAAAAGAAAACCACCAATAAGATCGAACAACAAAAGCCTCCGAAACAGAAAAAAGAACAAAATCAACTCACAAATCCCATTAGACCCCCTCATCCCATATACACTGCTCAGATTGATAATCCACCCTTTATCCCCACCCTCAACCACCGGTTCCTGCCCTACCATTTGCTTACTCGCGTACTTTGTTCCCAAAAAGACGCCCTTGACATTGACATCCATGGTCCTCTCGAACGCGGCTTCTTCGTACTCCCACACGGGGCGACCGCCATGCTCACCCGTTTCCATGCTGATACCCGCGTTGTTCACCATGATGTCGATTCTACCGTATTCCTGCACGGCCGTGTGGATCAGGGCCTGGACGTCTGAGGAAGAGGTCGTGTCGCATTTTACAAAAAGGGCTTTGGCGCCGAGGTCTTGGGCGGCTTGGACGGTGGTTACCTGGGGGCAGGTGTCGGTGGCGTATTCTTGACGCGGGGTCGAGGAGATGTCGGAGCAGATTAGGGAGGCGCCTTCTGAGGCGAAGGCTAGCGCTGTTGCGCGGCCTATTCCTGAGGAGGAGCCTGTTATTACGGCGATTTTTCCTTGGAGGCGGGGTGGCATTGTGGAGGGCTGGGGTGTGGATTTGTTGTTATGTGTAGCGACTGAGATGTACGAGGTTTTTGTAGCCGGAGAGAGAGGCTGGAAGGAGGTAAGAACAGGAAAGATAGTGAAGAGTAGAAGGGAAGCCAAGCAAAGGTACATGTACCATTTCCCTCAAGTGACTCTCAGCAAACGGGAATACCTAGTGAGGGGCCAGCTTATGCGGAGAAGTAGATACATCCTCGGTCCTTCAGTAAGAGTAAGCAAACAGGCCACAGAGTTACGTTCGTCTCCTCGCATCTCCCACTGGAATGGGAATGGCTCCAAGCACCTGATCTCACGTCCTTCGCGGCCCGCGTCGGGAGTTGGTACTCGAATACATTCCGCGCGGAGGTCCTGTGCGTTCACGTAGCGCGGAATGTGGCGTCCACTACAGAGCTGACTTGCTTCACAAAAGGGATGGGTATTCGTGTTTCTGTTAGATTCATGTACAACGTGCGTAGGTATGCGTCCGCGTCCGGATGTAGCAAATGGTATCATAATACTCCTGTCGCAGGGGCTGAGAGCAGCCGAAGTTCTAGACTATGGTAGGCTGAATACGAGTAGGGCGCCTGTTGGAGGCCTAGATGATAAGCTGTAAGTTGCCGTGCTAGCGGTAGTCATGGTAATGTAGAGCCGTCGGAGTTTGGGATACGTCCATTGCCATGGGTGGTGGGGTCGTGGGGTAATCGGGAGGCGCGATGCCCGAACGGGTTCAGCCGAACAGCCTCACCTGTACGTCATAGTGTAGAGTTGCTCCAACCGACAAGACAACACCGCGCAGGCAACATATTCGCAGTCCAAACTCCTGTACATTCTGCTCTGGAGGACATCTAGCTATTCAGTAAAACATGTCAGCAGACGCCACCAAAGATGAGCCCTTTCCCTGGCACCTCGGCGTCTACGACGCCCACTGCCACCCCACAGACACCATGTCGAGCATCTCAACCATCCAAAACATGAAAGCGCGCATCCTCACCGTAATGGCCACCCGAGCCGAAGACCAAGATCTCGTCCTATCCACCGCAAACAAGCACAGCATCCGATCCGCGGACCCAGCCCAATGGACAGCGGAAGAATGCATCGTCCCCTGCTTCGGCTGGCACCCCTGGTTCTCCCACCAAATGTACATAAACCCCGATGCAGACTCGAAAAACGAAGAGAACAGCGAACCAAAAGACCAAGGTCTCCTCACCGGCCAAGCAAAAATATCCCACTACCAATCCATCCTCCAACCCTTCCGTTCCGAACCCAGCGAACAGGACCTACAAATCTACGCCTCCCTACCAGACCCCACGCCCATATCCGCCTTCCTAGCCCTCACACGCCAACACCTACGCGCCAACCCCTTCGCTCTAATCGGCGAAATCGGCCTCGACCGCTCCTTCCGCATCCCGGAATCGTGGACAGGGAACCCAGAGCTATGGGCAAAGCGCAACAGCGACCTTACCCCCGGTGGCCGCGAAGGCCGGCGCCTAACGCCCTTCCGCTGCAGTCCTGCGCACCAGAAGAGAATTTTCAGACTGCAGCTCGATCTCGCGGCCGAGATGGGCAGAGCGGTCAGTGTCCATGGTGTGCAGGCGCATGGCCTGGTTCTGGAGGTGCTGAGCGAGACGTGGAAGGGCTGGGAGAAGGAGGTGCTGAGTAAGCGGGAGAAGAAGAAGAGGGGGAAAGATCATCCTGCTGCTGAAGCGGCATTGGAAGCTGATGAGACGGGGGATGGTGATGGTAATGGTCCTAGCCGTGGGAAGCAAAACGACACCAACACCGCGAAACCATACCCGCCACGTATATGCCTCCACTCCTACTCCGGCTCCCCATCAAATTTCGCACAGTACCTACGACCAGAAATCCCCTGCAAGATCTTTGCGTCGTTCAGCACCGCAATCAATCTATCCGATACGCTTGATGACGAGGACACGCCAAAATCTTTCCAAGACGTGATCAATATGGTACCAGATGATATGTTGTTGGTAGAGAGCGACTTGCATATTGCGGGCGAGGAAATGGATAGGAGGCTCGAAGACATCGTACGTCGGATATGTAAGATCAAGGGATGGGGCCTCGAGGAGGGTGTTAGTAGGCTGGGAAGGAATTGGAGGGCGTTTGCTTTGGGCGAGGGTTGATGTGTGTCAACGCATTCTAAGCGGTTGGAAAATTTCTAATAATAGGGGCTGGAGGTACTCGACGGATTCGAGCATTGAGAATGGTTAGGTAGAGAGGTATTGTAGGCGCCTGGCTGATTTATGAGCGTACTGTACGCTCGAGGCAGATTTGTTGAAGGACATCAGGCATCACTATGATATATCGAAAAGATTGGGAAAGTTTCTTCGTATTCGGTAACCCCTTACTAGCTATTCGCTAGAATATAGTACTCGTTTCCATCTCGTCTCACGCCAGACCACCATCTCCTCTCATCTCAACTCACTTCTAACTATACAAGCGAAGCATTTGTACCCGACATCGCCATAGCGGCGATGACGTCATCCAAGAAGCCCACCTGGGGACCCGCATTATCCTCCACAATGTCTTCACCATACTCATCCATGTACATGGTGACGCGCTTGTGATCTTCGTCATACTGCCAGTCATCGTAGTAGATCTCGTTGATGGGAAGATCGGGACGGTAGAACGACAACTCCTTCAAGGCCTCGTGGCCAGACCAACCGGGGATATGCTCACCAGGGTGAAGCTTGCGCGTGACGATGGTCTTGAGGTTGGGGAGCTTGGCGAGCACGATGGCTGGTTAGGTGTCAGTTTGTTTTGCTCTTGGATAAGTGCGGGAGGACGTTGAAGGATGTTGATTTGCGAAAGAGACTTACTGAGCATGGTGCGGTAGCCACCGGTGTGGCAGAAGGGCTTGTTGATCCAGTCCCACTCGGCGTGCTTGTCGTTGACATAGTCGAGGATGTGTACGTCGGCGATCTTCTGGGCCTGCGTCTGCTCGCTCCAGTCGATGGTGTGGCCCATGTACAGATGGATCCACGAAATATCGTAACTCAACTCCGGCGTCTTCGGACCCTCTCCGACCAACGTAATCTTCCGAACCGTGCCAGCATACGCGCCATCCAACGAAAGACCAATCAAAAACGCAGCAACGCTTGAAAGAGTAGGAAAGATGGTGACGTTTTCAGTCACTGAAGTCGACTTACCGTACTGGAATGACAATGCCATCTTGAAGCGGGCATTGACCAAGCGCATGTTGTTCAGGTCGTGGACACTCATTTCGCGAGCGATCTCGCCGACTACCTCAGTTGGCATGTCCGGGAGGCCCTATACTTGGTGTAAGCTCATGAATCTCGGGTGCAGCAGGGAGGGGCTGTAAGGGAGGATGTAGAAAGGGGGATGAAGAAGAACTTGATGGACTTACGCCTGTGATGTCGAGGAACTTGTCAGCGTGGGACAGAAGCAGGTCGCTTGAAAGCCAGGTGCAAGGGTTGCGGCCAACGTCTGTACATGTTAGCACGCGTTGGAGGCGTTCAGGGCGCAACAGGTCTGACCGTCAAAGGTCAATCCACGGCTGTTGAGTTCTTGAATGACGCCTCCAATGAATTCTGGAGCTGTCAGCATGATTTGGAGATAGTTGGAGGTGAATGAAGCTTGCCCTTGAGCTTTGTTCCGATAATGGCGTCGGTAGTGGCCTGGACAGCCTGGGCAGCTTTGAGAGCATTTGCAGCGACCTTGGCTTCGACTACAGCCATGTGGGCGGCCTGTTTAGCCACTCGGACGGCGTTGGCGGCGACCTTTGCAGCTTTGGCGGCGGCTTTGACAGCAGCGCAGATGGGATCGACCTCTGGCTCGCTCTCGGCAGTCTGATCGCTCTTGGGTGGAGCAAGAACAATTTCGCCGCCATCGCCAAACAGAGAATCGGGAGCGTCGGACATGACGAAGGTAGTGATCTAATGTAGTGAAAGTAGCAAAGGACTTTGTATTTGGCAAAGCAAAGACTTAATCAAAGCAGAAGAAGGATCGAAGCAACGGTGGTGTGGAGTGTCGAGGTTGAGGTTGACGCGGGGGCAAGCCTATTTATGAGAGAGATTTCCAGCTTGAGCTTGGACCCAAGACGCGCTGTTGGCGTGGTCAGGCAGCCTTGTTGACGCAGGTGAACGTGAGAGCCGTTTGGCAAAACAAGAGACGCGTCGTGAGGAGCGGGGAGCGAAGGCGGTGTGAGCAGTTCACAGGACCGATCTGGGTTCACCGTGAGCGAGAAGACGGATAAGCGGGTAACAAGCGAGAACAACAAAAGTGTAGCAGTATGCATCAGAAGTTGTGGATGTTCGAACATATTGTCGACCCTGCCCAAATGACTGGCGGCGTGGACGTGAGTTTGGAGGAAACTGAGACGACGGGCAGCATAATCTCTTATGCCAATTGCGATATGACTGTGGTAGGGCCAGGCTGCGTCGAGTACATCAATTGCACTCGAGAGTGTCTCGCGTTATGACCATGGTACATAGCTGTCGTATGTCGAAGTGTTAAAACGGCCCCCGAAGCCGGAGCAAGAACAAACGCACATGAACACCGCAGGTTCTCGGCACAGGCTGCCTAAGCGCAGACAATCAAGACATGATCCTTGAGAAGAATGCCGGGCCACTGACAGCTTGGGCGACCCATGGTATCTCATACATCCAGCTGTGCAGCACAGATGTGTACCGACCTCGGCTTCGGACACTATACAAATAACATGATACTTGATGAAAAGGACATACAAAAGAAAGAGAAATGGGGTAGAAGAAAATGACAGACACAAAGGAAACGACGCATGGTGATTGCACCAACCTTTTGAGCAACAACTAACAATGCCTGCCCTTCGTTCTACATCTAAATGTGCTCTTCTCTTTTAACATCCTTACCCGAGATTTTAACTCCATGCCCGAGAAGAGCATTAGCAGCGCTACCAAGACCAGCGTCAAGCACGATGAACAGAATTAAGTGACTGATGAGATGAAAGACCGCGACCGAGCAAATCTATGAGCAGCGAATTTAATTTCAGCACCAGAGTCCGAGTCGAGGAAAGAATGTGCAGAAGGTCAGGAAGAAGGAAGAGTAGTGATGATCAGACGTCTGAAGAGGCGCGGGACGGCCAAGACGCTAGTGACTAAACTCCATCTTCCTGCCGCCAACATGGAGCATGTATCCTAGACACGCAAGCAGTGCAGTTGCCTGCTATATGGTTATTTATCCGAAAATGCATTCGGTGAGTAAGGATAGGATCTTGGTAGTCATTGTAACGGAGAGAACGAACACTAGGCTCACTTCTTACCCACTCCATTCAAGTGTACACAAGAACTACTGCGCTACCATATACTTCCTTAATTGGAACAAAGCTATGCATGGTTGCAGCAAACTGCCTCTCTACTAATTCCGAGTATACCAAACGTCCGTGTGCTTCATCCTGAATGTACCTCCTTCAGTCCTTCTCAACACCCTCCTTATCCTTCTCCGCATCAAAAAACAAGCTTCTTCTTTTAACATCCGGTGGTGGCGGACTCGCCGGCGCGTTACCAACAACCCCATCTTTTTCTCTCTGGAAGTCTTCCGCTCTCTTGAGATCTCCTGGTGGGGGTGAAGATACGGGTGTTTTTGTGCCCCATCCTTTTCGCTTTTCGCTCGCCCAGGAGCCCCAGCTGGAGAAATACGCGCCGGCGCTTGCTTTTGCGTTCGACAAATCAGGCGCTTGAGGTGCTTTCCCTTTTTGGCAGTCAGCGTTGTCCGCTTGGCAGGAGCGACGTGTGGAACTCACACTTCTTCCCATCATCAATGGGTCTTCCTTCCTTCTCAGCTTGCAATCGCGCTTCCTCGGCTCTTTTTCTCTGCGCCTCGCGCATGGCTTCCATCTCCGCCCACAGACGGTTGTACGCAGAACTAACCTTTTGTTGGCCCACTGCAAGCTGTTTGCCCAAGACTTCTCTTGACTTTTCTAATCGTTCGTCGAGATGCATTTCTGCTACCTGCCTAATCGCCACGCGAGCATCAGCACACATACACCGAGAGACACGGCTTGGAAGGTTGGATTGGAAAACAGACTAACGGAGAGGTTTAGTCGGGCTGATGGGGCTGATGAAACAATGAGGGAACGTACTGTGCTAGTCGGCGTTGAACGTCTTCCATCGAAAGGCCGCCAGAGCATGGGTGTTTGGGATCAACGATATCGAAGAGGTGTGAATCTGTAAACTTGTTCCAGATGCGGAAGTTCTCAGTTTGCATCCAGGCATGTACCCACTCATTTGAGAATTCGCTCGCTGGGTCTCCTTCTACCTCGGTAATCATATTCTCTTTGTGTGCGTTCTTTTCCATGTAGATCTTGTACTTGACCGAGCTGAGCATGGCGAGTAGATACTCTTCGAATTGCATACGGATGAACTCTTCGCTGCCGGTATATCCATGGTCCTTGGGCCGTGCTGGGTCAGCTTCGTCCCAGGTGTCGTTGACTGTCTGTGTCAGAAAGTCCATCCATCTCCGGTCTGGTGTCGACAGAACTGATGCTTGTCGGAGTGCAGCTGAGGTAATGTTTACGGTGTGGTCATCAAGGTTTATGAGGATATCGCTATATCGATCTCTTTGTTGGAGTAGCAGCGAGTTTGTAGAGCCGACAATGTAAGACTTGGTGTCTTGATCTGCTAGTATGTCGAGTTGCTGAAGCGGTGTGTATGGTCCGAACAGCGAGCCTGTGCCGAACAGTTGTAACGGGAGACCCATGTATGCCAGCACTACTTCTTGTTAATATGACTCGTTGCATAGGTGGAACATGCACTAACAGGAAGCGCGCTCTGACGTCTTTAATGAAGTGGGCATGACACACTTTTCCTCACACGAATTGAACTTGGGATCAGCAGCGTCTTGTAGGTGGCGAATAAGGCCGGGTATCAGTGAAATAAGAGCAAATTGCATCATGCATAATCGTTCGCAATGGGAGCCGAAGAAGAGAACCTGCGTTCATCAGACGTTTGTCAGGCTTGCGACACAGCATGCTAGCTCTAACAGAATAAGACGTACCTTGGGTTGAAGCAATGCGCACTTGAAGAGAACCAAAGTCTGCCATTTGAACTCGTGTATGAATTCTCGGAGGGAGATACCGAAGTAGTGGTCTTGCTGCCCTTCCTGGTTCTTGAGCAATTGTGGCAGACTCTCGGTGAAACGCTCTAATATCTCAATGTCGGTAAAGTCTCTACGCATGTGTCAGCTTCAGATAGTACACAATCTTCAGCATATGCGCCCAATGTACCTTTGATTGAACCACAACTGTGTGACAACGCTCAACTGGGCTTTGATCGCCCCAAAGTGCTGTGGGCTGTCGCTGATGACAACAACAGCCTTCTGCACCGTGCTCCTTGTAACCTCAGCCGGCCGATCGATAAGCTTGCTCGCATCGAGTTGTCGCGTACAGGATATACCGAAAAGTGACGTTGCGGGTTCGGTCGAGGTTTGGGCGCGGCGGAGCGTAAAGTACGAGTAGTCTTCGGTAGAGGCGTGCGCGCCATCGCTCAATGCCATGAAGGGCAGCAGCGACCAGTCATTGTCTGCTGCTGGGTCGGTTCCTTCTTCTGCGCCTAGCCATGTTTCCACCTCTGGGCCTCTACATTCGATCGTTAGTCATTCATCTATACTGCATCGTGCACGATTGAATGTAGGCCATCCCGCGTCTTCTGCTCGCATCTCTACTTGTAGGGGAGAAGCTTACCGCGCATGGTGGAAGTCGACGACGCAGACAAGTGGATTGAGAGTCGCCATTGTCGTGCGATCTAGATACTATCGCATAGCACTCGAATTATATAGGAACAAAGGTTGTAGGGCCATAGGGACCAGGCTCGCGTCCTTGATCTGTTGCGGACGCGATCAGAGCGGTGACGAAACAGCCCTGGAGCGGTCCCTCACTCAGCCCTACGGCGCTAGTCCAAAGCCTCGGCGATCTCCACCCGTTTCAATGTCAGTGATCACGCCCGAGATCCTTTGGCCACGGACACCCAGGGCCAATCTAGAGCATGTCATGGATGCCCAGTCTTTGCTTTCAACGCGCTGCCCGCCCTGTCCAGCGCGCTGATGACCAACATGGCCATTGTACTGAAAACACATAGTGACAGTCACACCTACGCGTCGTTTGAAGGAAAGAGAAGATAACGTATGTTTGATAATATGACTTCACATTCCTACCTAGGTTGACCGTAGCCATCAATTCCGTCATGAACATTCCTTTCGTGTACCAGCAATGGCGATCCAAACGACAAAGACAAACCCATGCCCATCTGCCGCGCACCTTCATGTCACATAGGTCCATGAGACGAGACCTTGGGAATCATTAGGAACAGTCAACTCCGCCTGCGCCCGGCAGATGATACGTTGAGCCTCGGCAACTGCATACTTTGTTGTCTTGGAGACTGAAAATTGTTGTAGCTCGAGATTGGTAGACATTGTGCCTATTTAGCTGCCGTTGTTCTCCTCCTGTGCCGCTGCATCGACGTTGTGGTAGTCCAGGATCTCAGAGTACCTGCAGTGTGTTAGCCCCATTCATGCGTCGTGCTTGGGATGTGCATACATCATGATTTTCCACGTGTCGACGGGCAGGTCTGCATCGTTGAACGACCAATCGAACTTCTCCTCCGCAACTGGCTCATCAGTCGGGTCGTGGTATGGGGCGAGGTATGGGTGAGCAAGAGCCTGCTCCGCTCGTACACGCTTCTTGGGGTCAAAGACCAGCATGTTTTCCAGGAGATCGACGGCTAGCTAATGTCAGATTGAATTCTCGCCATTGCAACTACGAACTTACCTTGAGGCTCAGCGTTCTTGAACTTGTTGGACAGAGGTTGTCGTTCGCGCTTGGGAAGTGACTGGACGAATCGCAAAGTCTAGTGAAATTAGCAAGTTTACTTCGTGGTGACCGTGGGTCCGCTTACGTTCTCACTGCAGATGGTCTGGATAACATCATCTGGTGGGGTACCAAGGAGCTCCGTGATGATGGAGAACTGGTTCACATGGTCCTTGCCGGGGAAGAGCGGCTTGCCCTCGAGCATCTCAGCAAAGATACATCCTGCACTCCAGATATCAACCTCAACGTCGTACTTTTGCCATGTGAGCATGATTTCAGGCGCTCGGTAGTATCTGGTAGAGACGTATCCCGTCATCTGAGGATCCTGTATACGAGCGAGACCGAAGTCGCAAATCTTGAGATCGCAGTTCTCATTGACGAGGATGTTGCTGGGCTTCAGGTCGCGATGCACGACACCAGCGGAGTGGACGTATTTCAGACCACGCTTTTCAAGTCAGCGCATTTTCTTGGATATGTGGAGTGTTGCTACACACCAAAATCTGGTACAGGAAGTATTGGATAAACTGCTTCTCCAGCGGTCTGGAGGTAAGCAGACGATGGAGATCGGTTCCGAGGAGCTCGGTGACGAAGTAACTGGGCGAATTAGTATTTGCTTGGGTTGGCGGTGGTGTGGCTGCCTACATGTCCTCGAGGGGGGAGATGAAGATGTCGCTCAGGCTGATGATCTGGTTTGCGTTAGAGTTTTCGCTGGGTAGTGGCAGCTGTATTGCCCACATTCTCGTGTCGAAGATGCTTCAGGAGCTTCAACTCTCGGTATGTCCGCTTTGACAGGACCGGGGTGCTGAAGGGCTTCATGATCTTCTTGATGGCCACGGCCTGGCTGGTAAGCTGATCCTTGGCTGAACTACGCCCGAGTCAGTGTTCAATTCTTGTCCGATGTTGTGGAAATCGTACCAGACGAGACCAAAGGCGCCCATGCCCACGGGCTGCAGGTCGGTGTACCTTGTTGATGTCAGTTATGCCAGGAAACGCAATGTGGGGCATGTCCGCACCTGCTGGTAATCTCGAACGTGGTGCCGAAAATCTGGGCGCGCACGAATTCCGCCATGATGATTGAAGGAGGCTATGGTGCTGCGACGGGCGCGAGAAAGAGTTTTGGTCGAAAATTGGTAGTGGGGGTGGTGGTGGTTGAGGAGGGCGAGTAGGACGTCGTGGGGTAGTCGCGAATACGCCGGGGCTCTAGTTGCACGTTGACGCTGCTAGATCAGGGCAGGTTTTATTGGGCTCGGTGACTACGGCCGGCAGAAAAGGGCTTGCGCGACAAGTGTTCCGAGGAATCCTTCTCGCAGGCTTCAGAGTTTGCACCAGGAATTTCGCGAGCGTCGACGGCTGGGCACGTTGGGTGCGTTTGAACGTTCAATGTTGACAGACGGTAAGCGGGTCGGCGAGGAGGATGACGGCACCGACGGGATGACCTCAGACTATGCGCACACACACACAAGGATGAGGCTCGAGGGCGTGGAGAGGATGCAGATCAGTGCGGAAAGGAAGAGGTGAAGGTGAGAAGACGACGAGGGGTAGACACCAAATGCGATAGAGGGACACATGCGCATGGCCCGGGCACCCAAGTGTCGCTCACACAGGTTTCGGCTTCTTCAGGTGACGTCACGATGGATTTTCGAGTTTTCCATTGCAGCCCGTGCATCACGTCCAGCGCTGCCATGTACGGTACTTCTACTGGTTCTCGTGAAGGATTCCATGCGCTATCAGAGACAATGTCTGCTGTCTTATCCATGTACCCCACTACCACCCCCTCGAGCCTCTTGCCGCATTCACTCTCATGGCCCCCTCATCTCACGTGTTGTGGCCCGTGCATCCTATTCGGTCATCCCGACGGCGGTATTGCAGCTACACTTGACTCTGTTGACGACCATGGCTATGCAGCTACACTTGCCCTGAACGAATGATCTGAGCTGGGCTTCCCTTGTGCTGCCGAGGGGATTACTTATCTGGCCATGGCTGACCATGAGGTGAGGCAGGTATACCATGACGGATGACTGCCTACAAACTGTTGAACAATCTCCAACCAATTCAACCATTGTATGCATCGTGTACACATATTTACACATTGATACGTCGACGCTGCGCATACAAGCCAGGCAACACAAGCATATTCACAAAAGTTTCTTGTCACAGGCGAACATGTAACGGCGGTACCTGGCTTCAAGGGCCGATTGCCAGGCCTCGTGGCATCCCTGATATAACATTGCGTTATGCTTCGTTTGCGGCTCGCTCCGAACGTGTGTGAATGGTATGCTGCGGCTATCACGGAACAGGGTCACTGCAACATGAAACGAACAGCCATTGCTGGCATGTGGCCCTGCTGAATCTTGTTGTTTTGACATGGCCGAGCGGACATGGTGGTGATGCACAACATCAAAACATGTTCATGGTCGCCCATAGGTCCAAAGATGGGGGGAGCTGGACCCGCCATATCTCGTTGGCCGGCATGCAGCTAGCATCCTTGACGGCAGCCATTAAATCTATCGATGATGACAACCAGGGCAGTCTAGCAAGAGGCTCACATCAACTCAATCAGGACAATTTGTTCAAAGTGCCGGGCTTAAATTAGAAACCCTTTACCTTGATGGAACCAGGCCCGCGGACTCTAGCTCCAAAGCCGCCGTTGCACGTCATTCAAGAGGTGTTGGCGCCGGCCGGGCGACGAGGGAAACTCTATCGTAGAGGCGTTCCACATGGAGACTTGGGGGCTGAGCCCGTCGGGGCGGTTGGGCGATTGGGCCACAGAGCCATCGTGAAGCCAACAACAGACATGTAGCACGGCGGACTGCAGACTGCTGACTTGGGGTGCTGTATATAGAAGTTTGGAGGCACAGCTGCAGCGCGTAGTGCAGGGGCCGTTGTATCAAGGGGGCCATGGAGGCAGCGCGCAGTGTTGGAATGCCTCGGGTAGTAAGCCGAGGAGGTGATTGTGAAGCACAAGGCCAATCTGCCAACGATGGAGGCACGTCGCATCTGGCAGCCAGCAGCCACGAGCCATGGCACACGGCCTCGAGCCTTGTTAGGGCACCAACACGTCTCGTTGTATCGCATCGCATCACATCGCATCCCCACTGCCAGTATCCGCCAGCACTATTGCCATTCTGCCCTCGCTGCTCGCTTCAGCGCGCCCTGTTCCGCAGCTTGGCTCGTGCCATTTACCCTGATCGCTGCTCTAGCATCCACGATTGGATGAGGCTTAGCAGTATATCGCGCCTGCTGCCATCATCGTCCTCGTCGCCCTTTCGTACTTCACACCTTGCGCTGTGAGCACATCAGCCAACGCATTTGCCTGCCTCCGCCCTTGACGAGTTTTGCCTGCAAACCAAATCTCCACCCGTCACGTCGGCGCCGGGCGACGTTGCTGATTGCACCTTCTCCATATCCCGCGCCTTCCTCATCAACTTTACCGGGGAAGGCATCTCCGCACGAGCCACAGGCAGCCCTGGAGTCTCCGATCTAGCTCACCAAGACGACCCTACCAACCATACAACACCACCACCACCGTCGCATACCCTACCCCAGCCCGTCCTTGCGCGCCAGCCCGACCCCGCTCCCATTGCTGCTGCCACCCACGCTGGCGACAACGCTGCTGCACCCGCTCACCCTGCGAGGCCCCCTTTGACGGGAGCTGCGTGTCGTATTAAGCCGACGGAAGCGTCACCACAGCTCCAGCAAACGCGCCGTCCGTCACGCCGCCATCCGGACCCCAGCCTCGCTCGCATCGCCGCCCACACATCAAGACGACGTTTCGCCGACGCGCTGAGCCCAGTGCTCCATCATTATCCCGCGCCCGACTCCCCCCCAACGCCCGCGGCCGCGAGCCGCACCACACGCCGGCATTATGGGCATCTGCATGAGCACCAACAACGACGATGTCGAGCAGAAGAAGCGCAGCCAGGCCATCGACCGCAAGCTCGAGGAGGACTCGCGACGGTTACGGCGGGAATGCAAGATCCTGCTGCTGGGTGAGTAGCTCCGCCCGGCCAGCCGCTGCCATCGCTAACACACCCTACAGGCTCCGGCGAGAGCGGAAAGTCGACCATTGTCAAGCAGATGAAGATAATACATCAGAACGGCTACACGCAGGAAGAGCTTGCCATGTACCGCCTAACCATCTACAAGAACGTCATCGACTGCGCAAAAGCCCTCATTGGCGCCATGCGACAATTCGGCGTTACCCCCGAGAAACCAGGCAACGCCGAACTATGCGACTACCTGCTCGACTACACAGTCGACCCCGATCCCGAGAAGCCCCTCGATGTACGGGTAGGCCAGGCCATCACATCCATGTGGAGCGACCCATGCATCGGCAGGGTCCTGGAGCACTCGAGCGAGTTCTACCTGATGGATTCGGCGCCATAGTATGTTTGCGCATCACCTCCCATCATCACGCACTGACGCGCGCAGCTTCTTCGACCAGGTAGAACGAATATCCGACCCCAACTACGTACCCATCGAATCAGATGTCCTGCGAGCGCGTACCAAGACCACCGGTATATACGAAACAAGATTCACAATGGGCCAGCTTAGTATACAGTATGTGCGCCCCTTCAAACAGTGCTGTGGTGCTCAGGCTAACATGAAACAGCATGTTCGACGTAGGGGGTCAACGGAGTGAGCGCAAGAAATGGATACACTGTTTCGAAAACGTCACATCAATCATCTTCTGCGTGGCATTGAGCGAATACGACCAAGTCTTGTTAGAAGAAAGCTCACAAGTATGTCATCACGTCAAGCCTGCGTTCTGTCACTGACTCGCCCCTCTAGAACCGAATGATGGAAAGCTTAGTGCTCTTCGACTCGGTAGTCAATAGCCGGTGGTTCATGAGGACCAGTATTATCCTGTTCCTCAACAAGGTCGATCTGTTCAAAGCCAAACTTGCGCGATCACCACTTGGCAATTACTTTCCCGATTATTCCGGTGGGAATGATGTTAACCGCGCCGCCAAGTACCTGTTGTGGAGGTTCAACCAAGTCAACAGGGCGCACTTGAACCTATACCCTCAGTAC
>JAESFQ010000280.1_pt1 | contig 18507 bp, 16 predicted proteins | sample 9269431 | NCBI WGS metagenome assembly JAESFQ01 (sample SAMN14502588, study PRJNA617103) | algae metagenome | isolation source: Plectolyngbya sp. WJT66-NPBG17 and co-occurring heterotrophs from well... | place: USA: Mojave Desert, Joshua Tree National Park, California | collected 2006-08-06
CTACTTCAATTGGATTTGGCAGCACAGTCGGCTGAAATCCACCGCAGCACAACGCGCAGGATTAGCAACTCGTTCTTGGACGTGGCACGATGTGGCAACCTATCCCACACTAATCTGAAGCACTACCAAAATTACCGCTCTTGATCAGTCGGGCGGATCAGAATCTCGTTCACATTGACGTGAGAAGGTTGTGTGACTGCATAGACGATCGCGGCTGCAACATCTTCGCTTTGTAAAGTTCTGATCGAGTTTCGCCGCTCTGCGATCGCTTGTTTCGCAACGGGATCAGTAATCTGTTCATCGATCGAAGTATTGACTAAACCCGGCTCAATCAGAGTGACGCGGATGTTGTCTTTGTAGACTTCTAGCCGCAGTGATTCTGAAAATCCATTGATTCCCCATTTGGTTAGGTTATAGGCTCCAACGCCGACTCGTGCGGTGCGACCTGCAACAGAAGAAAGATTCACAATATGTCCCGATCGCTGTGCTTTGAGCAACGGTAAAACGGCATGAGTAAAGTACAGCACTCCAAAAATATTGACATTGATCATGCGTCGCCAGTCTTCGGTATTGGCTCCGTCAATGTTGCCCATGAGAGCAATTCCCGCATTGTTGATCAAGATATCAATGCGATCGAAGGTCGCCTGAACTTTCTGCACCACACCCTGCACCTGAGCTTCATCGGTGACATCTGCTGCGATCGCCAAAGCTTTTCCACCTTGCACCTCAATCCGGTTTGCCAGTGCTTCCAAAAGTTCGCCTCGTCTTGCTATAAGTATCACCTGTGCGCCTTCTGCGGCGAGAGCAATGGCGGTTGCTTCTCCAATTCCAGCCGAAGCTCCGGTTACGATCGCCACTTTTCCATCGAGTTTACCTGTCATTGAGTTCTCCTTGTTTTATCGATTTGCGAGTTCCGAGTACCGCTGCGATCGAAGGCAGCAAAGTTCATCTCCTAAGGGGTTGCTCAGAACAGCTTAAATTCATCATTCGTCGGAATACAATCTTTTCCCAAGCTGATCACGTTGTCGATTCTGAATCCTAAGCGCTCATAAAACCTGATTACGGTTTTGTTTGAAGTGCGAATTTGGATATTGACTTTTGGACACCCGATCTCGGTTAATTGGTCAATTGCGGTTTCTACCATACGTTGACCAATTCCTTGCCTTTGATACTGGGGTGTAACTGCTAGATAGTTTAGCCAACCTCGATGACCCTCATACCCCGTCATGATAGTAGCAATTACTCGACCATCAATTTCAGCAACTAAAAATAACTCTGGCTGCACGCTTCGTTTCCGTTGAATCTCTTTGTGGGGATCATTCCATGAGGTCACTAACTTGCATTGATACCAAAGTTCAATCACTGTTGTCTCGTCGCTTGCTTCATAGGGTCTGATGATGAAATTACTCATAGATCCAGTCAAGAAAACCTCCTCGGATTGTAACGACTTCAGGATCGCGAAATTTGTCATCGAAGTAAAGTAGAGCGGAAAAACTGATTGAGCAAACTTTGTATCGTACATCACACCCTTTCTTTCAACTTGACAGTATGAAATGGCTCACCTTACAGTAATCTACAACATCTCGGTCGAGTATTAGGAGTAAATTTGTGCACTACAGTTCCAGGATTAATCCGCCTACAGTTAGAGGATTTAGATTATTTACGATCGCATTTTCAGTCGCCGCTCTGATCGGCTTTTTTCAAGTTTTTGCAGCTCCTCAAACTCAGATATCTGTCGCCCAAGCTCCTCCGAGTCCGACTGATCCGGTGCTGGAATGGAATACGATCGCGCAGACTAGCGTACTCGCCGCGTCCGCACCCGCACCGCAACAATATCGATCGCTTTCGATTGTCCATACTGCGATCTTTGATGCTGTGAATGCAATTGATCGCCGATATACACCTTACGCATACAAGGCTCAAGCCCCTGCTGGAACTTCTGCACCTGCCGCAGTCGCATCCGCAGCCCATGAGGTTTTAGTGCGTCTTTACCCGCTACAACAAGCGACATTAGATGCCACATTGAGAAAATCGTTGGATGAGATCGCGGAAAGTCCAGCAAAATCAGACGGAATCAAATTAGGGAAGACGGTTGCGGATCAACTGATCGCACTGCGAAGCAATGACAATGCGAATACCAAGATAGACTACAAAGCAGAGAAAACTGCTGGAGTCTGGCAGCCAACCCCGCCCTTATTTCTGCCTGCTCTTCTGCCGCATTGGGATAAGGTCACACCCTTTGTCCTCAAGAATGCCGATCAGTTCAAAATTCCGGCACCGCTGGCTTTGAATAGTGCAGAGTATGCCAAAGAATTGGATGAAGTCAAACGACTGGGCGGAAAGTCAAGTATAGTCCGTACTCCGGATCAAACTGCTTCGGCAATTTGGTCAACGGTTCCTCCGGCTGTGCTTTGGAACACTACAGCAAAAGCCGCCGCAACTGCAAAAGGAAACAGCTTACTTGAAAATGCACGATTGTTTGCCTTGCTAAATATCGGCGGATTGGATTCTTACATCGCGGGCTACAAAGTGAAATATGATCACAAGCTTTGGCGACCTGTTGTAGCGATTCCTAATGCTGACCAGATCGGAAACCCTGCGCTTACGCCTGATCCTAAGTGGGAGTCGCTGATCGTCACACCGAATCATCCAGACTACATTTCTGGACACACGGTTTCGGCAGGGGCAGAGGAGCAAATTCTGAAGGACTTCTTTGGGAAAGATGCCGTCAAAGCAAACATCATCTTTCCAGCGAATGCAGGGGTAACGCGCTCATTTACTAGCTTCTCGCAAATCACAAACGAATTAATTGAGGCGAGAATTTGGGGAGGCGTACATACTCGTTCATCCGATGTTCAAGGCGCAGTTCTCGGTAAACAGGTGGGTAACTATATCTTCGAGACGGCTCTGCTTCCGCTCAAGGGGCAGAAGGCTTAGAGAGAGTTACCAAAGATGATTTGAAAGCGCGATTGTTCTAAAGAGTGCGATCACGCTGGTCATTGCTGGCTAGAAAATGTTGGGGTCAGAAATTTGCTCTCGAGATTAATTAGAATTTCTAACAATTAGATTTACGAATCTTTTCGTGTACACTCTTGTACGCTTAAGAGAGTTTGTGCCATCCTAATTTGTGAAATCTGCGGTAAAACGCTCAACAATTTGTAGATTTACTGTCGAAGCTTCTAACGCATCACCTCAAGAGGAAATAACCATGAGTGACTACAGCCGATTGAAGAGTTCTCCCTCCGCTGCCGTTCGAGCGAATTTGGACTATCCAGTGATCGATACCGATGTTCATACGAACGATTTCACGCCAGCATTAGAGGACTACATCTCTCACTATGGCGGGGCGGCGCTGGTTGATGAGTTGCGGCGAGTCGAATCATCTCGACTCAATTCTAGAATTGATGGCAAAGATTGGTACCAACAAACGCCAGAAGAGCGGCAGTACTATCGCACGACGAGATCGCCGTGGTGGGCAAGAGTCACCCGCAACACTCTAGATCTTGCTACTTATACGCTGCCTGAATTGTTCTACGAACGTCAGGCAGAACAGGGATCAGACTATTCTGTGCTATTTCCGAACAATGCTCTAGCAGCAGCAGGAGCCAAGCCAGAGCACCGTCAAGCACTGCAACGAGCAATCAATCACTACCATGCTGATCTCTATCGCAAATATAGCGATCGCTTAACCCCCGTTGCAGGCATTCCGACCACAACGCCCCAAGAAGCGATCGAGGAATTAGAGTTTGCGGTCAAAACGTTGGGCTTGAAGGTGATTAACATCACGGGTGGCGTGAAACGTCCGATCAAGTCGATCGCGGATAAGTATCCGCCGGACCAATTCCCTGAGATTGCTAAGTATGCGTCCTACATTGACTTCTACGGCTTAGATAGTGAATACGACTATGATCCGTTCTGGGCGAAGGTCGTTGAACTCGGTGTTCCCGTCACGACTCATTATGGAAGTCAAGGCTGGACGGGGCGTTCTTCGATCAGCAACTACATGAACAATCACATTGGTCACTTTGCGGATGGCTCGCAAGCTTTTGCAAAAGCGTTGTTTTTTGGTGGAGTAACGAAGCGATTCCCGCAGTTGCGAGTTGCAATGCTCGAAGGCGGCGCAGATTGGGGCGCTCATGTCTATGCTCATTTGGTCGATCGCTTCGGCAAGCGCAATTTGAAGGCACTGCAAAACTACAACCCAGCCTTGACCAATTCGGATGAGTTGTTCGAGCTATTTGAGCGATACGGCAGTGAAGTTACGGCTGGAAATTCTCTCGACAAAGCGGAATTAACTGAGAGTGTTCTAGGCTCTTCGTTCGGTCGTCATAGTCGCCAACCTGTGGGCAGTGAGCTGGAAGATTTTGCAGCAGCAGGAATCGAAACAGTTGAAGATATCCGCGATCGCTGGGTGGATAGTTTCTTCTTTGGTTCGGAGTCGGACGATCGCACGATCGCGGCTGCTTTCAACGACAAAGCCAATCCGTTAGGGGTGAAGATCAACGCGATCTATTCTTCGGATGTAGGTCATTGGGATGTTCCCGATCTGACGCTGCCTCTGGCTGAAAGTTGGGCACTGGTTGAAGAAGGTGTCATTTCTGAAGCTGACTTCAGATCCTATGTGTTCGCAAATCCTTACAAGCTTTACACTGAAGCGAATCCTGATTTCTTTAAGGGAACGGCGATCGAATCTAAACTAGGCACGATCGAATCTAAATCGGTTGATAGGGATTTGGTGACGGCATAAATTCCTGGTTTAGATACAGTGGTCTGACGCTAACTAAATCCGGTGGAATTCTCTTTTCCACCGGAAATGATTGATCACCAATAACTACTATTATGACCTTACCAACTACTACCCTGGGTCGTACTGGATTAATCGTTTCGCGCCTTGCCCTCGGTACGATGACCTTTGGCTTACAGACCGATGAAGAAACATCCAGGAAAATCCTAGATACATCTGAAGCGGCGGGTATCAACTTTCTAGACACTGCCGATGTTTATCCATTAGGGGGCGGACTAGATACCGTCGGACGGACAGAAGAAATTGTAGGTCGCTGGCTCAAAGGTAAGCGCGATCGCTTTATTCTGGCAACTAAAGCCGTGGGTCGAGTGGGTGCTGCACCTTGGGATCAAGGAGCTTCGCGCAAACATCTGCTTGATGCGATCGATGCTTCTCTCCGCCGATTGGACACAGACTACATCGACCTGTACCAGTTGCACGCAGACGATCCCTCAACGCCTCTAGATGAAACGCTGGAGGCATTGGATTTGATTGTTCGAGCAGGTAAAGTTCGCTATATCGGAGTGTCTAACTTTCTGGCGTATCGGCTCAGTCGCGCTCTGGGTCGTGCCGAGGTTCGTAATCTGACGCGCTTTATTTCGATTCAGCCTCGCTATAACCTGCTGTTCCGCGAAATTGAGCGAGAACTGCTGCCTCTAGCACAAGAGGAAGGATTAGGAGTGATTCCCTACAATCCGTTAGCAGGTGGACTGTTAACAGGTAAACACGATCGAACGAGTGAACCCACGTCAGGCACAAGATTTACGCTGGGTGCGGCGGCTGAACGCTATCAAGAGCGATACTGGCACGATCGCGAATTCAATACCGTTGAAGAGTTACGCACGGTTGCCGATGCTGCTGGATTGTCACTGACCACACTAGCAATCGCTTGGGTACTGGCAAATCCGATCATCACCGCCCCGATTATTGGAGCCAGCCGCTCAGAGCAACTGACGCATAGCTTGAAAGCGATCGAGGTCAAACTTGACGACAGTTTGAAACAAAAGCTAGACAATATCACTGCCGACTATCGTAAAGGAGATGCTGTACGTTAAGCAGTCATCACAATTTAATTTACGTCACTGGACGGCTAAATCAGCCGTCTAGCCGCATGTTAGGGAGAATCTGAAGTGCTACGCTCCGATCGCCATTCCATCCTCAAAAAACCTCAACCTTTTCAACGGGCTGCTGGTGCGCCAGCCTTACCGACAACCCCGTTCCGGTTTATTTACTTTTTTGTCAATCAATTTCGCTGGTGGTATGTAGCAATTGCTATTTGTGAGGCACTGCACGCGACTTGCGGGATTATGCTGCCTTACGCGATCGGTGAAATTATCCGCAGTGTGACGCGATCGACAGGGGATAGTAAGCTGATCTTCAATGCCGTCAGCCAACCCTTAACGCTATTTGCTGCTTTAAGTGTCGGTGAAGTGATCTTTGGGCGAGCAACTGGACTGTTGCAGACGATTCGCCATCCGATTCATCGTCAGCACATTATTCGATCGCTGTATGCTTACTTGCAGCAGCATTCTCACCGCTACCTGAGCAGCAGTTTTGCTGGAGCATTAGCGCACCGCATCAGCGAAACCGCTCTGGGTGTTACTCAGACGATGCAAATGCTGATCAGTGAATTTATGTCGGTGATCATTGTTTACGCGGTTTCCACAGTACTGCTGTATCGTGCCTACCCTCCGCTAGCTGCCTTCGTCGGAACTTGGGCAGTCCTTTTCATCAGTATTTCGTTCTGGCTAGCGACTCGTTGCCGAATTCATGCCCAGAACGCCGCAGCCGCAAGAAGTGATACCACGGGCATGATTGTAGATTCGGTCACGAACCTCACCAGTAGTAAGCTATTCGCACGATTAAGTTTTGAACGGCGCTATCTGAATGAGCAGTTAAAGCGCGAACTCAAAGAGGTGAGAAAGTCGAACTGGTACGCGGAGCGAATTCGCTGGTTTCAGTTTATCTCGGCGGCAATTCTCAAAATCGGTACGCTGGTCTACTCGCTCTCACTTTGGAGTCAAGGAAAAATCGGTGCGGCTGACTTTGTAGTGGCAACAAGTCTCTCACTGCTAATTATCAGTGAAGCTCGCAACATCAGCAAACGGTTTCTAGAATTCTTTGAACACGTTGGCAATGTTAGCAATGGGGTTTACACGATCGTTCAACCTCACGAGTTAGTCGATCGCGCTGATGCGATCGCACCTACGATCACTCAGGGTCAGATTGAATTCCGGCGCGTGACTTTCAGCTACTCAGAAGGGAAGTCCGTGTTCAATCATCTTTCTGTCATCATCCAACCCGGCGAGCGAATCGGACTGGTGGGCTTTTCCGGCTCTGGAAAATCGACCTTTGTCAATCTAATTTTGCGGCTGTTCGATCCACAATCGGGGCAAATCTTGATTGATGGAGTAGATATTCGCGACATGGCTCAAGATGCTCTGCACGGTCAGATTAGCTTGATTCCTCAAGATCCTTCTCTATTCCACCGAACCCTGATCGAAAACATTCGCTATGGACGTTTAGAAGCAACCGAAGCGGAAATCATCGAAGCCGCAGAGAAAGCTCATGCCCATGGTTTTATTGCGCCGATGCAGGAGGGCTATGATTCACTGGTCGGGGAACGTGGAGTTAAACTTTCTGGAGGACAACGGCAGCGAATTGCGATCGCGCGAGTCATTCTCAAAAATGCACCGATCCTGATTCTGGATGAAGCGACTTCTAGCCTCGATTCAATTACTGAAAAAGCCATCCAGGAAACGCTGGACTTTGCGATGAATGAGAAAACGGTGATTGTGGTGGCACATCGGCTCTCGACAATCGCGCATCTCGATCGAATTTTGGTGTTTGATCAAGGTTGTATTATCGAAGATGGGACACATGAGCACTTGCTGAACCAGAAGGGTGCTTACTATAAGCTCTGGAAAATGCAGGCGGGTGGATTTCTGCCGATCGATGCGACTCGTAACGGGCAGGTTTGAGTAGAATTGACTCGCACTACAAAAGACGCTTAACTTTGCGGAGACTCGTTCAACTGCTGTTGAAGTTGCTGCACTTCTTCGATCGATAAGCCTGTTCCACGGGCAATGGTTTCGATCGATACGCCTTCTCGCAGAAGATTGAGTGCGATCAAGCGTGAATTCTCTGCCTGAGCTTCTCTCTGGATCGAACGGTAAACGGTGGATTCCTGCATGATGTCTCTCCGTAATAGGCGATAAATTACTTCTTGGTCTAATTTTAACCCAGCTAAAATTCCTGATGCCGCCATCAGATTCGCCTGAGTTTGAGGATCTGTGATTTGTTCCACCCTTTGAGCAGCTTGACGTAGCGTTTCCTCTGCATTTGCACTCTGTCCTAATGCTGCAAAGGGAATTAGCCCAGGATATTCTAGGAAAAGTGATGCAGGTTGTTCCCATAGGCGAATCACTTCAAACTCATGGCGAGTCCGTTCCATCGTAAAGCTGGTTTGGTAAACTAACTCTGATGCAGTCTGCTTTAGGTAAATTACAACCTGTCGCATTGATTTAGCTGGCTCTCTCCGATACCCTCGCACCCGGTAATCCAGAATGCGGAATGGAATATTATCTTTAGGCAGCGTTTGAAACTCGATATGCAAGATTTCTTCGTCGGATTCCAGGAAAATCAGAGCATCGGCGCGAATTGGGTCAAGGGAAAGTTCAGAGGGTTGCAGTTCTGTCAGGGTGACAGATTTTCCGAGTAGCCAACTGGCGAAGTCGACGGAGAAGTGTTCGGCAAGGAATCGGCAGGTATCGTCGTACATGGAAAATAAAGCAATTGTACGCCTAGTGATCGCCGATTTAGGGTTGGGCGAATGCGATCGCTGAAAAACAGAGCAAGCTAACGTTTCGGGTCAGCGGTTGCAGAGAACTTTGCATCCAACCCAAGCGGCTTCGGTCAATCTGCTGCACCCGAATTGTTAGCTTGATCGCCCTCACCAACATATAAATCTTAGATTTTGAGTTTTCCTTCCTGCTGTAATCTGTTGAAAGCTTCATGTATGCTCGGTGAAAACTCACGAAAATCAATTCCTCGACAATTTATTTCTTCCATCAAGTGTGTTTGTTTCTCCATCAGTTCAAAAACTGCTTCTTGCGCGGGTTTTTCATGTGATCCTTTAATGAATGCAGGAAGTGTTTCAAACCATAATTGCTGACTGTACTCAAGCAACTGCTCTCTGCTCAAGCGCCTCAAATAGGGCATTTGAGAATATTGCTTTCTCCACATCTCGCTTCGTGGAATCATTTCAGGAGAATCAGTCCCCTTTTGTTTTGAAAACTGAACATTCTTGAAATCCAAGTGACCTTCAACGAATGGCATATTATTAAATGAAGCCCATTTTCTCTGAAGCCAGTTCACATAATCGCTGGCTTCTTGATGGCTATGTGAGTAATCGTTCACAAGAACAATGCTTGGTAGAAGCTCCTGCCCTATCTCTGTTTTTACAATATGAATCTCACTGACAATCCAAACGACAGATATATGAGGGCATCTAGCATCTCCCGATGATGACTTCTTATTAAGTAATTGGTGAACTTTATGAGCTATCAGATCAGGCGATGGAATTTCAACAAAATCATTGAGAATTATTAAAATGCCTTGAGAGCCACTAATTTCAAAAACCTTCTTCGTTTCCCTGATTTGTCTATTGGCTTTTTCTACACTATCTTCAAGTGCAGATGTTATTGCATAAAATATTTCCTCATTAATACTCTCTCCATCGGATAAATGTTTCAATATTTTGTCTGAACTCCATTGCCCAAAAAAAACTGGATATTCGGGTCTATCTTTATGCTTCTCTAAATGCTTCTCTAAGATCGCTTGAGCTTTGGGTTCCATATCTTTCTTGATAGACTTCATCTCTCCAATAAATTGTCTTTCAAAAAAGAAGAAATCAGGTTTCTTAGAACGCTCTTGCTCTTGGCTCAACTTCAGCTCGTCAACAATCTCAGCACTTTGCAGATTGCGTACAAACTCTGTGAATCTTTCCTCAAGTGTCATGGTTGAATCTCTATGGCATGTTTCATCAATATATAAATTGTAAACAAAATTATTTCTTACTGCTTTTGTATTGAGCTGTTGTCATGTGAACTGTTAGGCAGAGCAGATGGCTGTAATAACGAGTGCAAGATCTAGATAGGGAGCAAGCTAACTCATAATTAGATAGATCTGACCCGCCCTATTCTGCCTAATACCCCTAAGTCGGCATCTTAGGCAGACGTAGACCTGGATATCACCCCAGAACAGCACATTATTCAGACACAAATCTGCATAGCACTCCGAAATGGGTGATTAGACAGACGAAAATCTGTGTAACACCTTAGAACAGCACGTTATCCAGATGCAGATCTAGATATCACTCTGAAACAGGCAGTTAAGCAGACGCAGCTCAATATCCTTGCGTGGCATGTCATACAGCTAAACTACTCGAACAGTAGACCCATTTGTGAAACTCGATCGTATTCCTTCAGCAAATCTTTGACCTCATTTCTGCGTTCACAAAAATAGGAGCCAAGAATGAATCCCTGGCTCCTTGCGCTTTGATTGTCGATCGCAGTGCTACATCTGCTAAACGATGGTTCTAGCGTTCCCGTGATTGTCGAGCGATCGTCAAAGCCATTTCCTTTTTCCTCCAGTGAGCTTTCAGAACTGACGGCTGAGGTTCCAAAGCTGACGACTGAACTTCTAGAACTGATAGATGAACTTCTAGAACTGATAGATGAACTTCTAGAACTGATAGATGAACTTCTAGAACTGGCAATTGCGGTTCCAAAGTTGACGAGTGAGGTTCTAAAGCTGGCAGATAAGCTCTCAGAACTAGCGGCTGAACTCCTAGAACTGTTGGCTGAACTTCAGATGTTCGAGAACCATTTCGGAAGACAGTTTTTAACAAAATCCAGAACCAAGATTCAAGCGTTAGCATTCTAATCGTAGAATGCTGTATTTAATGACATGGGCATGACTCAGTTTGATCTTGTAATTTTTGATTGTGATGGCGTGCTGGTCGATAGCGAACCGATCGTAAATCGCATCTTTGCTGAAACGCTAACCGAAGCGGGATTTCCCATCACCTATGCAGAAGTCACCCAACAATTCAAAGGAAAGTCTACGGCGACCTGTCTAGAAATCATCAAGAAAGTCTACGGAAAACCACTCCCGCTTGACTTGCTTGAACGCAACAGAGAACGCGAAATCGCTGCATTGCATCAAGAACTACAGCCCATCGCCGGAATTGCCGAAGCATTAGCACAAATCACGCTGCCCAAATGTGTTGCCTCAAATAGCAGCCACCGACATATTCAACTGGTTCTGGGGTTAACGGGACTCCTGCATCAATTTGAGGGAAAGCTGCATAGCTGTCACGATGTCGATCGTCCTAAACCTTTTCCCGATGTGTATCTTTACGCGGCTCAGCAAATGGGCAAAAATCCTGATCGCTGTGTCGTGATTGAAGACTCAGTACCCGGTGTACAAGCGGGATATGCAGCAGGAATGACTGTGTTCGGTTATGTTCAACAAAGGGATTATCCCGAAGAGGAGGCTGCTTCGGAACGCGATGCCCTACTCGCTGATGGAGCGCGGATTGTATTCAACGATATGCGACAACTCGCTGAACTGCTGAGTTGTTAAAATCTAAGTTTTGGAGTGCGATCGCACTCCAAAATCAGCTAGATATGATTAAGAAACTTCTGCCTGTTCGACTTCAGCAAAGGCTTGTTTAGCAACCAGACGAATCGCAACAAACAGCGAGAAGCTCGTCACTACGATCACACTGACAACCGTTGGATCATCAAAGTTCGTTCCCGCCACGATCAGGGCGGCAGCAATATTGCGCTGGGCAGTCCCGACCGCCAGAGTTCGCCGCGTGTCGCCATCAGGACCTCCCAAAAGATAGCCCAACCCAAACGAAATAATGATAAATCCTACGATCGCGGCAAGTGCCCCAGTTCTAGCCATCGTGACCAGACTGCCGAACTGAAGCACCAGTGATGTACTTAGCCCTAAAATCAGAGCGGCACTAGAAATCTGCCGCATCCAAGGCTGTAAAGTTGCTGCGATCGCTTCGTCTTTGGCTTTGATGATCAACCCGATCGCCAATGGAATTACCATCAGCGACAGCAACGGTTTGGCAATTTGCCAGGGACTGATCTGCACATCTTCTAATGCAATCGACAAAGCGAACGGCATATAAATTGCAGTCAGCCCCATCATCAGCATCATTAGCCCAGCCGCGTATGCTAAATTGCCATTCACCAACTGAGCCAGTTTAGGTAACACTGGAGGACCTGCCGCCACAGCTAGAATCGTCAGCCCAATTTTGACAGGTTCGCTCAAGGGAACGACTTGCAGCAGCACATATACCAACAGCGGCACTAGAACAAAATTTGCCAACAGCGATAAAAGAATCAATCGGACATTACGGAGCGGCTCCCAAATTTGCTGCACGGTCAAGCTCAAACCTGTATCTAGCAGCATTGACAGAATTAATGTCAAAAATGCTAGTTTGTTGAGCAACGGGAAGCTAATCGTAGATAGGATCGCATCTGGAGACAGGTTAATTGCAGACAGGATTGCATTCATCGGTTTAGTCCGTGCTGTGTGATGCTATTTGTAACTGAATCAAGTCATTACGAACGAAAAACTATGACTTCAGATCCAGGCTGACTTGCTGCAAATTGCCTGTAAATGTAAATGGCACCTGATAGTCTTCGACAACGGGTGTACCCAGATCTCGCCCAACGTCAAAGGTTTCGTCTAAACCCCAACGATAGGGAACTGTTTTAGCAATTCGTCCCTCACCGACTGGTTTATTGTTGATGAACAGCTTGCCCGTTGCTCCAGCACCGGGGGAGCCGCCATCAAACTCAAACTCCACTCTGACCTTTGATGAGCCAACTGGAACTTTTTCAATGGATTTGATCAACGTGCGATCGCTGCCTAAAAAATTGTAAGCAAAGATCGGTTTGCCGTCGTCTAGGAAGAAGCTCCATCCGGCAAAGCGTCCACCTTGGGCAACGAGAACCCCTTCGGCATCGTCCGCATCTTTTGAAATGTCAACATTGGCTGTAATGGTAAAGGATTTGTTTTTCAGGTCAGGAGCACTGCCTTCAGGAATACCGATCGCACCGGGATAGTAGGTAAAATGAGTCCGACCTGCCACTAAACTAGGGCGACTGCTGACATTAAAGCGGTTCAAAATACGATCGTCTAAAGGCAATACGTTGTACTTTCGAGCTTCAGCTAAAAACAGCGATTGGAGTTGCTTTAATTTGGTGGGGTTCTGCGCTGCTAGATTGTTCGCTTCGCTGAAATCTTCCGCAACATTGTACAGTTCCCAAGTATCTTGATCAAACGTCGTCTTAGAAACCGGCTCCCAGGGCAGGCGACCATGACGCGCCGCTGCAACCCAACCGCGATCGTAGATTGCCCGATTGCCAAACATCTCAAAATATTGGGTGGTGTGATGAGAGGCTGCATTCGGATCGTCAAAGGTATAGACCAGGCTAGTGCCTTCGATCGACTGTTGCTTTACGCCATTCACACTGCTAGGAGGCGTGATTCCAGTTGCTTCTAGAATCGTTGGAGCAATATCAATCACATGATGAAACTGAGTGCGAAGCCCGCCCCAATCCTTAATGCGATCGCCCCAAGCAATCACCAACGGATCGCGCGTTCCCCCAAAGTGAGAGGCGATTTGCTTTGTCCACTGGAAGGGCGTATTCACTGCCCACGCCCACGCCGCATGAAAGTGGTTAAAGGTCTTAGGACTGCCCAGATCATCGAGTGAATCTAGCAGTTGTTGCCGATTTTCGGGCACACCATTGAACACTTTTAGTTCATTGACACTGCCTGTTAAACCGCCTTCAGCACTTGCACCATTATCGCCAGCGATGTAGATCACTAAAGTATTGTCTAATTCTCCAAGTTTGTCGATCGCGCTGATCAACCGCCCTACTTCCGCATCCGTATGCGCTGTAAAGCCAGCAAACACTTCTGCCTGATGAGCATAAAGCTTCTGTTCTTCTTTAGATAATGAATCCCATGCGGGTAGCTCTTTAGGGCGCGGCGTGAGTTGGGCACTCGCAGGAATCACACCAAGTTGTTTCTGACGCGCAAAGATTTCTTCGCGCAATTTGTCCCATCCCTGGTCAAACTTGCCTCTATACTGATCAATCCAGGCCTTGGGCGCATGATGAGGTGCATGAGTAGCTCCTGTTGCTAAATAGGCGAAGAAGGGCTTATCGGGGGCGATCGATTGCTGAGTTTGCACCCAGGAAATCGCATGATCAACGAGATCCGGAGTCAAATGGTAGTTAGGATCGTCTGTGGGTTTCTGAATGCGCTTTGTATTCTCGACTAAAGCTGGACTCCACTGATTTGTATCGCCGCCGAGAAAGCCATAGAAGTACTCAAATCCTAGCTGAGTGGGATAGCGATCGAAGGGTCCTGCGGCACTAGTTTCATAGTCTGGCGTATTGTGCCATTTCCCAAATGCCCCGGTATTGTAGCCATTCTGCCGCAGCACTTCCGCTACAGTTGCCGCGCTTTTAGGCAGAATCGTAGTGTAGCCCGGAAAGCCTGTTGCTAACTCTTCAACTACGCCTGTGCTAACGGAATGATGATTACGTCCGGTTAAAAGTGCGGCGCGTGTGGGAGAACAAAGTGCAGTCACATGAAACTGGTTGTAGCGTAACCCTCGTTCGGCTAAGCGAGTTAGATTAGGAGTCTCGGTCGCTCCCCCGAATGTTCCAGTCTGACCAAAGCCTGCATCGTCTAGCAGAATGAGCAACACATTCGGTGCTTTTTCGGGAGCCGCGATCGCTTTCGGAAAGTCCGGTTCAGAGTCTTGATAAGTCAGCCCAATTTTGCCGTGGAAATCAGGCTGTGGCGCAGGCAGCACTTTAGAAGTTGCGGCGAGGGCAGGCGAGGGAAAAAGGCTAATTAGAAAAATAACTGTCGCGAATCGGATCAGCGATCGCACAATCTTTTCTCGATATAAATCCACCAAACGAACTTGTGACATTGTTTACTTTGCCTTACGTTAAGTTTTTCACTAAGCGAAATCCAATATGAGTTGTCCCTGTGTCGGGCGCTTCCGACTCCCGCGCTGCTGGACGAAACCGACTGCAATAGTTCAGCGCACACAGATAAGAACCTCCTTTGATCACATGCAGTGCAGATTCTTCAGGTTTGTTCGGATCAAAGCTTTCCGATCGCTCTACTCCAGTCGGATTACTCTGGTGTGCTTTGCTAGCATGTCCAACGTGATACCAGTCAGAAGTCCATTCCCAGACATTCCCCGTCATGTCATAGAGTCCATAGCTATTGGGTGGAAAAGAACCAACCGGAGCAGTCCCACCATGACCATCGGCTTTAGTGTTGAACAGAGGGAAAAGACCCTGCCAGGTATTGGCTTTTTTCTCAGAATACTGATCCCCCCAGGCGTAAGTTGCTCCGTTCAACCCTCCTCGCGCCGCATATTCCCACTGCGCCTCGGTCGGTAGAGACTTATTCGCCCACTTCGCATAGGCGACTACATCTTCATAAGCAACGTGGACAACGGGATAGTTCTCCTGACCTGCGATCTCACTCTCACGACCCAAAGGATACTGCCAGTTTGCACCGACCATCCAACGCCAAGCCAGATTTTCTAGCTGAAACACCAGCGAACCGGGCGATCTCTGTTCATCTGACAAGCCAGGAAACTGCGCTTTAGAAAGGGGACGTTCAGCGATCGTTTGATATCCCGTTGCTTTAATAAACTCCGCGAACTGAGCGTTTGTAACTTCGGTCTGATCGATACAAAAGCGATCGACGTGCACATCTGCCGCCGACCGCTCTTCTCGATAGCCAGACTCATTTGATCCGATCGCAAAACTGCCGCCCGGAATTAGCACCATTCCAGACGGACAGAGATTTTCTGCCGATGCGATCGGACTGAAAAACAGCAGCGCGATCAGTAGACTTTGAGCAAATAGAACGATTCTCGCCCCTCTATTTTTTCCAGGTATTGTCATGAGGGCTTTCAAGTTGCGTGATTTTCCACACTCCGAGGCGAGTCTGTCACAGGTTTAAGTCGTAAAGCGATATCCGGTGATACAAAAAAGAACTAATCTATCGCAGTCTTGAGCGCGTTTTGGTAGGAAGCTAAACACAATCTCCGAACAACAGCATCGATCTACGATTTCTTCGCAAGCTGCTGAAGGAATCGCGAAACTCCGAAAACGCTATAGCGAAATTCTCAGTATTGATTTTTTCGACTGTGCGATCGCGCCTCAAGTTGCCGCACGTCTAAATAAAATTGAGCAAGCCCTGTGCAAAGAATCCGAATGAAGCTTCGCCAAACTCGTTAAGCGAGATCGCACTACTCTGTGTTGCAGGACTGGCGCTAACCCGTGTATGCAACGCAGCTAAATCTTCAACCTGATAGGTAAACAAACTCAATCCTAGTGAACCCAGTTGAGCGCGATCTCGTTTGTCTTCAATCGGATAGAGCGGGCTATAGATTTGAAACACCTGCAACCGCATCAGGCGAAATAAACACCGAAATGTAAAGCTCTTGCCCTTCTTCTAATAGCAAGGTCTGACGAGTCGAAGGATTCTTCCATCCCGAAATTTTGCCGCTTCCTTCTACAAGCTGCAAACCCAAAACATCGGCGTAGAAGGAAACCAAACGATGATCCGCAATCACGAAACTGGAATGAGTCCCTTCACTTGCAGTTCTCAAAGATGCAGTTAATCATCATTATTTCCTTGCACTTTAACTGAATTCATGACAAAGTTTCCAATAGTCCTATATCTCTACCAATTTAGCGGGTTTTATGAGTCAAGTTCTACAGGAAGTTCTATCTGCAAACGAAGCCTACGCAACCGATTTTGGTGATAAAGGTAGCTTGCCCCTACCTCCAGGTCGCCGCTTTGCCATTCTCACCTGCATGGATGCTCGCCTTGACCCAGCGAAATATGCGGGATTGGCAGAAGGAGATGCCCATGTAATTCGGAATGCGGGAGGACGGGCGAGTGATGATGCAATTCGATCTCTGGTCATTTCTTACAAGCTGTTGGGCACTCGCGAATGGTTCGTGATTCATCATTCGGATTGCGGGATGCAACTGTTTACAGATGAGATTATTCGTGGACTGCTGGCAAATAGTTTGGAAACTGCCACCGTGGACGAATCAGGCTGGCGAGATGTGGGAACAGGCGGCGGCTCGAACGAAGGTGAATTTATTGATTGGCTGACGTTCAAAGATTTGGCGGAGAGTGTCTCGATCGATGTCAAACGAATTCGCAATCATCCGCTAGTTCCGTCTAGCATTCCGATTTATGGCTACATCTACGACGTTAAAAATGGCAGACTAATTGAGGTTCCTGAAGCGACGAAAACGGGCAAAGCTGAAGCATAAATTATCGTTTGCTGTCCAGATTGCTAAAGCTACAAAAGCATTGTTATTTCGTCGATGCCAACGCTGCAAAGAACATCGATTGGTGTGTTAGCACCTCTAACGCTCTAAACAGCTCATAGTAATCTGCGGTTCTATGGCTAGAGTTCGTGCGATCGCGGCTCTTACTACATTCTGCCGAAGATTGATAAGGTAACAAATTTGTAGCATGAGCGAGAGCAACCATTCCTAGAACAGCGATCGTCTGCTGTTCTAGGAATGGTTGCTCTCGCTCATTTTTAGAATCCAGCCTTGTAAACGATCATCTCTGAATTACACTCGCAGTAATAGGTTCACCAAGAATTTTGGTAAAACGCTGTATATAGAAATCAGTCGGATTTGCTACAGCTTGAATCGAAGGACGCTCTCGCAATCGATCCCACCATTGCTGCAAGCGAGGGGTTTCTGCGGGTAGTTCAAACTTGCGGAAATACGCCAACAATGGCAACCGCTCGAACCAAGGATAAAAGCTGATATCGACTAAACTCAGCGATTCTCCCAACCAGTAAGCATCACCCCCAGACTTACCTAAGCCTTCCTGCTCAACATAGAGCAGCGCTTCTAAAAATTCTCGTCGTCCCTGCTCTTGTTCTTGAGCATCTTTACCGCGCAATAGTTTGTTGAAGGCAGGGACAAAGCGAGTGTTGGCGTAATCAATCCAGATTCGAGCGATCGCTTTCTCACCCGGATCACTCGACAATAGTGGCGGCTCTGGAAAAACTTCCTCTAAATACTCGTTGATGATCGCAGACTCATAGATCTCAATATCTCCATGCTTGATTGCCGGAACTTTGCCATAACGAGAAACCTGAAAAAAGTCGGCGGGTTTTTCAGACAGATCAATCTCGATTGGTGTGAAGTCAATGTTTTTCTCTAGCAAAACGACGCGAGTGCGCTGAGAAAACGTGGAACCTTTAGCAAAGTAAAGCTGTAGAGTACTCATTGAAGGGGTGTCCTAGAGGTTTGCAATGATGTAGATAGCTGCAACTGAAAAAGCAATTTATGCAAAATCCGGTTCGTCGGCCGAACAACCGTAGAATAACTACAAAGTATTGCATAGCCATTTCTGAAATTCAAGTCTCCAAGGAGACATCCGCTTTCAATAAAATTGTTAGATACTCTAAATAACTTAGTACCTATAGCGATCCTACTTGACTCGTGAAAAAACGCCATACAGTTCAAGCTTAGGGAACTTAAACACCTGTTGATGAAGGACAAACTCAAATAACCACTTGATCAATGCAAAGGAATTGCCAAGGTGAT
>JAESFQ010000281.1_pt1 | contig 18472 bp, 23 predicted proteins | sample 9269431 | NCBI WGS metagenome assembly JAESFQ01 (sample SAMN14502588, study PRJNA617103) | algae metagenome | isolation source: Plectolyngbya sp. WJT66-NPBG17 and co-occurring heterotrophs from well... | place: USA: Mojave Desert, Joshua Tree National Park, California | collected 2006-08-06
AGAAAACTTGTGCAGCGCTAAAGCGCTGGTTAAAGGAAAATTTCGGCAAGTGTCCAGCAACGATCTAGTTTCTTAGATTACCGTTCGAGCGTGAACATTACGAAACGATGACCTACGGTGGATGTGAAACGGTTGCAGTATGCGTTGAGCGTTTAACTGGCAACATAATCGATAGAACTTTTCTAAACCTGTCTGATGCAATCTGCAAGGGCATCCAACTTTTACAGCTAAGCTCTCACCCCTCGATTACTAAACAGAAAAAGCAGACTATCAAGCTAGACTCTGATGTTTTGTCTAAATATCCTGTCAGCCTCGCAATATTGCCGCTAGAACCTTGATTAATTCTGCCAGCATCAGAACGTGCTGAACCAAATAAAAACCTCCCTGGTGTGTTGGGAGGCTAGGGAACGAAACTTTGTTTGTTGAAGGGTTAAGCATACCGTTTATTTGAAGCTGGCACCGTTCAACTGAACATCGAACCAACTTCCCCAAACTCTCACCAGATGGGCAGAAATGCGGGTGGAACGCATGAAAAAACCCCTCAAGTAGATTGAGAGGTTAGAAGGTTGTAAGCGGTTTGGTGGGGGTTTAGGCTACACACTGGAAAGCAGATACAGATCGCTTGTAGCTCTCAATCAAATCAGACTTACGGCTGTATTGCTTACCCTTAGAATTCAGCCACCCTTCCCCAAGGTCTACAAAATCGGGTTCAATCATTTAGGGATAAACGTTGAGCGGTCAATGTAATTGTCATTTCGGATAATGCCAGCCGCTGCAGGTGTCGCTACCCCAATCGTCTTCGCAGGCACGGAACTTGATGATGTTGCTGTCGGTTGTGCGAGACCCGCACCCATCCTTCGACCCGTTCCCGTCCCCAAGCCGATAGGTGACTTCACCGCCGACGACCTCGTATTCAGTGTAAACGCCGTTTCCATCCTCTTCCGTGTCGCAGGCACCGATGTACCTCTTGTTGGCGGCGACGCCGGCGTGGTTGGAGGTTTCCGGTACGTTCGCCTTCCATGTGTACCAAACGGCGTGGGCTGGAGTACCGGTGCCCGCTACCATCGTGGTGACTGCCGTGGTGACAGCACCCGCCGCCAAGACTAAGCGTCCAATTCGTGCAAAAGACATTTCTTTTCTCCTTGGTTCTTGAGTTTTAGGTTTAATCTGGTGAACAACTGTTGTGAGTTGTCATAGACCTTATAGGTTTGTGATATTGCCTCTTATGCCAAATCAACTTTGTCTCTATTGAAAACTTTTTGATTCTGCTACGAGTACTCAGTCATAGGAACTAGAACTCGACTTGCCTTACTCTAGAAAAGTGGTGTCCACCTGACAGGTACCCGCTAGGGTTACACTTCCGGGATACTCTAAAGTAAGGACAGAGTGATAGGCGTTCAATTATTGGCAACAGATGAAGAGAAGTTATATAAGCTCTATCCAAACTCAACAGATAGGGCGGCGAATCTGCGGGCTCATCCCTCATAATTTGAATTTCTTTAAGTTTCCAGAAACTAACGATGTTGATCCATTACCGAGTGCTGGCAATCCTCTAACCCTTCTGTACCAAAGATTCTTATCAACGGGGTTTAGAGCATTCAGCAGACTTGCAACCGAATCATCATGACTACCGTTTAAGCCTTCATGAGAAACCAGATCGTAAGTTTTTAACTGACTTTTCAGGGTCGTGCAGTCGGATGAGATCTCAATCAAATTACGATCGACAATGAACTTCAAAAACTGAACATTTTCAATGTTGTTTTCTAGCGACGTTGTTTTATCGATTATCTTTAGCTTTCTACCGATCGGAGCAATTTTCTTGAAATGCTGCCAACAATTCAGCCCTACCCCGTTCATCTCGATTATCATCTCAGCATTCAGTCTAGAGATTCCGAGAAGTTCTAAGAATGTTTCGTATTCCTCATAATCTGGTAGCGGGATCAGTTTTTCATAAAGCACTTTGATGCTTAATTTAGTGCTGTTAATCGCAGTTACCAACAAGCAAGCTTCATCAGATCCCATTCCGGTAGGGTCAATGCTGCATCGAATCTGATAGCCTTGCTGTCTATACATCGCAAGGGGTGATACGTGATAAAGGCTACAGCACTCATTAACTTTGCTGTAACTTAGCGTCTGGTTTCCTGCACTGTCAGCAAACTTTAGCTGTGTTTCTTGCTCGATTTGCCCTTCTGTTAGACCGTCATTCAGTAGAACTGAAATATAGCGTTCTTCTCCTTCTGCGTCTGCAAAAATCGGGATTGCTCGGTAGTGAACAAACACGGTTAGAACTTTAGGCGATCGTGGCGATTCTACGCAGTAATAGGGAGGCAACATACCCGAAACAATCTTTTCAGTGATCGTTTCTAGCGGTTCAGGTAAATCACGACAAAGAATCTCGTGGTAATCGCTAGACTTCACACCGGGCGTAGACATCAAGACAGAAACCCGGTCATCACCTCCCCAAATACCTGTAGGCGAGAGAGCTTGTAAAATCTGACTGACAGCATAGAAAGAGCATTCATCTAAAATTGTCATGCTTACAGCGTCAAAACTTCTACCAGCATCCGAGGTACTAGGTAGAAAGCTAAGTGAGCTATCACCGAAATTAAGCAATGAAACATTATCGTTCTCTAATGGCACTGAGAAGCGCTTCAACAGTCGTTTGATACGTCTGCCTAGATTTGAGGCGGTTAGCTGCTTAAGACTTATTAGAATCGCTTGAAAGCCTGCTTTTTTCAGTGCGCGATGTGATGCAACGACTGAACAAAGCAGCGATCCGCCGACCTGCCGACTTTTTAGAATTCTTATAGAAGAATATTGACCGCTTAAAATCTTGTTTCCTAAATCTATCTGCCAGTCGAAAGGATCGAAACTTGCAAGCCTTCCACCTGAAATGATTTCGCACTGCCTAGAATATTCAACCCAGTTGTCAGGTATAGCATCCGCTAAACTAACTTTACTTTCTGTTCCCGCTAACGATGGAATGTTTTGCTGAGATTTCGGGCTAGCTTCAATTCTTCTCATTGAAAAAAGCGTTTCGGTTGAAACGCTGTAGTTTAGAAAATTAAGGATTTTCCAAATCACTTACAGTCATTTACAGCTTCATTTACAGCTTATGTCTACGATTGCTTAGAGTTTGTCTCACAACATCTTGCACCTGTTTTTCCTCTTCTGCCGATAGCTGGTACTGGCTTCTCTGGATTTCTGCTACTGTCTTATTGCTTGAAATTCCTTGAAGCATTCCAGGTGCGTTCTGAGGATCGATGCGATAGGCTTGCTGAAAAAGTTCTTCGATTTTAAGATAAAACGGAAGGGCATTTTGATTGATATCCATAAGAATTAAAAAAGGGGTATTTCACCCCAAACGAATTAACTGACATTATCTTTATACTTTATCAAAACTGGAATGATGCTTCAACCGCCAATAAATCAACCGTTAAAAAACTGGGAATTGAAACCTTTTGAAAACTGAGAGAAAATATTAAAGTAACTTTAGAAAAAGGGATATTTCAAATGATGGAATTCACCGGAAATTATGAGCAGGATAAAAATAAATTATTTAGAAGTTTAGCTGAGGGAATGGGTAAGCTTGCGGTCGCTCCTGATCCCGCTTTTGGCGCTGGGCTTTACTATCGAGATTATGTGAACTTTCTGAACAAATACAAAACAGAATTTGAAGCGGAATTTGGGGAAATTAAACAGATCGAAAGACCGCAGTTTGTAAGCGAATCTCCTCAAAGAGTAGATCCGACAGAATTCATTGACAATCGTTTTAACCCTTCAGAAAATAGCGACTATTCTTCTCCACGATACCGATAATGAGAAAATCAACAAACGATTTGTTCAGGATTGAAGCGATCAAATCACTTGAAAAACTCAAGAACAAAAAATCAATCAAACAAGAATGGAACGCGCCGCGCGGAAAGTTTGAACAAAATGCGTATATTCTTCATAATCCGACAAAATTAGAACAAAAGATGTTTTTTGAAAATACCGGAAAAAACGTCTATTCAATGTACGAACACAAGCAGATAAAAGTACGATTTTTCTTTCAGCCTGTATGTCCATTCATTGAGTATTAGGGGCATTTTCTGCCCCATTTCTAGTAAAGTCACTTTATGTCTAAACTCGAAAAGCTAATCGATAAATATAATCTTGAAAATGCTGATCCGGCGATCGCTGTGAAGCTTCTTGCTAACCACGGCATCAGCATATCTGTAGAAGACTTTGAGCTTATGCAGTCAGAGGCAGTAAGCAGACCGCTAACAGGCGATGAAGGGCAGAAGCCTAGAATAGAGCTTGATCTAACTAACTACGACTTTGAGACGGTTTTAGGCGAATGTCAGCAGCTTTCTATGATTGCTCTTAAGAATCACCTAATCGCGTTAAATGATTCTCAGCTAAATTCTGACGAATACCCGTCATCTTTGATTAAGTCTCTAAACGCGCTTGTAAGCGCTGTTGATCGGCTTAATGGCATTAAGGAAACGGTATCGGTGAACGCTGCGATCAAGACCATGCGAAGCGCTGGGTATGTGATCTTCAAATCATCCACCGAAATTATTGAAGCTAAATCTAATCCTGAAACTGTAGAAGCTTTGGGAAGTTCTCATCTGTTGAGTGAAACTTAGAAACAGTTTCTTCGATGGTATCTCGCAACAGATCAGAATCGTGAAGCTTGTCTAACCAACCCTTAGAGATTAGATACTTAGACACTTTGCCTGAATTTACTTTGCCATAGGTCGCGATCGTGTTTACAGCAATTTTTGCCCCTACTGTTTGAGTTTCAACACAGCGGTTGCAGAATGAAGCCAGTTGCATCAAAACAGTTTTTTCAAATTCGGGTTCAATCTCTATAGATTGAAATTTCTCGTTTTTCGCTCGAATCAACAGTTGAGCTAGTAAAACCGGATCACCTTTGGCTTTCTTGTCTGTCTGAGCGATTGCTAAAAATAGATCGTACTCTTCCTGTGTAAGTTCAACTTTTAGAGTTACTTTAGCTTGCTTTTTGATGACCATTTGAAATCCCTCGTTCGCTACCCTTTTAATATATACAGTATATTTGTATATGTCAACCTATTGCATATATAGATATTTTGTTATATGATGTATGTACATAAAGAGGAAATCGAAATGAGTCTTAGAATGTATGCTGAAAAGCTTGCCTGTGATGTTTTCCAAGCCTTGAACGATGGCGCAAGATTAGAAGCTATAGATCAGCTAGTAGAGCAGTCTTATCGCGAAATAGCTGCTATATATGATGTGAAAACGATCAGTTCAAACGGCGTTACACCCGCTAGAAAAAAACTAGCAGAGCTACGGGGTGAAGTTTGGGATCGAACTTTAGCTAAGAAATCACCTTATAAATTGATTTGTGCCCCTGAAGATTTTTTCACTGAAAAGCGCAATTTTAGCGAAGCTCGATTGATTCAGCGTAGCGATCGTAAAGTTGATGTCACTGTCTCAATGGTTGAAACGTTCAAGCGCTGGACAGACGCTAGACCGCTTGCAACTGATTTAGAAAGCTGCTACATAGTTTTGATTCTCTCAAGTCTAATCACGGGTAGACGCGCGGTAGATGCTGTGATGAATCTTGAAATAGTGTCAGATGATTCTAAACCTCGATCTGTCTTGCTGTTTGGGTCAGAATCGAAGAAAACAACACAATGGAGCGGTCAGGCTAGACCCGTCCTTTTCACTGACTGGGATAGCTGGAAACCTTCACTAGATTCAGCGAAAGATTTTCTGAAGTCAGAGTATAACGTTAAAACGAATGATGATTATATCCAGTTTCGCCAATCGACTGCTTTAACCTTGAGAGAAGTTTGGAAGAATCTTTTTTATGATTTCTCTGATTTCAGAGACGATCGCCGCAAAATCCACACAGGCAGATCACTCTATGCTGGTTTAATTGTTTCAGCCATTAATCAGGCTAAAGGATTTCCGAACAATACCCGGATCAACTTGTTTGTTAAGAATCTGCTAGGGCAGAAAAGCATCGACGGTGCTAACTCTTATTTGGCTTACAACTACGATCAGCTTTCTGAATTCGATTGGATTGCATCGGGTGTTCTGCATGAAATCCCTTCTAAAGTTATGCTTGCACCGACATACAATCAAAAGAAATTAACAGTAATTACAGATGAAGATGAATAATTTCTCTGCAACTCTGCCGTCAATTTCTATCAAGAATTTAGACACAATCAGAAAGTCATTGCCTAAAAAAATAAGAGTACAACTCTCGTATATACTATGCTACGATGTAAACATTGATTGGGTTTCAGCGAATGACTGCCACAAAAACCAAAGGACTTTATATCAAACTTTCCGAATCTGAAGCTAAAACAATTCGTGAAAAGTACGCCAACAAAAACTTATCTGAAGCTATTAGAAAGTTTCTTTTAAGCGACGATCAAAAATCCGCCTAAAGTTTCATAAAAAGATGGGTGTTAGCGGCAAACTAACACCCAAAAAACTAAAGTTACTTTAGATGATTTCTGAGAAGAGTTCAAGTTCATCAGTTCACCTAAAAAATATCTAGGATCATTATAACAAATGACACAGCAAATTTTCAAGCCTCAAAATTCCACTGGATCGGGTATTCAAAATCTAAACGCCGTACTCATGCCAGTTTCACCCGCGTTTAGTGCTTCAGAGTATCCGAGTAAAGCCGATCCGAACAAGCCAAGATTTAACGGTAAAAATCCGAGCTACATCAACGGTGGAAACAAGCCCGTAGAAGTACCACATTCTAAATATTGGGAAAACGATCCACCAAAAGAACTCACAGATCGATGGTTTTCAAAAACGAACGGTGTAGGATTATGCTTGCGCGGTAGCTCAATCTGTATCGATCTTGATCGAAAGCACTTCAACTCTCAAGAAAGCTGTGATGCTGCATTAAATAGCATTCTAGAGAAAGTTGGTAGCACTTACGTTGAACAGTCCGTTAGCGGTGGATATCACATTTTTGTGAACTGTGAACAGTTGCCAGAATTCAAGAACTACAAGCTAAAAGGGTTTGAAGGAATTGAAGATTCTGGGCACGTTGGGGAAATCATCAAACAAGGCAATCCGGGATTCGTCGTTATCGCCCCTACAAACGGTTATAGAGTGATCAACGATAGTTCAGTCGCAACGATCGCTAACCTTGCTTTATTGGGCGTTTCAGGGGTGTCAGGAACTAAGCAGAAGCAAGCAGTTAAAGAAGTAACAGAAAACAACTCTACTGTAGAGACTGCCGTTTCTAGTGAGCTTGCGCCAAGCTTACTCGATTTGATGAGTGATTCATCAAAGAAAGCTATTGATTCCGATCGTTCATCTGCGTTAACCAGATTCATCAAAGAATGTTTTGGATGGGAGATTTTTTGCCGTGAAAACCTACTAGCTTTTACTGGTAGACCCTACACGCTGATTGAAAGCTTTGGGCTAACGCTTGGAATCGATCCCGATAAGATTGCACGAATTCTGCAATCTATCGATAATTCTGACTGCTCACCCGCAATCGCTCAGAAAAATGAGGATAAGGCTCTAAATCACTACAATAGAGTTTTATCAAAACTTGAATCGAAAGATTCTGAGCGATTCAAAAAAGCAGGAAAACAAAAGCGAAAAATGCCTACTGTATATAACGAGTCAGCAAAAAAATACGCGCTACCGAATCATGGCGGATTCGCAAACTACATCATTGCAAAATACGGCGATGATATCGGAATTTATAACGGTAAGTTATATATCCGCTCTACCGTTACTGGAATCATGGAAGTGTACGGGGAAGGTAAAACACCTAGAACGAAAAAATCAATTCGTCAAATGATTTTTGATGAAGCATCGAACACGGATAAAGGCGATCTTAGCTCTACCATTTCTTACAACTGGCTAACGGGTTGCGAAAACGCTCTAATAAGTTCTACGCCTAGCTTTGAACCCTGTAACGACTCTGATTACTTCCCAGTACAGAATGGGGTGATTCATGTTCCTAGCGAATCACTGCTTACTTACGATGAATTAGCAAAACAGAATAAGCGGTTTATCTGGCAGTCTTTAGCAACTTTTGAGCCAAAAGCGGATTGTTCACAATTTGATGAATGGCTTAAAAAATGGGTTGATGTTCGAGATCAGCACCTATTTTTAGCTTTGATGTATGCGACTTTAACCGGGCAACATCAATACAAATTTGTCGTTGAATTGATTGGGGAACGCGATTCAGGTAAATCAGTAATTCAGCGCTTAATGTCTGGTTTCTTCGGAAATGATTCGAGCGTTACTGTTGCCGTTGATTTCAAAAAACTGATGTCACCTGATAGTCGCTTTGCTATGGCTAACCTAGCAGGTAAGAAACTCGCAACCGTCGCAGATACGAAAGGTTTTACAGGAGATTCAGATCGGCTCAAACAGCTTACCGGGAATGATCGGCTAGAAGGTGAAACGAAAGGGGTTCAAGAGTCGCTAGAATTCACCTTCAAAGGGATTTTATGGTTAGCGGGTAACGCTGCTGTGCAATTTTCTAGCTCTGATGATGCAACCCGTTCTAGACGTTTACAGGTACGATTCCCGTACACCGTCTCAGAAAGAGAAAAAATCGAATTGTTCGACTACAGGGATCAAAACAAAACTGTAGGGATCTTTGCTGAAGAACTAAACGGAATCTTGAATCGCATTCTAAGCGTTAAAAACACCGCGATCGGAACGATCAAAGAAGCTAAGGAAAAGGCTTCAAAATCGGCTGATTTGGCTAAAGAAGAGAACTATCTAGCAATGTGGCTAGATGAATGCTGCGGATTGCTAGAAGGTGAGGTTACGGCTATCGGGAATTGTTCTAATAGCATCCCGGTAATGTATCCTCAATCCTTGTACGAATCATATACGATTTACTGTAAGCAAAACGGAGCAAAACCAAAAGGGCTAAACCAATTCAAGCCAGAACTATTAGATTTAGCGAACCGTTTTCAATCAAAAGTTAAAGTGATTGATAAAAAGAATTCCAGAACTCGAAAAGCTGAAATTCACGGAATCGGATTGCTACACACACAAGACGGGGATATCAATAATGTTATCTTCACGAACGGTTTTACTTTTGAAGGTCTGCCGCTAAAAGAAGCTGAAGTAACTTTAGAAAATGAAGCACCCGTAGAAGCTATCATCGAAACTTCAGAAACTTCAGAAACTTCAGAAACTTCAGAAGCTTCAAACCATCTTGATTGGAATAAAGGTACAAAACTTAAACACTCTAGCAGCGGCGAGATCGTAATTTTTCATCACATTGTTTTTAGTGCTGATGGTAGCGCTACGGTTTTAGATAGTTCTGGCAAGCAATTTCTAGCAAGCGATTGTGAGATTTTTGTAGAACCTGCAAAGACTGTAGAAGCTGTGGAGCAAAACAAGTCAGTGACAATCACTAAAGAAACAGCAGAATATCTGCAAACTGAGATCAAGAATTTCTAAAGTAACTTCAGCTTTTCTCGATCTTCCATTCATCTTCTCTGTACTTTGTTTTAATCCTGGTACATCTGAAGCCGAATTTTTCAATCAAATCACCGTTTAATCTTTTAAGTTCAAGTAAAACACAAAGCTTGCTTGAACTTAAAAGCCAACCATGATCGCAGACTTTCTGTAATTCCTCGTAATTGCTGAGAATTGATTTTTGAGAATTTTCTAGACTCTTCAGGTTTTGCAGAATTGCGCCAAAACTAGCAAGCATTAAGGATTTCTCAGAACTGTTCTGGATGTCTACTAGATTTCCATTAGACGGGACAGATTCACCGTAGCGCTCAGATAGAAATTCTTCAGTAGTACCGCCATTCAGTAAATAATCGTTTAAGTTGTCTAGAAATTTTAATTGAGTTTCTATCGAAACATAAGATCGTCCAGACCGCTTGTAAGGTTCACCTAGTCCAGATTTTTTCATCGCTCCGAGTCGATCAGCGTAAACAGTGGCGCGTGAGATTTTATAACGCTCTGCCAAGTCTGCTACAGGAAAATGATTACCGTCCATAAGATGTCTATTAGATGTCTAGTGGACATTTTCGCACGTCCAGTAGACATCTAATAGACGTTTTATGGCTTGGTGTTTACTGCTACGGGTGGAGCGCAAATCAGTTTATTTTGATTCACGTTTGAGTTTTGAATCGATAAAACTGAATGACTACATAAAATCATTGCAGCGATTGCGATCGACTTTGGAATTTTCATGGCTGGTTTTCTCCTTTATTTCCTAGAGCTTAAAAGGGAAAATCAGTGAGAAATCAAGGCTTCTACTCTATTGTTCAATTTTGGCGCAAATCGTTCGCGAACAGTCGGAAAATCCTTTCAAGGAGTTGTATTTTTACGCAGATCTCCCGATGAGCGCAGAATGAAACAACTTAACCTCAAGTGGCTAAAGAGAAAGAATCCGCCAAAATTAAAGCCAATTCCTTTTAATGATGATGAGATCCGCGCTAAAGCCCATAAAATTTGGCTGTCACATAATGGAAACGCTGAATCAGCAGAGCAAGACTGGAAAGAAGCGATCCAAGCGCTTAAAGCAGAAAGATCCCCTATAAAACGTTTCTGTAACTGGACGGGATTCAAAGGAAAGACCGGATGGGATTTTCTGCAACTGTTGATCGTACCAGCAGTTCTATCGATAGCGGCATTTGGTTTTCAGCAAATTTCTAAAGATAACGAACAAAGGTTGACTGATGATCGGGCGCGACAAGAGACATTATCAAAGTATCTCGATCAAATGTCCGAATTGCTTATCAATAAAGGGTTACGGAAGTCTAAGCCTAGTTCTGAAGTTTTCATTCTTGCTCAAGCGAGAACAACAACAGCACTGCGCGGGTTAAACGTAGAAAGGCAAAACCTAATTATTGAGTTTCTGCGGTCTTCCGATCTGTTACATCCCAAAAACAAGACAGGACTACTAGAAAAAATTTATCTTAACGGAGCAAACTTGAGTAAGGCTTACCTATATAACGCAAACTTGAGTAAGGCTTCCCTATATAACGCAAACTTGAGTAAGGCTTCCCTAGATAGCGCAAACTTGAGTAAGGCTCTTTTATTCGGAGCAAACTTGAGTTATGCCAGGCTATCAGAAGCAAACTTGAGTAATGCCAATCTAATAGGAGCAAACTTGAGTAATGCCGGTCTATTAGAAGCAAACTTGAGTAATGCCAATCTATCAGGAGTAAACTTGAGTAATGCCCATCTATCAAGAGCAAACTTGAGTAATGCCAATCTATTAGGAGTAAACCTAAATAAAGCTTCTTTATACGAAGCAAATCTCATCGATGTAGAATATGTAACCCAAGCACAATTAGATCAAGCAAGGTTATGTAAAACAACACTACCCACTGGTGAAATCAGCAATCGCGATTGCAAAGCAATGCAAAGCACTAAATATTGATCCAAAAGCAACTCCTTAAGTGAACCGTTCGCGATTGCCCGAAAACAATCGCGAACGGTCGGAAAGTTTTCTAAAGTAACTCTAGGAAACTACCCTTCAGTCAGCACAGAAAACTCAGCTTTTGACTGAGGATTCGCGGCTACTGGTGGAGCGCAGATCACCGTATTGTTATTGGTGTTTGCGTTAGTGTTAGCGATCATATTCGCGTTCAGATTTGAGCCAGCATAGAAAGCTGATCCAACCAAAACGCCCACAGCGATAGACTTCGAGATTTTCATCCGAAAATTCATGTCAATTGTCCTTTTATTAGATTTACCAGAACGTAGAGAGGGTAAAGCTAAAACGGAATCTGATTTCAGGTTTTAGAAATAAGATTTATCCGTTTCAGCTTGTCTCCGGCTTTCAGGGTTAGGAGTCCTTAAACTTTTTCTCTAAAAACTAGAGTAACCTATGTGCGATTAAACACGAATTTACTTTTTACAAATAAAACTCTTAGAGTGATTCATTTGCTCTTGTTTATCCCTTTCTTCAAGCTTTATTTTCTTGTCTAATCCCTACCATAAAAGCACTACAGCCTTTTTCTCTGTATTTATACTTTGTTACGAAATCATGACAAACAAAATTAAGCGTAAAAGCGCTAAGATTCCGAATGTGCTTATCTTTCCCGGAATATATGACGTAAAAAACTTGTCATTTTTGTATAGATGATTAGTAATAAGTAGCGTACAATTGAGTGCATAAGGATTTCAGGTTTTAGGAAACGAGATTTATCCGTTTCAGCTTGTCTAAGATGGCGTAGGAAACCAACGAAGACAAAAATTCAAAAACGCCCGTAGCTTCAACGTTGCGGGCGTTTTTGTTGGATTCAATAAAGCTGCTTTACGAGCAGATTACGATCACATATGATTTCCCGGAAACGGAATATACCCGTTTTAGCTTGGCTCTATTGTAGGAAACTGACAAAGATAAGTTTTATCGAATTCAAATCAAAAACCGCCCGTACTCTTTATGATACGGGCGGTTTTTGATTTGAATTCGATAAAACTGCTTCATGAGCGGGTTACGATCGCCGTTGCCAGTCTTGTTAATTCTGCGATATTTATCGATTGCGCCTGGGCTACTGCTAAATGACCATCGATCGTTGCATTCTGACGCTCGATCACCGCTGTTAACCGATCAATCCGATCTGAAACCTTATCGAGATTGTTGGCAGTCGCTTTCTGTTGCGTTGCCAGTTGCGAGACGTTCAAGGTTAGAGCTTCAATCGATGCTGTGAGCCGATCAAAATTTCGCGTGTCATTATCTCGCATTGAAACCAAAAGCTCTACAGCCGTTTTAAGCGATTGTCTCTCGAATGATTCAGCCATATTCTTTATTCCTTATTTACCTATCACTTTATCCGTTAGATTTCCTTTCTCATCTAAATAGCCGGATGCTTTCAGTAGGCTCTCTAAGCCAACCTCTACAACGGTTGTCATATCCCAACGGCGATCTACTGCCATTGCTTTCATTGCTTCTATAAGCTTTTCATCGAGTCTATAAGTTACTGATTTCTTCGGCATATCCATATCAAATTATTATCCCTATTTTTACACATTTGTATTGACTTGTTATATAATATCCTGCGTTGTTAATACATAGCAATACGCTTAGCTTATGGTTTTACTGAAACCCATCAGCTTTACTGTATTGCTATGTATTGCTATGTATTAACAGTGTGTGCCATAGTAGATTCATCAGGTGAAGCGTCAGGCGATATCAATCGACATCTCACCTGAATCTCAAATCACACAAAAGGTTAAACCCCATGAACTACGGCAATCCCATCACACTAGAAGCTGAGGTAACTTCGACTGATATCACCTCAGATCGCACGATTACGGTTTCAGAATTTTGTGAACTACACGGCATCACCTCAGATGATTTCCTTTCATTACGCCGTAGAGCAGCAAGAATTTATCCTGGAATCGATTTCAAACCTGAGAGAGAAGGTTCGCGTACCTTTTGGGTGCAAGGACGTGAAATTCTTGCTCAGATGGCGCAAGAAGGTAAAGCGAAGCAAGTGAGAACTAACGAAGAAACACCGATTCTTCCTACTCAAAAGCTTTTAGACGGTTCGCAACTGGTTATCAGGAAGCAAGCATCGATCGCTGCAATCCCAGTCACGATCGCCCCAAATGAACGCGAAGTCATTGTTATCGATTCTGATCCCTTGCAGCAATTTAATGATGCCCTCAAAGCGGATATCGAAGCTGAGAAGCAAGCGAAACAAGAAACTGATCTTTTACAGTTTGCTTATGCTGCTCAAAACACCAAAAGACAAAAAGAAACAATCGAATTCCTGATCGAAAAAGGATATACGCCTGAACAAGCTGTAAAAATTGCTAACGGTGTTACCTAAAACACTAATGAGATCAAACTGATGTCACCAAACAAAATTGCAATCATTCGAGTATTACAGCGAAAAATCAAGGAATTGAAGGAGAAATCGAACAATGGATGAACAAGCGATTATCAATTTGATGAACGAATCAAGACAAGCTTTAATGGCTTCGATTCAAAGCCTTGAAAATCAGTCCTCGTATGGAATTAGCGCACTGGAAACAAGTCGCTTAGAGTCGCTAGAAACTGCCAAAAAAGCGCTTATTGAGTTGGAAGAAACTTACCAACAGGTTCTAGAAACAATGGGAAAAGAACAGACGAACAAACTAAAGCAACTTTAGTGAATGTAAATAAAAACACTTTGGAGAGCTTCAAATGAGCAGACAGACAAAAGTTTTGATCGGGACTTGGATTGTAATTTTGACTGTAGGTTTTATCGGACTTCCGTTGATATCTGCAATCGCATCGAAGCAACCAAGCAGCATAAACAGACCGATGATTCAAGACTACGACACTAAACGTTAAACGGAAGGTGAAAAAATGTTTGATTGGGTTGAAAGAAACACCGGAATGATTGCTGTAACGTGCATGAGTGGAATTGTGCTAGTGACACAATTTGGAACAATTCAGACAAAGATTGCAGAGAATTCGAGAATGTCTGAAATGTTTCGCTCAAAACAGATTGAAAATCAACGGCTTGAAACTGAAAAGATCGCAATGGAGCAAAGCAAAGAAATTGCAAACGACCGCTATAACTCAGGCTGTGAAGTCATCGCAACGGTAAAAAATGCTGATGTTGCGACAACAATTCAGGAAGGAAAACCGATTTTTTCAGGTGCTTACGCGCCGCTGTACGTAAAGAATCCGAATCGAGTCATCAACCCGAATCACTTTATCGGGCGCGATATTACAGTCTGTGATGTTTACGGAACGACTGCAATCATGCAGTTCAACCCATCAAAAGGGTATGCAGTGGCAGGGTCGATTGCAGTGACAAGCGATCGCGCTCAAATGAGCAAAGCGTTGGAACGGATGAAAGGCTTAAAAAGACCGTCACTAAAAGGAAACTAAAATGCAAAGTCAAAATTTTCGCTCAAAAGTCAATGAAGTTACAGATAATCCTTTCTTCTTTTGGGTCGCAGTGTTCATTTTCTGTACGCTGATCGGAATTTCTCTAAAAGTTATTACGGTCAACATTGAGCCGTATTTGAGCCTGACAGGTGCGCCAAACATCAAACCTTCAAATATTCCGATTGTTGGATGGGCATACGATGTGCTGAATATTCTCTATGTTGCAACCGGAGCTTTCTTGGTCTGGTCGTTGATCCAAATTTGCCAAGTCATTTGGATTTTAATTTCGCTTGATAGAAAAGCGCAAAGAACCGCCATTAAAGAATCTCAGAAAGAATTGAGAATCCAAGGTTCAAATTTTGAAGGGGATGACCGAGTTCGCAAAATCAAAAAAAGGGCTGTCGGAATTCCTTTCTTTTTTATGGCTGCAAGCGGTTATATCGCGCTTAGTGCTTATATCGCAGAAATCATCATTAACGCCCGTCAGTACCCGCTAATCACATCATGGGTGCGGTTTATGGCAGGACTAACCATCGGCAATCTAAGCGCGATTAGAACTGACAACGTAATTGCGATGTGCTGGAATCTGTTTTCGACAGAGTTTCTGATTGTTGCCTTGATTGTTGTAGGTCAATGGGTTTGGAGTCATAAGAACGGTTAGGCAATAAAAGAGATCGCGAATGAACCGCGAACCGTTCCTGCAGCGCTTCGCGATCTCACTGAATAACTTAGGAGAATTTTACAATGAGTTTCTTTCAAGATCCATCTGAGTTAACCGATGAACAAATCATCGAACAGAAAAGCATTCCAACAGAATCGAGTACGGGTATCCCTTTGTTATGGGCTGTTGGATTTGGGGGAATTGGTTTATTGATTTCAGCGAATCCAGTTGTAGCGGCTGCAATGGCTTTCCCATTCGGCTACGACATTCTAAGGAAGCTTAAAAAGACATGGCGCGATCATCACTTTTTAAGTCGTTTTCCGGGCTGTATCGCGCATCTCATCAAAGAAGAACGCGACATGGTGAAATGGCTTGAAATTCATGGGAAAACTGTTGTCTCTCAACAATTGCTAACTGCCCACAAAGAAGGGCAAGAGTTCACAGGAATCGCGCGTAGAACCTTCAAAGCACTATTACCTCCTGAATTGACCGGGAAAGCCACAGTAAATCAGTTTCTATTGCAGAGTGCGGCTGATGAGGTTAAAGGGGATTCTAGCCCAATTGGGGCAGAAACTAGACTGAATTCGATTGATGTTCAGGCAGTTGAAACGAAAGTTTCAGACTTTAGCGAATCTGGGATTGAAATCAATTTACCGGAATACATCGCTAAAAATCTCTACTCTTACGCAATCATCGGGGCATCTGGTAGCGGTAAAGGTTTTCTGCTTTCTCATGCAGTGCGAGAAATTAAAGCGCTGTTTCCTGATTTGAAAATCGTACTGCTCGATCCAAAGAATGACCCTAGAGAATCGGGCTACTGGCAAGGTGCGATTGATTTTTGGATGAAAGGCGATTTTCTCAACATGAGCGGGGCTGAAAAGTCTGAATGGATTCGGAACGGAATCGAAACTTATCAACAAATTCAGGGTGAAAAGCTACTGATTTTCGATGAAGCTACCGCGCAATTTTCACACATGAACGGAGATCGCGCTTTGCTGCAAGATGTCAAAAGTTTTCTAACTGGTATCGCATCCAGCGGCAACAGTCGAAACAATTTTGTCTTTCTAGTAGGGCACACCCCAAATTTAGGGGATTACGGAATCAGTTCAGGAATGATGTCTAGTTTCCGCAAAATTTACATCGCACGAAACAACAATGTAGAAGCGATCAAGCAGCTTGGAAATACCGTGTTCTGCGGTGGAAAGTTTGGAGAGGATGAAGTGAATCAGATTGTGAAAATCAGCCATAAATCCGATATCGGTAGAGCAGTCTATTTAGGGTCTACTGATAGCTGGATGCCTTTGCAAAAACTTGAAAATCTATCAGGATATAATCGCGATTCAGGAAGTTTTGTAGGACATCCTCGGTACGTTCAAGATGATATTGAGACTGAATCAAATGTGATTACAGTTGAAAATAAAACAGAACAAGAAGAGATTGAAGAATTAAGTTTTGAAGACAAAGTACTTCAGAAACTTGCAGCGTATGTTCAAACGAAAGGTTGCATCAAAGGAAGTGCAATCAAAAAGAATAAACCGCTTTATGGATTTGAAATCACAAAGAGTACAGACACTCAAAAATATCTTGACCTTGCAGTTGAGCGAAATATTTTGAGTCTGTCTGATGAAGGTTATCAAGTAACATGAATTGAGTTTAGCAAGTTCGGAAATCGGAGGAGGAGAAGTCGGAGGAAGCTAAAAAGCAGTCATATCACCATCCTCCGATTGTCTTCCGGCTTCTCCTCCTCCTCCTCCGATTCTCCTCCTCCGATTGCGGCAAAATTGATAGCTGAATCTTTTTAGTTAGTTACTGTTAGTAAATAGCCTATTTACTAACAGTAACTAAAGCAACTTTACCCGAAAGTAATCGGTAGAAAGTTAAAAAACAGGATAGAGTTTGAATTGTAAGTGATTGGTAAATTTTATGAAAAAAAGCTTAACTTGCTTTGCTTTGGAAACAGTTCTAACAACACTGAAGACATCATTAGAGGAAGCAAAAGAACTTGTTTGCTTCGATATTATTGAATTAAAAGATAGTCTGCCGCCGCCGATTTTGAATCGGTGCTTAGAACTTATATCAAACATTCCAGAACACAACCTTGAAAAAACATCTCCAAACTATTGCGAATTCGAGATGCTTTTAGAAGGTAAACCCTATCAAAAGTTTATTCTGTTTCGAGATCGTAGCTGTTTTATTGTTGACGCAAACCGTCGCTAATTTTCTCCGGTGCTGTCTAATTTTCTGGTATCTGATTTTATTCAGCCCGTTTTTGTGGTATCTCGGAATTATATAGAACGTTAAAAAGCCTCAAAAAGCCTCTAGTAGCAATACTAGAGGCTTTTTTTAGACCGAATAGATTGCATAAATATCAAAAACCAATCGTGTAATACGAGTAGCAATGCTTTTCCAACAGAGCTACAGAAATAAAACTAGCTCTTCATTGTGTATTGCTTTGCGATCGAAGACAGAATCACTTCAATTTCATAGGAGTTGACTCATGAAGAAAACGATTCTCACAAAAGTGCTGTGCCTGGCTCAGATAACTGTTCTTAGCACGGCGTCTAGCATTCTCCCTCTAATAGGAGAGATTGCACCTGCTCAAGCTCAAGCTGCTCCCAACTGTTTCACTTTGTCAACCTGGACATCCACTAACTCGGCAAAAGTTCCTGGGTTACGTATCATCAGAAAACACGCCAGAATCATCAACGGCTGTGGGAGAACATTCCGAGTCAAGGTGATTTGGGCTTACGCGCCTGATAGTTCGTGCAAATCTATTCCTGCCGGGGGCACTTTTGAAAGCCGTGCGGCAGGGCGTTTTGCACGGTTTGATGGTTTGCAAGCCTGCTGACCCTTATTGTGCAACAGAACAAAGCGCGGTTTACAAGTTAGAGCAAGCGGATCATCTGCGATCGTTGCAGGGCACTTGCCGAAATTTCCCCTAAACCATCGCTAAACCGCTGCATCAGTTTTCT
>JAESFQ010000282.1_pt1 | contig 18457 bp, 20 predicted proteins | sample 9269431 | NCBI WGS metagenome assembly JAESFQ01 (sample SAMN14502588, study PRJNA617103) | algae metagenome | isolation source: Plectolyngbya sp. WJT66-NPBG17 and co-occurring heterotrophs from well... | place: USA: Mojave Desert, Joshua Tree National Park, California | collected 2006-08-06
TTTTGATACCATGTTGCGTCTCGTCGTGGTATTTTGAGTATGCCGGCTGTCTTACAATCACGCATGTAAATAAACTAGATGTACTATAATGTAAAATACTACATTAGCAACAGTCGAGCATGCAATGGTCAAAGCCGGTGCTGTTTATTGGTAGCCAATCTGAGATGATGCTTCGCCGGCGTGACTTTCCCCACAAGAAGCCGAGGCATACCGACCGGGGAAGTGGGTCTCCAAGCTCGCGCCGTCCATCATCGCATCTCTCCCTGGCTTGCGTCTCGATACTGCAATCCCAATGCCTGCATGCAGTAAGACGAAAATCAAACAGTAGAACGACCCGGCCTCCCGACATCGATTACTGAACGCCTCCTACCCATGCGAATCCCTTGCGCCGCGCCTTTCCCCTAAGGAGACGCTCCTTGTCGTCGGCACGTCATCCTCGCAATACAAGCACTATGGCGTCTTCCGACGAGGATGGAAACCCTTCCACTACACGCTCCCCAAGCCCCGAACAAGCCCCCGATCTCAGCATAACCGCCGACGACAATGTCTACCTCCACGCAGCCGGCTATAACGAGTCGCCCGATCGGGGCCTTATAAACAGCTTCGCGCGCTTTCGATCCTCACCTCTCGATTTTATCCGGGAGGTATCGTTGCACTTTTCAGGAACGGGATGGCGGTCTTTTGACGACCACATCGGGCAACCGGAGTTCTACTCGGGCTTCAGCGAAGACATGAAGGCACGGGTGTTGAGTAATCCGATGCTCGTCGCAAAAGTGCGCGAGTTGGCTGAGAAAAGAGTAAATGTCGAAGCAAAGGAAGGGCTGCTGGGCGAGGAAGCCCTGAATGGGGTTGGCGTCGGCGAGAAAGATAGGAAAACCAAGAGGAGGGTGCAGATTGAGGAGTCGCTTATGCAGGTGAGCGAGGGTTGGACGGATTCCATGATCTGCAAGATGGAAAGCAGAGGGTTTATAAGAGGCGCGTACTACTTTGCTACACAGCTCTTGACAAGAGCATACCACCAGGGCGTTCACGTGTCAAGCGAGGAAGTGCTACGATTGCGCGCTGTTGCGCAAAAGGCAGCGAAAGACAAGCACTCCATCATCTTCCTCCCGTGCCACCGCTCGCACGTCGACTACGTCTCTTTGCAAATCATCTGCTTTCGGCTTGGGCTAGCTTTACCAACGGTAGTGGCTGGCGACAACTTGAATTTTCCCGTCGTCGGATCCTTCCTACAACATGCCGGTGCTATGTGGATACGAAGGAGCTTTGGAGACGACCAGCTGTATATCACGCTCGTTCAATCGTATATTGATACACTGCTGCAATGCGGATACAATTTGGAGTGCTTCGTAGAAGGTGGCAGGAGTCGCACAGGCAAGCTCTTGCCGCCCAAATTTGGTATATTGAGTTACATGCTGGATAGCATCGCGAGTGGTAGGGTGGAAGATGCAATCATCTGTCCAGTATCGACACAGTATGACAAGGTCATTGAAGTTGAGTAAGTATTTTGATCAACCCGGTTGCCATGGGTACATGCTGACATGCCGCAGCTCATATATCAGTGAACTCCTCGGACAACCGAAACCCAAAGAAAACCTCATGGACTTCCTTTCCGCTTCTTCTGTTCTCTCCCTCAAGCTTGGCCGCGTAGACGTTCGTTTCCACGAACCTTGGTCGCTCAAATCCTTTATCAACCAGCAGCGCGAACGCTTTTCCAAACTACCCCAACAACTCGATACCAAGGAAGATCGCCTCCGCCTCCTCCGCACATTAGGTTACAAAGTCTTGTCAGAAATTAATGACGTTTCAGTCGTGATGCCAACCGCCCTCGTTGGTACCGTCCTACTAACATTAAGAGGCCGTGGTGTAGGCAAATCAGAACTCATCCGCCGAGTCGAGTGGCTCAGCGACCGTGTCCGCGCCCAAGGTGGCCGTGTAGCACACTTTGGCAATCTCCCCACTAGTGTTGTTGTCGACCGCGCTCTGGAAGTCCTGGGACCTGGCCTTGTCGGTCTGGTGCCGGGCTTACCAGAAGATACATTCTACGCCGTGGATAGATTCCAACTCTCTTTTTACAGAAACATGACCATTCACCTGTTCATCCTCCAAAGTCTGGTCAGCGCAGCGCTATACACGCATGTCAAGCAGGGCGGTGGCCCAGAATACCAACGCATGTCCTACGGTGATCTACGCGCACAGGTGCACTTCCTCTCGCAACTCTTCCGCGGGGAATTCATCTTTCCTACCGAAGGCCTGGATACCAATCTAGCCAAAACTCTCGACGGACTAGAAAAAGACGGCGTCATCACCATGTCACGATCAAAAACCGAACTTGGCGAAGAGACTGTTGATTTTATCGAGCTGTCCCCTGCTGAACGAGCCCAAGGACGCGAGAACTTTGACTTTTACTGTTTCCTCATCTGGCCGTTTATCGAAGCCGCATGGCTCGGTGCTATCAGTCTGACGATGCTCACCCCTCCCCTCTCATCCACGACTACATCCTCCTGGCTCGACCTGAAGAAAGTCCAAGATGGCGCACAAGTCCTCGGCAAAACTCTCTACCACCAGGGCGACCTCTCCTACTTTGAAGCCGTAAACAAGGAAACACTCAAGAATACGTATACGCGCTTTCAAGAAGAAGGCATGGTGCTCGTCACCAAGTCCAAAGATAAGACGCCCGCTACTATCCGATTGGCAGACGAGTGGACTCCGCAGAGAGGGTCTAATGGTGGCATCATCGCAGAAGGGCCCTTGTGGCGCTTCGCGGAGCGGATTAGTGCAAGCAGAAGAGAGGGCAAGAATCGCCGCGACGGTGCAACTGTGCAGACAAGAGTTTTGGCGTTGGCCGATCTGGTTGGTGAGAAGCTTTGGGAGGACGCCGTGTTTGATGAGCGGCAGTTGGACAGTGAGGAGGTTGGTGCTGTCGAGGGAAAGGCAAAGGTAAAGAGCATGCGGAAGAGAGGGAACATGGCGCGGCTTTAGCTGGCGGTTTGTACTATATATATATGTGTGCATTGATGCAGGTACCTATTTGATGAGGTTCCCTCTTTCATCATCAGTCTCCTCTTCACTGTCCGTTTCGTATTCGCTCTCCTCCTCTGTCTCTTCTTCCTCGTCCGTCTCCTCTTCACTGCCACTCTCTTCTTCTTCTTCCGCAAGCCAGTCATCCAGCGTTTTCTCCTTCTGCGGTGCTTTGCTTGCCGCACCCATACTGGCATCGCCGCTGATACCGTTCAGACTTCGTGGACTCAACATACTGTCAGGCGTCATCCTGCTGCTACCGCCAGATGCAGCGTCTAACCTTTCCGCCGCTGACATGTTTTTGGCAGACTCGTATGCTGACACATATGTTGAGGAAGAGTTCGACACGACCTCGTCGCGTAGCGCTGGATCTGGTTCGTCACCCTCCTTAACCCAACGGGGTAGGTCTTCGTAGCCTCGGAGGCCGCCCACACCGCCTTCGTCGCCAATGACAAGACTGGCGCTACCGAGTACGTAGCCTTTCCGTGTTTCACTTGGGCTGGGGATGTGTGGTACTGGTTTCGGCGCGAGAAGTAAGAGCGACGCAAGTTGTGTTGATGTTGGTGTCGCCAACAGCGCTTTGTAGACACGGGCGCGGTCGCGGAGGTCGTACGAGGTATCGTATCTCACGAGCAGGAGCACATAGTTGTACAGTGCCTCGATGATATGCGGCTTCTCCTTTTCAGGCTCCTCGTTCTGTGCAGCAGACTCAAGATGCTCATCCCTAAAGCCGCCTTGGTCTTCCTGGAATTCGTCCATGAGCGATGGACTCGGCTTAGGCTTTTCTTCTTTTGGCTCTGGAGGCGGGTTGGCAGTCAAGTGATGTACATAGACCTTCGCTGCCAATAATACTATTTGCAGCTTTGCCGGCTCAGCTTCATCTGCAAACCCTTTTACAAGAATGCGTAAAACGTCAGCGGCGATGTTGTTTTCAGGGTCGGTTCCCGCAAATTCTCCAACCAGCCATATGATGCTTGCTCGTGCTTGGGGACTTGTCGCTGCATCCAAGTGTTTCGCCAACCGGACTACAGTCGTTCGATGCGCATTCGGATCCCGTTGTATCAAATGTCGAATGACTTCTAGAGATTCCGCAACGAGATGAGTATCTGCGGATCCAATATGCTTCAACAACAGCTTCAGGCATCTCGCTGAGGTCTGTGGGCTTGTCGCAGGGCTTTGTGAACAACGTCCGATTGCGCGAACAGACTCCTTGACCAGTGCAGGATCTAGACTACCAGAATGCGAGAAGTGGCTCAATTCAGCCAGGATCAGACTCTGTAGCCTTAGTTGTGCGTGGGGAAATATTAGAGTAAGGAGTTCCAGCTTGAGCTGCCAGATGTGTGGCGCGTCTGTTGATCGCACCAGGAAATGGGTATAGTACTTGACGAACGGCTCCGGATGTGTTAGACACACCTGTACGATATTGTACAATGCTATGTGCTGAATGTCGCCGGCAGATCTCAAGAGGGATACCAGCGGCCCAATAGCCTGGGTCAGATACTCCGGAGTACCGAGATATAGGTATGTTCTTGCCACCGCTATGACCACAGCCGCGTTGCGAGACTGCAGAAGCGACTGGCAGCCTTTGAGTAGCAGTTCCAGGTCGGGGTCCAGCACGGCGATTTCTTCCATATCCTGTTCCTGCTCCTCTTCTTCAGATTCGCTTTCTGAGTCGTAGAAACCCTTGGTCGACTGCGTAGGCTTGCTGTTCGTACTGGCGCCAGCTGGCTTCTTGACCTTCCTTGTTCGGCGCGGAAAGCACTTCCTTGCATATATCATCATGAGTCGCAGTGTAGCCAGCTGCCCCCACTCATCCATATCAACTAGCTTTCTAACCAAGGAGCGATAGTGCGGATGTATAAGATCCAGGCGCTCCGGACATAGCTCCAGAAAAGATGATACCGCAGCGCCCGTCACGAAGTACTGTTTGTCGCCCAGTAATGTCGATAGATATTCCAACAATTGCGGCTCGGTGTTCGGATCCAGCCTGTAGCATTTTGGTATCGCCAAAGCCGCTGCCCTCCTTACATATGCCGACATGTCTCCTGAACCGCGCTTGATGCCCAAGCTAACAATCTGGCTGATGACAGGCACCCTTATACTGGACATGACGCGCAAAGCGAGGGCGCGTAGCTGAGGATTCGTGTCGGTGAGCGACTTTTGTATCGTATTGATCGAAAGGAGCGCGGTATCCGGTTCGTGTTCGGCATGTTGGAGGAGGTAGATGTAGACGAGCTTCTTGACTTGGAGAGAGGGCGATGCGACATTCTTGATTACGTGGGAGAAGAAGGGTAGCGTTTGCGAAGGCGGTTGTCGGTAGGACATCTAGATGTGCTGGAGTCAGTTACTACACGTCCCACAGCGTCCAATGGGCTGGTCCTACAGTGACGACTCTCCGCAGTCCTTCGAGTACGTCGCGCTCTGATCTGCTGTCAAGAAGCTTTTTGAGTTGGCCCGAGGGCAGCTCTTTGGTGGGCGCGCGGCGGACATTGCTGGCATCGCGGGCGGCTTCGAGGGTGAGGTCGCGAGCTGCAGAGAGAGACCAGTGAGCGAAGTTGGACGGATGCATGACGACGGCAGCAGACAATTACATGCCCAACAGGCCTACAGCCCGCCTCGGAGGAGCAAAAAGGAGGCAGCATATCTGTATGGAAAAATGTGAAAGGCGCCATACCTGTCTCCAGCAAGCTCGATATGCGACTGATGGACTCCATGACCACGACTTGCGCCTAGGACAGCGCTTCGGTCCGGAGCGTGCGCGCCTCGTCTCTGCCCAGGAACAGGATGCCGACTATGCAGAGTCAGGCAAGGTAGGAAGCAGGTTCTGGGCCTGGTGGTCGTGATTCAAAGTGCCGGCGTGCATGCACTTGGTGTTCTGCTGGATGGACAACGTAAGTAGCGGGGGTTCTCGGGGAGCGGGTACTACCGCCGATTGGCATCGTGAGCCCTGTCACGTCCTGTCACGTCGAGCCCAAGCTGCGCTCCCCGAATCAGGATACCGATGACAGACTGGTCCAGCACATAGCAGCCGATAAACTTTCCACGACGAAGTTGTCTGCCATGTCGCTGACGTCAACGGTGCTCTACCCGCTGACTCTTCCGGCCCTTCTTCACTACCTCCTCACGACTCAGTCCGACACATGTTCAACCATACTGATCATTTGCTCGAGTCGGGACATGTTCATTCAAGATATGGCAAGCTCACTGCATAACCACGGCGAACAGGACACAGACAGTCTAAAGCAGTTGGTTGTGCCCACTCTCCACAACCTACTCACGACACGGCATGTCAAACTTGCGTTCTGCGCGTCTGTGCAAGCCTTGTCAGCCTACTTGACTGCGTATGGTCGGTCTGGAACTAATCTCGCCGATGAAGCCAAAGACCGAGAAAGAGTCGTCTTGGTAAACCCACTCGCTTTACATGCGTCAACGTCATCCTTCTCAGCCCAAGGTCTGTCCAGGTGCTTTGCAGCAGCAGCCGAAGTCGCACTTAATCCTAGTATAACGCTTCATATTGCCGAGTGTGAGGGAAGGCGCGAGCGGAGGGAAGAACAACATGACGAGGATACAGAGATGGACACCGAGGAGGGAGAGCGCTCCACAGAAACACACATCAAAGATCCATGGGAACAGGAAGTCTCCATCTTGAATGTCTCGGCCCGGAGATTTGGATCTGGTAGCGGCGAGCGAGCGTGGGCAGGTCGTACTGTCAAGGCGAAGAGGATAGCAGCAAGGTGGTTTCGCTTCCATAATCTTGAAACCCGACAAACACAGGTAGACCAAGGATGAAGGACAACGCGCTCTAATGACCATGAGTGAAAGGTTCCTTTTGATTTGCCGTCATGTCCGCCATCAAACGGGACTTGCTGTATCCATCTATTTAGTCGGCCGTCAGCCATTGCTTCGTTACTCGTGGGAGCGTAAGCTGCCCTAGATATCCATCGCTTCCAATCGAAAGAATGCATCGCTACATAAATCTCCCCAATACCCAAACTGAGGCGGCCACAGATTACCAGTCCTTCTTGATGTCGAAAGACCACTTGAACTGCAGATGGGTCTGGTTGTCATCGTCGACGAACTTGGAGACGGCGGTGTAGTGGCCACGACCGAGCATGCCCGAGGGGGCGGTTTCGGGCTCGACTGGAACACGTGTCAGTGGCTTGTACAAGACGTTGTCGGGTGTACGTACACTTCTTCTCGTAGTATGGCTTCTCTTCTGTGTTGGGACCGTATGACCCCTATGGTCGCAGTCAGTACTTGACCAGACGCGGCACTGTAGCGGGTGTGCGTACCATCATCTCCTGTAGCTTCTCGCTAACTCCCATGCGTGAAACCTTCTGGAGGTACTTCAGACCAGACAGGATATCGTGTTGAACCTTGAACTGTGCCTTCATGCGGAACCGAGCACCTTCCTTGATGGCGAAGGGCTTTTTCTCGAGAGCTTCGACAGCACCGGGTGCGCGCAGGTCGATAACGATATCATCGCGGCCTTCGACTTCGAGAGCGAGAGAGAGGATAATACATCTGCGGGGGTCGTTGGGGTCGGAGATGTCCTTGCCTTGTCCAAGACCCAGGGACTTCTTCCACTTTTGGAGGGATTCGTCGCCCTGGTCTGTAGCAGCGCGTGTTAGCCATGTGTGCACAAGATCAGCTCCCGGAAAAGGTTGTGGAACGTACCCAGCTGCTGGTACTCGTCAATGGTCTTCTTCTCGCCCACCTTGAAGCCCTCGGTCTGCTCGGCGTGTAGGTCGTCTGCGTGGTCGGCCATGGCTGATGTACGTGATCAGGTGAAGGTGCAAGTCAGCAAAAGGAATCTTGTGGAGAAGTCAAAGGGTCAAGTGTAAGAATGAGGGGCGCGGCCTCGTGTTGAGCCTCGCAGTTAGCGGGGCACATTCACCGCTCCAGCACGTCGAGGCGCCTCATTGGCTACGTTCCTGGTGTGCCGCGCTGGTGCGGACGCTTGAGATATGCCGCAGCTGTCCAGACGCTTCTTGCGACACGACCATGTTTACTACCTTCGCCATGGTCCTGTTCCCAGGGAGAGAAGATTCTTGACGTGTGAAATGTCTCACGGTCCAAGGCATGGACCGGCCTGAGGCGCCTCTTGTTCTTTTGGAATACGCCATGTCATCTGCAGGGTCTTGATGCATGCGCGCCCATGGGTTGGACCTCTTACCAGACGGACAAGCTGTCAGTGAGCTTGAGCTTCGTGACGTGGTTGGCGCTATCCGTGGTAGCGTGTGCATCCCGTCTCGGAAATATAATGTTAAAGTCACAGTACCAGCTTGCAACAACAAGTTCCTTTGGAAAATGGCTCGTGATCACGAGACCTGTTACTCTTTCCGTGGTATCAGCCATTCTCTCAGCGCTGCATCCATGAAGCCTGCATGAACTGACCGAATAGGACACTCTGTGTGCAATGTTTGAGAATCAAAGGGTGATGCTGACAAGAGCAGCGCGTCACGAGAAGAGTACGGAAACGCGTGACTTTCAGCGCTTTCCCAATTGATCATGGACAACGCTTCTTCGGGCCTGCAATGCCATGATAATATCGCCATGGCCAATCGGCAAGCAATTCAAGCATCGCAAATACGCTAGAAGAGGTGCCGCGAAACTTTTGCGTTCGCGCAGACATGTCCGGGGGTGGCTGGGGGGCATCATCTCTCTAGGAGCGCTAGTGCACAGGGATAGCAGACCCATCGCTCCTTCCTGTCCGTCTCCGTCGCATCGCAGCGTCTTTCATCACGTCGATCGCGCGCCTTCACCTCACCCTCACTCACGTCGCCGTCCCGTCTCGACTTGACACTCAGCTGTCTTCACCCGTCGCACGACTCGGTCCGGCAGTACATTGTTACTGACGATTGCGCGCGTCATACGTGGACAGAATCAGCAAAGCTTCCCGTAACCACCTTTGCGCTGCGCGCCTTCACCCATCGCCAACACGCGTTGTATTACTACGCGTACACCAGACGAAACGTCACAACCTACAACCGACGTCGACAAGATGGTATCCCACCGCAACCTGCCCGAGAGGAAGAATCCTCTTCTCGAGCCTACCGAATCCACGGCCAGTACGTATACGTCGCGCATCGCGTCATTGTGAATAGCCATCTAATTTTTGCGCGCAGTTGAGATTCTCATCGAGAGGCGCCGACTAGGACAAACAAACCTTGGCGTAAAGCCCGGCGTCAGTGGTCTTACCAATGCGACCAAGCCGGAGAACATGGGCACGTTTGACTACGCGCATCTAAGGGTTCCTCTGCCAAAGGATTTGACGGGATCCGGCATCTTCACCTTGAACAAGACTTCGGCTTTCCCCGAATCTTACTTCCTGATGGTACGCGATGAGAAATAGCCATGGCACTTTGCGCAAACACTCGACTAACGCGACAAGTAGCGACGCAGCAGCGATGGCTATATCAGTGCCACAGGCATGTTCAAGGCTGCATTTCCTTGGGCAACGCTCCTCGAAGAGGAGATGGAGCGCAAGTACCAAAAGACCTTCCCTTCTGCAGGCGCCGAAGAGGTCGCCGGAAGCGTGTGGATTGCACCTGAAGAGGGTGAGTGATTCACCTTCACCCTTGTTTGAACACTTGCGCTAATACTGTCACGTAGCTCTCGCACTGTCTGATGAATACTCTATGCGCCACTGGATTGAAGCGCTCTTAGACCCCGCGCCGATCGAAAAGGGCAACAAGGATAAATCAAACACCCACATTCAAATGCCCCCGAAATTCGACGTCGCAAATGCCACACCTGCGACTCTCCCCGCACCTGGTCTTCGAACAACTCGCGCGCGCTCGGCTCGATCTGTATCACCTAGCAGAGGGGCAACCCCCAGCCGAAAGTTTGCGACTCCACGAAAGTCACGAGCTACAAGAAGTGCTATGAAGCCTGACCTCACCAAGGCCGAGGAGGTCGTTACTCCATCGAGTGCTCTGCAAACCATAATTGCGAACGGCGCGACACCTTCCGAGTCAGTCGCATCATCTGTCGATGGCGATGTCAAAGAGAAGGACGCAGCGACCGAGCCAGACGTCAAGGAGGGCACAGTCCACATTGAAGTCGAGCAGACCGTTGAGACCAATGGCGACATCGAAAAGACGAGCACCAATGTCACCGTTGATGTCCCACACAGCCACGCTGCGCTTCCCGAGCCGGAAGACCCTACCGCCATGATTGAGGAGGCCAAGCGAATGGTTGCAGAAGCACAAAAGCTGGACGGCGCCTCATCAGCCAAGGTCACCAAGTCGACAAAGCGTGGAATCGAGGATGTCCTAGATGTCGAAGACCTCGTCGACGAGCGTTTGAGCAAACTTGCCAAGGTTGCATACACCAACGAGCAAAAGTTGACCAAGGAAAAGGTCACACGGAGAGCACTTGTTGGCATGGGTGTCATGGCAATCATAGGGTGAGTCTCCACTAAACATCTTCAAATCTCAACATGCAACTAACGACACACAGCACCGCCTTCCAATACCTTGCATAGGCCCGTCATCTCACTTGTGTCATCTCTTCCTTTAAACCATACGGTTTCACGCATGTTTTGGGTATTTGGAGACTCTTCCCCCCCGCGCTTGAGTTCCATGTGCTTTACTTCACTTCGATTTGTTCGCAGATACCAACACCCAATTTTTCTGGTCTTTTTTTTTCACAGGCGTACGGGAGGCTTGTACGCTATTGCATGAAAGACAAACGGTGGCTGGCTCCCTTTTGGAAGGAAAAGGAACTACAGGAACTTGTTTCTGTTGAGGAGCGGCAACACATTCGTTCTCGTGATGCGGAGACTAGGTTGTCCGGGTGGCCGACAGTAGAGTTATTTTAATCTGATATCCCCCCCATCTTTCACTGTTTGCAATGTAACGTGTATGTGTCTACGAATATGGTACTCAATTCCTTTGACTCATGTTAGCCAGCTCTCCAACCTTTTTAACCGCCTCTTCAAAGTCATCGAATGCATGAATGGGCAGTTTCGCTTCCTCGAGGACCTTTCGCCCTTTCTCCTCATTCGTTCCTCTCAGTCTAACAACCACCGGTTTCTCCACCCCAATCTCCTTAAACGCCATGATGATGCCCTCGGCAATCATATCGCACAATGTCAGTCCCCCAAAGATATTCACAAACACAACAGACACACGGGGATCAGATAAGATGAGCTTAAAGGACGTCTTGATAGTAGCGGATGTCGCTTTGCCGCCCGTGTCGAGGAAATTGGCAGCTGACGTCGAGTAAGGCGGTTGGGAAAGGCGCAGGGAAAGCATATCGATAGTGTTCAGAGCGAGTCCAGCGCCATTCACCAAGGTACCGATGAGGTTCCGCGGCCCTTCTTCTGCTGGAGAAGAAGGCGGTGTTTGCGTCCCCGCTTGACTGGTTCCAGCCGGGAACTCTGGAGAACCCAGCGGAATGTAAACAATACCCGCCTCGTCAGCTTGTCGATCCGTGGCCGAGATGGACGCTTGGTCACGTAGAGCATGGAGATCAGCTTGTCTTCTGCCAGACTTGAACGCCGCATCGTCGAAGAACAAGTACGGTTCGTAGACTAGTATCTCGTCGCTCTCAACGGATAAGGCGACTTTGACGTGGGCGTCGATGGCTTCTTTTTCTCTGTACAACGTCCAGAGGTTCTTGATCAGTTCGACGGTTTGCGCTTTGGCTTTCGGCGGCGCGGCGTCGAGTTGCATGTGTGCGATTGCGGCTCGAATGATTTCTGGACTGGGGCCTGAACGGTAGTCGAAGGGGAAACGGCGGATGCGTTGGTTTATTGTGGAAGGGTTTGCTGTGGGTGATGCTATGATTGAAGGACTGCGGGCTGAGCGATGAGGAGAGATTCCTAGGTAGTGTGTTGACGGCGAGCCTTCTGGAGGTGTTGTCAGATCGATCTTGTATGTCCCGAGAAGGTGTGCCGACTGGTCCTTGGTCAGATGGAGAGAGCGCTTTTGTTGGGTTAAAATTGATGAATTGAGAGGAACAAGTGGCCGACATGGAGAACCTGAAGTGTGGTACGAGCGGCACTGTTGAACTGCAGATTGTTCCTAGTCACTGTCAGTGTCCATATATCCCCTTTCGCTTTGAACTTACAATCTTCTTGACATTGCGACCAGACTTTGCAAGAATGTTTTTCATCACACCACCGAACTTGGCTGGGTGGTCTACCATAGTTACACCGGCATTCTCTAGCGCCTTGTACTTTGAGGCCGCAGTTCCTTCTCCTAAACCAACCCACGCTCCTGCATGACCCATCACTTTTCCGTGCGGAGCCTCAAAACCTCCAATGACAGCCGCAATAGGTTTCGGGTTCATGACACGCTTCTGGTAGTCTTTGATCCAGTCTGCTGCCTCCTCTTCTGCCGTACTGCCTAATTCACCAACAATGATAATAGCTTCTGTATCTTCGTCGTGCTCGAAGACTTTCAAAGCGTCAACAAAGTTGGTTCCGGCGATTACATCACCTCCAACTGCGATACAAAGACTCTGTCCAACACCAGCTCGAGTCAGAGATCCGACAGTCTCGTATGAGAGGGTACCTGACTTTGCCACAATTCCGATGTGTCCGGGTGAAAATGTCGGGAGTGGTTGGAACCCAATTCTGCATTTTCCAATCGCTGAGATGATTCCTGGGGCATTGGCACCTATGAGCCGCGACTTGGACTGCGATTGTAGCATCGAATGTATCCTCATCATATCATGCAACGGAATGTGCTCCGCAACTGCAACAATGAGCGGTACCTCGGCTTCTATTGCCTCTTCAATCGCAGCAGTCGCTTGGTGTGCTGCCACATAAATTCCCGTAGCATCTGGCTTCAATTGTTCCATAGCAGCCCTCACAGATGGTAGCACTGGCAGCCCAAGATGCTCTCCTGAGCCGTTGGGCTTGACGCCGCCAACGACGTTGGTCCCCCATTCTATTGACTCTCTTGCATTCGCCGTGGCTTGTTTGCCGGTAAATCCTTGGAATATAACGCGAGTGTGCGAACCAATCTTGAGGTTCTGAATTGTGTCATCGTAGTTGTTGCGTCGAGAAGACACTGAGAAAGTAGCACAAGATATCTGTTGGCTAGATTTCCGCGCCGTCCGAAGGTTATTGCGCAAAACACGCGCTTGCTGTGAGAGCATATTGTATGAGAGGGAAGAACAGTCGAAGCGACCACAGACCAAGTTAAAATCGCAGAAAGGAAAAGGCTGACGAAAAATACACTTTTGTCTTCCTCGTACAGGTCGATTCTCAGGTTTGGACATATGGCACTTTTGATGAGCTCAGAGGTAACGGGAATAACCGACGTACATTACGCCTACATGCGAGTAGCCGAATGGACCCCACATGCATCCAAACCTCGGGGAACGTCGGAAGCCTCCTGCAGTTGTCGCTAGGGACTCGTGCAAACATGATTTTTTGTCCTCACTCTTATGCACTGCTACAAACCACATCCCGACTTCTGCACATTTTTTTCGAAGTTATAATGTGTGCTAATTCTATTACCATTATCTTTTCCCCCTACCATGTTGGCCTTCGTGATCATCGTGTTGGTGACGGCCCTAACCGCATTCGAGCTCTAGGGGTCTTTGAAGAGCTGGAAAAACTCGGTGTGAGGGTACATGTTCTCGAGCTACCATCAGTTGATGATTTCGAAGGGGAGATAGGTCGCAGCTTTGAGCTACTCCGGCGGACGTCCAAGGCGGTAACAGATGTGTGCGCCAAGCAATCATTTCCTCTTATTCTCTCAGGAAATTGTATGGCGAGCGCTGGAGTTGCTTGTGGGCTGGACCTCAAGGATCTTGGCTGGATCTACTTTGACGCGCACGACGATATGGATACACCATCAACGAACACGAACGGATACTTGGATGCTATGGGCCTATCAATGCTGGGGGGAAGAAGCTTCCATCGGTTGGCAAACACTATTCCTGGATATGCTCCGCACAAGTACGACAAGATGATCTACTGTGGCCTTCGCGATATCGAAGACAGTCAGAAAGAGACTGTACGTGAGGCTGGAGCGGACATCATCTGGGGCGAACCAGGCAAACACGTAGACTTTGCGAGTAAGCTCACAAAAGCTTTGAGTGAGAAGGATTATTCGCCTGCTTTGGTCCATCTAGACCTTGATGTTCTAGATGCGAGCATCGGGAAAGTAAATGGCTACGAGAGCCCAGGAGGTTTGCAGGAGGACGACTTGATGAAATGTATGGATCTGGTTCCGCAGAAAGCTACTCCGACATCTCTCACAGTATGTTCGTTCAATCCCAACTTAGGGGACGGCGATAAAATTGCTGCTATTGGTGTAAAGGCCATCGTCGCCTTTGTCAAGTCGCTCTTAAAAACTGGGGCTTTGGTCAGAAAGTGACAGGCTTCCTACGCACTAACGATGAACAAGCAAGCCAAAATTGGGGCTCTTTTGTTTGTAGCTCGTCAGGCCGGGCACCTCGGTATAAAACACGTTACCTTCAACTAGCGCTAAACCGCGGAATCGAGACACCAACAAGCATCTCTAGGCAGTGGGTGCTTAGAAGCTAAAGGCCATTGTGGCTGACGGTCACACCGCTCTAGCCGAGGAGACGAAGGTGGCCAAAGCAGCATATGATAGCCGAACATACATAGGTAACTCAAACGAGCCTTCCAGCTGCGGCTGAACTGCTCGGATACCCTCTTTCCGTCGTATAGTAGAAGTTTAAATCATAGTATGTGTATGTGGACCAGCTGAGTCCCAGACTACCATTGTACGGAATAAGTCGCCAAGGAGGAAAATAGGCCGTGTAGAAATGCCGAGCGCGACAAGAAAATACAAGAATTTGAACCCATTAAGGATCACAAGATGTGTATAATGAGGGAATATAGATTTCAATCGAATATAGGGGAGGATGAGAAAACTATTAAAGCTGGCTACTACCCGTGGATAATGTACTCTCCGACACGATCATACTTTTAATATCAGCATACTTTCAAGAATCTTATCACCGAAGATGAAGTTTACAACCGTGCAAGGCATATACCTTGTCACATTGTTACGCGCAGGGCAAACTCATGCACAAGGAGACTCAAGCATCGACTCGGCTACCTTGACATTCTCAAGCTCTCCCATCAAATCTTCAATCTCACTGACAAGCCCCTCATCATCTATCGAGAGTGTTTCTTCAATCTCAAGCATTACAGACACAAGCTCGGAAGTCATCGTAACTCCAACTGCATCCTCTAACGAGATCGTCTCAAGTACCACTGATGGCTCGGCAAACTTCATCAGCACCTCTTCTCTTGCCGCATCGTCGACGCTCACCCCATCTGCTACCGGGGGGAACACTACCGCTTCCGAGGATGAATTCCTACCGTATGGCCTCACGGAGGGTGCCGAGTCTGCGGACTCTGTCCCACCTGATGTCACAACGCCCGAACAACACAGTGCAGAGGAGGAAGTCAACAAACCACAAACTGCAATCTCAGCCGCGGACGCACGGGAGATTGCCATCATGGAGACTGTGTTGTTCGATCATTTTGTCAATAATGCGCCAGCACCAGCAGACGTGGGCTTGTTGGAGGTGCCGGCGAATGTGTCGAGCTGTGCTGTTGCACTGAAGAAGAGAGGTTTGGTCGGAGGCACGAATAAGATTGCAGGGAGAAGCTTGGTAGGATGGGATAACTGCAACTTCGTGACTGCGATGACGATCACGTTGCACTACCACTACATCAAGTCGACGTACGATGCGACGCGGCCAAAGGATCTAGCGACGAGGATCAAGGGCAGTGTATGTTTCTGTCGACGGCTCCACTTGCATACTATCACAAAGCTAACGCGTGTAGGTCGACTTTCTGAACACAGTGTACGGACCGCTGGGCTTCACTTTCAAGTTGGACACTATCGAGTACTGGCGACCCGCCCAGTCGGGCTCCAACAGTGACTGGTCCGAGGTGATCAAGAACGAGGCTCGCCTGCAGAGGTGGCAGCGAAGGACACATACTGCTGGGGATCTGGATCTCACGATCTGGGCTGTGAACAGCCTCAAAAGTAAAACCAACTTCCTGAACGGCGTACGTGCACACCTTTTATAGCACCAACTGCTGGTATCAAACGCTGACATGGTCGTAGTACGCCACCTTCCCCGAGGATGTCAGCCAGTTTCCTGACGTCGATGGTGTCGTGATCGATCAGGAGAGAATCGTATCTGACAATGCTCAGACCCTTGTGCACGAGATCGGCCACTGGATGGGTCTGCGCCACACATTCGGCAAGATGGTCGAAACCGAGGCAGAAGACTGCAAAACTGACGATGGGCTTCTGCGCACAACACTGACGCCTGGCTGGCGGTCAGTCGTCTTCGACTGCATGCAGGCACCGTGTGATGGGCGTCCGGCCGAGCAGACGAACAACTGGATGAGCGTACGTTTCTCCACTGTCGACGATAATGTTCGCACGACAAATGCATACTATAATCGCTAACATAGCACAGTACTCCGAATGTCGCGGCTCCAACACCGAACTGACCGGCTTCCACACGGATCAGAAATCCGCCATGTTCGCGCGCGTTCTGAAATATCGCCGCGGCTACTTCGACGGCGAGTGCCAGGTCATCGACCCGGACAAAACACAAAACACCAAGCGCTCGAGTCTGCAGGACCTAGTCGACGGCCAGTGTCCCGACTTGGAGGAGCAGGCGCAGGCCATCTTGGCGCAGCCGACGCTCGACCCTGCAGATGCGGGGACGCCGAGCGCCACGCCGACAGCAGGAGAGAAACCGAATGCGTGTGCGGCGTTGAAGAGGCGTGGGGTGGGTGCATTCGTTGTGGCGGTTGCTGTTGCGTTGATAGTGCTTTAGGGTGTAAGCTAAGGGTAAGTTGCTTGGTTGAAGTATGTAATGAAGCGAACTTGTAGCAAAGGAGAGTATAGGGTAGAAGATAGAGTATTAAGTTACGAGCACTTAATTAGTGCGAGGCTGTTGTCTAGCAGAAGCCGGCGATTCATATCATTGATCATATTCCGTCTGAGAAGTTATCAGTGCCCAAGCCTATACATGGAAACTCTGTGCGGTATCAGCCATACGAAGTACTCCACTGATGCCGAGAATCGAGACCGTCAACGCTGCAGCTGGGTACCAGAAGACATATCGCTTTAGCCAGAGTAGGGTCGGGCCCAAACCAAGAATTCTGAATCGGGCTGATCGCTGCCTTTTCAGGTGAGTCCGAGAGCGCTCGAGCCAAACATGAATTTTAGGTTCGGGTTAGCTTTTCGCTAAAGTGCGCCACGATATTGAAGTTCCAGCTGCAGCTTGTCTCGCATGCCAGACGATCGCTAGATTCACACTACTCTCCGCTTTGAAGAGGCTGAAAAAAAAAGCACAAGGAAAGGCGAAGCCGACGATAGTCTGGAATGTATACGCCAATTCTTATAGAGATGCTCCATCAGCACGCGAACCAAAAGACAATACCTTCCACGCGTCAATTTGTTCGCCTCATTCGCTTTAAATCTCAGTCTATCTAAAAATTCATAGAAGATACCTCTTACATCGAACCAACTCTTCATGGCCAACACCGACCTCATCATCCCCATTGTGGTGGCTCTTGTCGGCCTGCTCGGCTCCCTCGTTGGCCTTTTCATGAGCTGGCGTAGCCAGAAACTTGCCCACGGCTTGAGCATAGATCTGGAAGCAGCCAAAGAAAAGATTAACAAGGATTTGGAGACACACAAGGGCGAGGTGACCAAGGATTTGGACGAAAACAAGCTCCATGTCGAACACAAGCAGACGGTGTCCGATTTGACAGAGAAATACTCACAGCCGCTCCTCGTCGCTGCATACGATCTTCAACAACGGCTTTACGATTTAGCCGAATTTCCTATTAGTCGTCAGCATCTCACTAAGCCTGAAGGGCTGCAGGACCTGAAGATGTTTACCTGCTACCTGTTAGCCCAGTATCTAGCTTATACCTATATTCTCCGCACCAAGTTAGGATATCTATCTTTCTCCAAAGATAACAGATTGAAAAAGCTGCGGAAATTGATGTACATCATCGATGAGGAGCTAGATCGACGTCGCGACGATGACGGCCAGAATATTGGCGTGTGGCCTGCCGCCCGCATCCTAGTGTGCGAGCGGATACTTTGCAAGACAGATGATTCACACGCCGCATTGGACGGGGGGTTTGGCGTTGAAGTCAAAGGATTCGACCAGTTCCGGGGAGAGTGGCAAAAGGGGAAATGGCATGATGGATTCGAGGAACCCATGGGTTATTTCTGCCAATGGATCGATTGGATGTTAGAGGGACGCTTGCGCCGCGACCCGGGCTATGAAGGTGCTGTGCGTTGTCTGCAGCATCTACTTGTCGATCTCGTTCGCGAGCTGGACCGCTATGGTGCGTACATTCCAGAACATAAGGACAGTGGGAACCTTAAGTGCAATCCTTCAACTGTTGGCTGTGACTGCGACTCAGAAATTTGCCAGGTTCGCCGTAAGG
>JAESFQ010000283.1_pt1 | contig 18441 bp, 19 predicted proteins | sample 9269431 | NCBI WGS metagenome assembly JAESFQ01 (sample SAMN14502588, study PRJNA617103) | algae metagenome | isolation source: Plectolyngbya sp. WJT66-NPBG17 and co-occurring heterotrophs from well... | place: USA: Mojave Desert, Joshua Tree National Park, California | collected 2006-08-06
AACTAGCTTCTCTCCAAACTTCGAGACTCCTCCGCTGTGCAAGGTTGCTTTAACAACAAGGTCGATAATGCGACCTGCACAGCGGATGCGGTGCTGAGGACCAAGGCGGAGAGTCTAAGACTCCCTTTTGAGGTGTTTGACGAGTTTCTTGTCGTTATTTGTAGTGTTGTTGCCTACAGAACAGTTGAAGTTTGACTCAAAGCTGTGCTCTTGCATAAAGTCGAGTATTATTGAGGCCTGTGCACTAGCTGTGTGGTCACCAAAGAAGTTGCGGAGCCCCATGAGGAGGTCTCATTGATTGTAACCAGCGTCTACAAAGTGGGCACCTACACCCAAGAAGCTGAGATGGTTGGCGGACGTCCAAACGTCAACACTTGTAGTAATCGTTGCAGCAGCAGATTGAATGAGCTGATGGACCTTAGCCCTCCGATCCCCGCACTGCTTCCAGATGTATGATGAGAGTGTGTTTGACCAGAGTTGTCAACAATCAAGCGATCTCGAGACTCATTGCCCAGCTGAGCGTCAAAAGACCGCAGAGAGGTCCGTGTCAGGTCTGATCCAGTAATCAATCTGCCTATCGCTTGGTCGTTGGCAACCCTGTGTTTGACTAATTCAGTAAGGCATACAACAGTTCGGCCCGATTTCAGGTCTAAAGCCCTTGGATTAGAAGGTTTGTAGCGTTGTGGAAGCGCGAATTTCTTCATGATTGACTAGTCAAAAAACCAGGCCTGAAAGCTATCTTCTTCCCAGGACATACCACCGGAGGCCAATCCTTGCTAGTAGACCTTGCTCGTTAGGTTCTCCGTGCGTGTTCCTGAAACCCTTCAGTCTTGTTGTATCTAAAGGCTCTCAGCCCAAGCACTCACTCATCACGACTGTCGATAAGAGTTGTTGAGGTCACACCTCACAAATCGGTAATGTAAAATGAACCTGGTGACGACCTCGCGAAATGCGTCCTATCAGGGTTAGCGTTTGAGACTCGTGGGCCTTGATCTGAACCGACGCAGCACACTATCTTATACGATGTGCTTTTAGGCGATATACCTTGCACTGTTCATTAGTGTGGTTCCAGAGGTTGAGACAGAAAGACTAGCGCGTTGTACCCCTCAGGCTCAATACTGAGTCTTCCACTGCTGTGACTGACAATGTAATGTAGCTCTACTTCGCAGCGCCTGATTGATCAAGCGCACGCTAATGAAAAAAAAGGGGAGGGGGGGTTCATGACCCAGGGAAGCGTCTGTATCACAGCATAGGCGCAGGGATATTGTAGTCGTCAGCATCATGAGATCCACTATGAGCTTGAATTAGAGTGTACAGCAGAAGCAATAACCGCTGTCTAAATTCACCCAGTGACTAAACTTACATAAGTCTCACGTAGGTCATTGGTGGGATGATTACAGACTTTTAGAGAACTGCTTCCTGTTCATGGTGTGGAATAAGATGGGGCAGGTCTCCTCTACAAGCTTGAACCACGCTGTGGTTGCAACAGGATCCTCGCAGCGAGCGCGCTGACTATGGAAACTCCTATTCCACTTAGTCTGGAGCTCAGACTGGCACTGAATAAGGCGCGACACCCAGTTCTTGCCTACAGGTTGTGGAGGTGGATCTTGGCCGCGGCCAGCAAGTAGCGCGTCCGCCAATCGTCGTACATCAATAATCTGGGGTGGAAAGCCTCGACGATCATAGTCTAGGATCCACTGCACGAGAGACTGCTCTTCATAAGGAGATAGCTTGCGCCTAATAGATACTGTCTCTGATTGTGGCTGGGTACCGCGGAGGCGCGTATGTAGTGTTGACTTTGGTACATCGTACGCTATTGCGAGAGTGCGGAGAGACTGCTTTGGATTATTACGATAGGATGCTATAGCAAGACTTAGTCTGCCTTCACGAGAAGGCTGTAACGAATGCCGTCATTGAGTCATGGTCGTTGGCGCAGATAGAGTCGCGAGAATTTAGTGGGGTGTCCAGCTTAGTGGTGGAACACGTTCTCAGCAGCCAATTATACGATGACCCCACATTTCATGAGACTTAAGTGTTGCTCCCTGCCGGTGCTGATCGAAACAACTCTCTCAAACCCTCCGATGGCGCTGAATCAAAACTTCGCAGCCTGGTTACCAGGCGTTGGGAAACAAATCGAGATCGGTCATGCCGACATTCCCGAACCTGGCTCAGGAGAGCTCCTTGTTGAGGTGAGCTGCTTGAGACTATCAATCGTACTGCCAATACACCACCACTTACCATCCGAGTTCATCACTCTATACATCGTCACTGACTATCTAACACTCAGGCAGGTCAAAGCAGTCGCTGTCCAGCCAGCAGAATACAAGATTCAACAAGGAATGCTTCCTTTTCCGTTGAAATACCCCACCATCATAGGGTGTCAGTGCATTCGCCAGCAGCGCGTTTCTACTACAAGGGTCGTATGCTAAGTTGAGGTATGCAGTATCTTTCTCTGGCACGATCGTCAAGGTCGGCACAGACATCGCCCGCTTCAAGCTCGGGGACCGCGTTGTCACAAACAGTTGTGGGACTATCCGCAACGACGCGCGATTCGGAGCATACCAACGATATGCGCTTACCACGCAGGAGTTGACAGCGAAGGTGAGATAGCCTGTTGTTCAGCTGTGGCTCCCCTGGAGCCTGGTCAGAACTTCTGCTGGGATGACTGTTGACAATACAACGCTTCAGATCGGAGAAGTGTCTTTCGAACAGGCAGCCTCCGTCTCCAACTTATATGGTGCAGCTAGTGCACTGATTCTTCATTTGCACCTTGAAAGGCCGTCAAACAAACCCAACCCGGAGAACAAGAACAAGAAGATCCTCATTTGGGGTGCTTCATCTTCCTTTGGCGCCTATGCTACCCAGTTAGCTGCTCGAGCTGGCTACAGCGTGGTAGGAGTTGCATCAAGCAAGAACGCCAAGCTCGTCGAATCCTTTGGTGCTGCACGCTGCGTCGACCGGAAATCACCGACGGTACTCCAGGAGCTTGCAGACATCGGCCGTTTTGAAGCCGTCCTAGCCGCTGCTGACTCGGCCCAAGATCAGGTCTTACTTGGAGCTGTCCTGGCTGCCCAAGGAGGTGGTTCCTTCCTCACGACGATGGGTGTGCGAGCAGGTGTGGAGCTGCCGGCTGGAGTGAGTGGGTTCTTTAGGCAGTTCGTGGACGACTATCTTGACCCCAAGAATGCGGAGTTTACGCAGTGGGTATGGTGGGATTTCTTAGAGAGCGAGTTCGCATCTGGGGAGCTAAAGCTGGTGCCTGTCCAAGTCATAGGTGGATTAAACAAAGTGCAGGAGGCCTGGGATCTGCTTAAAGAGGGGAAAGTGAGCGGCCAAAGGCTCGCGATTGCCCCTGACCGTTAGGCATCTAGCGGGGAAGGGTGGCGGTCACGCGATTAAACCCGATACACACGATTGATATTGGTCCCGTGTATGTTATTCAGCCTGCCTCCGCGCCGCCATAACGTTGTGTCGGTCTCGGCCATCATGTGTAAGCAAGCGCCACGTGCCATAAAATTCGGATGGGGAGTCGCTGTTCTAAGGCGCCCCAATATTTTCATGACTCTTGCGCATGAGACTAGTGACCTTTCCAGTAAAGCTTGGCTTTACATGAGATTTTCCACCAACCACATATGTCAATCTAGTCGGATCTAATGCATAGCGCACAAACCCTGCGGGGCCAAGACCGCCACCTTCGCGCATTGTGTCGATATCGGGGAGCGTTTCGCTTGGTATATAGCCGTGTCGCGCAGAAACCTCTGCAGAGAATCAGTCCGAAAGAAGATGGTTGGTGTGCCTGGGAGATCGAAGGCGTGTCTTACCTGCCGTGAACGAAGAGTGAAGGTTTGTGAGCCTTGCTTTCATGCGGATGAGCACCTGTTGCACATACATACCGTCCGAGCATGGACACTAACCTTGCTTTCAACAGTGCGATGCTGGAAAGCCATATTGCGCTCGTTGCACAAAGTACGGTCATGCTTGTCGAGGTTATCAGCGACCCCGCATTTTCGTCAATCAGTTTCTCACCGAGGAATCCCCAACAGCATCACGCACCGCTCTCAGTCACAAGCGATGGCAGATCTACGTCAATCTGAAGCCTCAAATATCACCACCTGGCCGGGTCGACGGTATTCCTATGTGTCCAAGTCCGAAGGTGCACGAACGCCAGCAGCTCGTTGCCCGTTTCATCTATAGTTTCTGTCCAAATGATCCCCCGCCACGGAGGCAATCCGAACGCCTACATCATTATTGGGTGCATGTGCTGCCGAGCCTGGGTGGCAACTCCAGCACTCTAGATACAGCTATCTTATCACTGACTACCGCATACCTTGGACAGATGGAAAGCGATGTTGCGTTACAGAAGCATGCGGCATCCTTGTACGGCAATGCGCTGCATGAACTTTCAAGGGTCACATCCGTGCCAGGATTTTGCGCCGATGACCATACACTAGCTTCTATTATGTGTCTTGGTATGTCTGAGGTACGTAGAGAAATACAATGGATATCTCGATGGTACCAAGATTGCTGACACGCAGAGTTTAGATACACCTTCCGCCAATGGCGCAGAGACATGGTTGGGTCAGCCATAATACAGGAGGCTGTGAACTTCTCCGAATAAGAGGCTTAAGCATCCTGGACAGCGATTTGGGAAGAAGCCTGTTCCTCCGCTTTCGTATAACTGGGCTATGGAGCCAAATAGTATTCGAAGGTTTGCATGTGCTAAGATGCGCGCCGTTATGTACGGCTGTTGGAGCCCGGAAGTCATTCCCTTTTACTGACCCAGTACTGCGAAGCGTCTCAAAAGTGGTAAACGAAAACTATCATGACTTTTTGATGGAGAAACTGCTCGATCTTCCGGAGCTTCTAGAGGACATCCATAGCGTCATCGCATACGAGATTGGGGCGGAGAGACAGAAGCACGCTCAAAGGCTCCTGTCGAGAACAAACAAGATAAAGAAGAGCTTGGACGATTGGCTATGCTCATTCAGACTTATGCATCCCTACCCGTACACGTGGACCCTCTCAACTACCCACAGCCCACCAGATTCTGCGCGCTGTGGTCCATTCGGTCCCCAACGGTTGCAGTTCACCAATCTTTTCACTGCACAGGCGATGATCCATTACTGGGCAGCGATGGTCATCGTACTTAGATCTGTGATGGTCTGTCAAGGTATTGTTGCAGGAGGCGCTCAATTCCCACAGCAGCACAACCACGACGAGCAGTTTGGAACGGATGGCATCGAAGTTGTCGGAGGAGAGAAGGTGCCGTCCGAGCCGAGAGCAATGGCTTTGAGGTTCGCTGATTGTATCGGCTACTCTGCAGAGTACTGTACTAGCCTGGACCAGGGTACTATAGGTCCCATTATACTACTGTTCCCATTGTCGATTGCTAAGGACCTATATTCAAGCGAGGGACAGATCTTTTGGTACAAAGAGGCTTTTTGTGTTGAGGTACTAGAAGGGATAATGATCCGTGGAATGCATTGCTCTAAGATCCTCATCGACCTCCCCACTAGGAAACTGTTCTAGGTTCGATGAAAAAAAACTGCAGTCCGTCGAGGCCGACTCATTGAAGAGGGATGGCTTGGGACTATGTACGACGAAGATTTTGATGCTTGATTTGTATATCGGTTGTGAGAATGGCTGTCTAGATAAGACCGATCAACAGCGCAAGATATCGTATTGTGCAAAAGACTGACAGAGCTGGCTCCAGAACTGCTGGGCATCGAGTGGAAGTTGGCTTTGCAGGTGTGTGTTTCTCGAGTGCAACACTACACATCCGTGCATCTGCGACATGCCCGAGGCTACGGAGTGAGTACGAGGACAGGTCGACGACGACCCGTAGTAATCAATGCAGTCTCTTGACAATGTCGCTAATGCTCCTACACTGGTATATAATAGTAACGTAATTACATGCACGCGAAGGGTAACGGAACACAAGTCCTAGGACGATTGCAAGAAGAGCTATAATGGAACACTTTTGATCTTTATCGGTGTTTGGGCTTTTTCCTTGTACCTGTACCCTCTAAGACTACCGGACAATGTAGACATAGCCTCGTGCCTAGTATAGCTGTTCTTCCCTCAGGCGGCTGCTCTGTGCGACTTCAACACCTCTCTACACCAAGTCGTGGCTTCCTCTCCTATGTCAGCCTTGTACAGCCATCGCAAGTCTGGTTGCTCGCCCGAGTTCCAGTACTGGTCTCTCGGAAGCTTCACCCGCTCAGACTGTGGCAAGCGGTTGTTGCCTAGCTGCATCGTCAACACAGCAACCTTGTCGATTCGTACCTTTCGCATCTCCTCCCAAAGAGAGACCGCCTTCGCAAGGAGTGCAGGTGAAGCTAGGTCAGCCAACAGTATGGCCATCGTCAGTGCGTCTTCGAACGCCTGACACGCACCCTGTCCGGCTGTGGGTGGAATGGCATGGGCGGCGTCTCCAACCAACACTACTCTCCCGCCTGTCGTCGTCCAGCGTGGAACCTTTGGAATGCTATAATACGGCCAGATGGAGATGTCGTCCGGGCGGACATTCTCCAGTGCGGATTGGACGATGTCTGGCCATTCAGGCTTTCTGGCTTGTAGCAGATCCATCAGCAGACGTTTGTCCGCTGCTAGTGTTGCCCAGCCAGCTCTATCCTGTTCAGGATACGCCTTTTGGGTGGCTACAACGATGTCTGAGCCATCAAAGCTTTGCGGTAGCATGAGGAACCCGCCGTTCTTTCCGTGCATGATTGCCGGAAGGTTGTACATAGCGCCAGGTGGAAACCGTAGATGCGCTCGTTAGATGACTGCGCTAACGGCGAGTTGACCCGAGAAGATCGGCTTAATCTCCGGACAAACGTAGCCTCGGACAGCAGAATGAATACCATCTGCACCGATGAGAACACTTGCGTCGGCCACTGACCCGTCAGTAAACTTAAACGTCACCCTGTTTTGAGTTTCCTCGACTACATGGAGAAACCTTTTCTCATGATAAACGGGAATCATGCGGTCCTTGGCCAAAGCCAGCAGCTCTTCCAGTACAGCTTGGCGAGGAACCCGGAGTGCTTTGTAGCCATAATGTTCTTTGCTGCCCATCAAAAACTGGTCGATGGTATGGTCCTGGTCGTCTTTGAACTCTACCGCTTCAAAATTGTATCCTCGGGTTCGAACCTGCGAGTATACCCCCATGCCGTCGAGGATGCGCAAAGCGTTTGGGGCGAGCATCAATGCGCCTGCGCTCTCGACGTCGTCAGACCTGAGTTCGTATACCGTGCATCTCACCGATCGCTGCTGCAGTAGTAGAGCAAGGCTAAGGCCCTGGAATACACAATCAGAAAGCTGTGTCCGTGTGCAAAGAAGATTGGTGCGTGGCACGTACCGCTATCCCACCGCCGATGATGGCGATATCTAGCTGATGCTCGACCATGTTCCAGAAGACGTCTGAGAAGAACAAAACCAGGAACGAAGGGTAGAATATCTCTATTCGTCTTTCTGTTGGCTGCTAGGCACTTATGAGCGCAAGGCCTATCTTATATGGGTCCACATCCTTACCCTGGTCTGGAGTTGGTACTTCAAACCTCGGTGCTGCGAATCTTACGGTAGCACAAGTAGAACTAATGCAACCTGTGACTCAAGCAGTTGCGCGATCAGGTGACATCTCTTGCCTCTAATCAGCAATCATGGCTCCTAGTGGCAAAGCGAGGTGGCGTGTCTGATGTTGCTTGTACCAATACGAGAAACAACAGGCGCATCTCTAGTGTTTTAGTTAGTACCCGTTCGACTTGGAGCCATGTCCTCTCACAGATAAACTGGCGCTGCGCGCAGGTGAAGCTGTCAATAGAGGTACAATCCGCGAGCCTAGCACTAGGTCTTACGTACTAGTTGCGCCACAGGTTTGCCGCACCGTGCATGATGGCACAGACCAAGAGTCTTGCCAATATCTCGGTTAGTGATCCATCCGCCTCCTTGCCCTGGCCAAGCCCTCCCGCCATGCCAATATGCACACCGCTCAGCCTTGCAATAGCTCAGACACCAAATCAAGTCCCTCATAGCATAGACCTCGTTCCTATATCAGTCGTGCAGGTCGTTGGCCGGTCTCGCGGATTGTACTATGAATGAGGTTACCGTGCTTCCTCCAAGCTTTTCGTTGTCTCACTACAGTACGCAAAGCGTTCCTTTCCATGTTAACTCACGATCTGGCCTACGACATGTCTGCTGACTAGCCTATTTGGAATGCGCCATCTCAGTTGTCGTCCGTCTTGCACTGTGTCATGGTAACGTTGAGCTTGAAGGAGCAGATACAACCTTTTGTGGCACTTTTTCAATAAAGTCTTTGAAGCTTGTCACGCTGCCGCCTTAAGAGAACATCTCTAGAATCACTGACAGATCCTACCATTACTCTCAGTGTCCATTTCGGCTGATCAGTTGACCACCAACTCGCTTCCCATCGATAAATCCGACGAAATGGCGGCTCCAATCAGTCTGAACGTGTCCATTGTTGGGGCTGGCATTGCAGGGTTAGCAGCAGCCATCGCTTTGAAAAGAGCAGGTCACAGAGTCAAGGTGTGCACTTCACTTCTAATCCGTCTAACTCACTACAACAGACTGCTGATTGGTCGTGAAGATCTTCGAGAAGTCAACGTTTGCAGGTGATGTTGGCTTCGCCGTGTCCATTGCCCCGAATGGTACCAAGGTGTTGAGCTCTTTTGGTATGCGCCGTGCTGTTTGCAACACAACACATTGTACAGTCTGACTCCGTTTACAGGCTTCGACTATAATCGCGCCCAGGCAGTAGAGTATGAAAAGGTAGACGCGTAACAAAGTCCTCTTCGTTCAAATATTCAAGTACGGAAGATAGGTACTAACGAGTGAACAGATCGAGATAGTCAACGGTAGAACCCTGGAGACATTAGTGCAGGTAGCATTCGCGGAACAACGCAAGGTATGATCACACCCAATGAATATACCGACATCCTTCTTGCATTGCTAAATTTAGTGTAGAAATGGGGGGAACGTTGGGTCGTCCTTTTCCGACCAGACCTCCATGCGGAGCTCATGCGACTCGTTCTCGAAGACAATCCGGGTACACATGTGCCAGAGTTGATACTCGGTGCGCGCGTCGTTCATGTGGTACATCTTGCCGGTTCAGCGCTGTTGACATGCTTACTGAAAGCTGACGGTACCTGAAGGACATCAAGTCCGCAACCATCACTTTAGATGATGGGTCCAAGACCACGTCGGATCTCGTCGTGGGGTCCGATGGTGAAAGAGTATGTACACCTATGAGAGAACCTCCAGGCACTCTTCTAAGTCATAACCATAGTCAGTGGTCAAGATGGCAGAGGGCTTCCAAGGTACTTCAGTGCTTCGAAAGAGCCCGGTTAGCATCTTTCGTTGCATGGTGCCGACGAAGGAGTTGGAAGAGGACGAGACGCTTCGGTCGTATCTGCAAGCTACAAAGGGCTGTCTGACAGCGTTTACGGACGGTAAGCGTGTCCTGACGTGGTGGGCATGCAGGGAGTAAGTGACCTTATCCCCAAGTTGCTGTTTTGATTGGCTGCCATTCGAATGGCCACGCGTAGAGAACATGCTGAGACGTATGACAGCGGCAAACTGCAAGACTTAGAGGCAGGTTATCCAAACGCAGATGCAACAGGCTCCCTCAAAGGTAAGGCAGAGATATGTAACATGTGACACCATCTACAGCAGTTCGGCTAACGGTGTCTTAGAATTCAACAAAGAAGAGCTACAGTCGGGACTTTTACAGGAATACCAAGGCTGGCATCCCACCATTCAAAGGGTACTCAGGTAATTGCAACTGGCTTTCGCCCACCTAAAAGAGGCGATCAGTCGGCTTACTGGGCCTATAGGAAAGCAATGAAGCCCTCCAACTGGGACATCAACTTCACCTCTCCACCTTTCTGTTGGACCAAATCAAAAGCGGTCTTGATAGGCGACGCAATTCATTCAGTGAGGATCCTCCAAGCAAATAATCTTTCGTTGAAGACCACTCACAGTACATAATAGATGTTCCCAACAACTGGCCAAGGCGCATGCCAGTCACTGGAAGACGCAGCGGCTCTCGGGATACTCCTTAGCGATTTGAAGTGCAAAACAGACTTGGCTACGCGACTTCATATGTTTCAGACCCTCCGAAGCGCACGTGTGATGTCAGTTCATGCCATGTCATCGGTCTTGGTGGGACAGGAAACCCGAATGAACGAGAAGTTGGCGAAAGCTCTGCCTGGAGGCAAGCCGTTCTCTGGCCATATGGAGCATCTTGATTTTACCAACACGTATGTATACGACCATTCCGGATGGTATTCTGAGCTGATCTGGAAGGTATGATGTCCTACACGAGAGTAGAGCAGCTATGCAAGCCATGTTGCATGAAGCATCTCTCTAGACATAGCTTACTCGCACACGGCGCAAGGAACGCATCTAAGGCGAATTCGAGTGCTGCACTTGGAGTGTACCTTGATGGCAGATTGCGCTTGGTAGTTTGGAAGAGCGTGCTAGAACACGTTTGATAAACTTAACGAGCATCTGCATTTAATATTGTGAGGTTAAAAATCGTGAAGTTCTTGCTAAAACTCGCCTCCCATCCATAGGGTTGCTGTTGCTCTGCGACCTCCTAATACTGTCAAGGTCTTATGCCTGAAATTTTGGACTCATCATGTCTTGTGCCACGATCACATGGCTGATACAACGTGATCGAGAATAAGATCAACGTCATGTATGTAACTATCAACCTTGCCGCGGTAGAGCGTAACGACCGCCAGGTAACTTTGCGCTTGTTTATGCTCGTCCTTCTCGGTACACTCCTGCTGGCGTTGAAACTGCATCGCGTACTGCTCGATCTCTGTGCATCAAAGCAATTAGGCCGGCGAGCAGTCCCATCTTGATAGAGCCTACACTTTGGACGTGATGTGCATAGTGCGCAACCCGTCCTTTCGCATTGGGTGGAAACGTCTGCATTTACATGAACGAGCAACAGCTTCTGTTAACAATTGATATTCAACAATATATACCGGAACATTGCAGCGGCGAGAAGGCCTACCTTCCTGTCGGTTTGAGATTGAAAGCACTCGTCAGGGCATAGTAACAACGGTGGGCGTCAAAAGATGGTCAAGAGCAGCAAACATGTGAACAGAGAAGGATAGAGGTACTGCGCCTTCTTGCTATCTAGTTAGGACTGACACGAGTACAGATCACTTATTAACAAACCAACCTAGACGGACAGTTAGTGGCCGTCTTGTCGTGTATTCAGAAACTTCCAATACCGTTAGATGAATAAACAAGGCAGAGAATCCTCCAAGTAAACCAGGTGGTCCGCCATTGAAGCACTCATAGACGTGGAGCGAGTCATCTGCGATCAGTTAAATGGGCTTGATGAGTTAGAATGACGGAAGCGGGTTGCACCACGTACAGCAGGAGACGACGAAGTAAAGGTAAACCTATCTCACCACTAGTTCGACTTACGTACCAATTATCCAACCTCTCATGCCATGCGATTGGAGTCCTCTCGTGTCAACCCCGGAGCTGCAGTTGTGAGCGCGTATCAAGCGGACTTCGCCACTCACCTAAGCCTGAACGACGCGAGATCTCGCTTCAGACTTGCTGCAACGGAGTGTATCTAGAGCTGGCTGAAGGCCGATTTGCTAACAGCCAGCTCACTTAGAAACTTCAGGTCTCACGGATGAGGTAGTGAACGCGATATGCGGCCTGTATGGTCGCGACACACATAACGGAGAGACGGAATGCACAGTAAATATAGTATTACATGATCGACCCATAAGGCTTAATCTAGACTCAAAGTAATTCACCCTCTGCGCATCAATGAAGCCAATTGGGCAGGCTAGTCCTATACACAGAATACGGCTTGATCAATGCCAACTCTTGCCATAACATCTCAAGTGTAATCGAACCACCACCGAGTGATGCCACGGTAATCAATATAAGGAAACACTAGCAGTCAAATGTCAAAAGCCATCCTGACCCGCCGTTGTGCGAAACTGCAACGCTTCCCTCCTGGCCCTCTGGGATCCTGGTGAAGAAAGACATGACGCGCATGCAGTCTACGTCCCCCACAGTATGCTTCTCGTCGCCCACACCCCAGCCTGTGAATGCAGGCTGACCGACCCGCTTTCCGATCCGATTGTTTGCAGGGTCATGCAGAGAGTTCCAGGTGACCGGGCCCGTAGGCAGGCTGATCAGCTCGAAGACATTGACGTCGGCCTGGCCGTTAGCAAGAAACGCACTTCCAGGGAACGCCGCCCAGCTCAGACTGCAGTTCGCTGCCGTAGTTGGGATTTCGTAGAATGTGATGGCCTGGCCGACCACCGTCTGTTTGTTCGTGAAGACGTTGATGGGGTGGCGGCTCGGGGAGGCAGAGTTGGGATGGATGGTGTTTACGCTATCGGCCCGGGGATTGGATCTTATACTCTTCACGCCTTTTGTGCAGGCATCGTTGGCCACGGGATTTGGCATGGGCACGAAAGGTACAGGAGTCGATGCCGGCACATCAACGTCGGGGCACACGCCCTGATTGTGGCATCGTCGACGCTGCAGCAGCCGGCATATCCGGTCTGTGCGCAAGTGTACCACTGGTAGCCGGCGGGGCATTCGTTTGTCGTACGGGAATGAAGAGCGCCGCCGTTGTTACTCTGTGCTAGAAGGGCATGTACGATGCTGAGAAAGGAGGTGGCCGCAAGGAAAATGGAACTGGGAGGAGCATACATGACTGGCAGGCAAGGCGCAGAGTCTGGTATGTTGCGACGCTAGTGGAGAATACTAACAGCAGAGACGGGAAAGACAAGGAGGTAGGAGATAGAGGATAAGAGATAGGAAATAAGTTAAGGAGCTTCAGAAGATGCAAGATTTGAGATTGGGTTGTGATGGTGATCTGCAGCGAACTCAGTCGTGCTTGTACCTTCAATGTCTACAAGCTCAAGTGCAGATAGTTGACTCGAGCGGTTCCCAGTTTAGAATTGTCTATATATAGCGCTGAACTGAAACCTGGGCAGGCATTCGTGCTTTTCCTCGACATTCGCCCGCAAGAGTTAGGCTTGTCAATCACAAAGGCATGAGCCACCCTTGTATCGATCCCTGGCGCATCTACCAGGCGTCCACCCTGGTGCAAAACATCGCAGAAAGGCCAACAAGCCCAAGTCGCTCGCGGGCCTCGTCGAGGTCGTTGCATAGGTCAAAAATGGCGTTCTCGAAAAAAGAGATTGGCGTTCTGCTGCGAATGCTGAATTATCCAGCTGCATTAGGGAGCATCATGCGAGCCCGTCGGTGCTAGCGCAGTTTGGTTTTCGCTTCCAGTACGCTCAACAAGGCCGAGTCACAGCCAGCGGCTATCTTGACAGCTGCGACAACCGTCCATATAGGCATGCTGACTCTATTGGGCTATGGCGGGTTATCTTAGCTACAGACAGGCAGTAATACAAAGTGTTTGCGTGCATAGACTGGGCTAACCTAAGAGCTGACATACACACTGGCCTCAATTCCCCTTGTAGTCTACAGGAACTTGCGAGTGCGTAGTTCAAAACGTAACGTAAGCTGTCCTTCTAATAGGGTAGGCCAGGTTGCTTCACTTAGCACAGTTGTAGAATCCGTGGCTTCTTGGGAAAGTCGGTCCTTTCCATGCGCTGAGGCTCAGCTCCAGCCGCATATCGGTTCGCTTCCAAGCTAAAGCGAAGGTCTTTCGTCGCGCTCAGCCTCGTCTCCATCAAGCGTCACAAAGACGAAGCTTTCGGCTCTATTCTGCATGGAGTCTAGCGCGCCGAGCCACACCGCAAATACACCTGGTTCATCTCAGTCGTTTAGAGCTGGTGGATTGTAGCTAAAGTTGGCCTTCTGTAGCCTGTGTGGGCTGTACCGAATAGTTTGATTAGGCAGGTCGATTTCAGGCTCAGTAAGATATGTGTGAGTTGGGCTTACTAGCCTAACGTAGTCAAGCTGTTTCAGACACGGTATGCGTCGGCGCCTAGTAATACTGGCGGCCAAAGCAAATCGTCAAGATAGCCGAAAGAGGTGTAGAAGCAGAAAGGAGACTGGGCTTTTCGCTTTAGACTCCTCCAACCTGCTCTTGTAACTGGGCTAGCCCGACGTCCCTCTAGCAACTGACAATCACGGAGACACGGAAAGGGCTACAGCCCGTTGATGGCAGGAGAGGAAAGAGTACAGTCGCTGATGTATGCTGCCGACTAGTATGTCGAAGGTGAGTGTGTTACGTACTTCAAGGATTGATTCAGGTTACAGCTTCCACTGCGATGAAACCTTGCTCCTCGTACTACGAAGATTTCTACCACATGCTACGTGTGGTATGCAGATGGAAACACCACCTACACCAACATGGAACTGAATCTATAAGGTTGATACTGACTCTTGTGGTGCCGTAGTGGACACTGGATGCTAGTTGTTGCTTGGGTGCAGAAGGATTACCCCGGAGCGTGACTTTGTTCACTCTATGCTCCACTTGCTGCGCACATTACTGATACTGTATCAGGATGGAGCCGCGTCGAGTGCAATACCACCCTTCGCGTTGGTGTTGGCGCCCCTATCAAGCAGCAGCTTCACCACCTGCTCGTGGCCTCTCTTTGCCGCACACAAGAGCGGCGTCTGGCCCCCCTCATTTCTTGCGTTTGGGTCCATGTCACCCTCGTTCAGCAGCAGTTCTACCACGGTCATATGCCCCTGTTTTGCTGCCAACAACAGCGGTGTCTGATTGTAGTTAGTTGTGATCTGGGCCCTGGCTCCTTCTCCTAGCAGTGTTCGAACCGTCCCCTCATGTCCATGTTCGGCAGCCCACAGCAACGCCGAGCTTCCAGACTGCTGTATGCTGTAACGGTAGAGATAGCAATTCAGCAGACGATACAGGCGGCAGTTAGCTTGTGCAAAGGCATTGATATCGCGCTCCGATTGTAGATCCTTCGACATGATATGGAGCAGCTTGTTCGCTAGAGCGAGCAAGGACATGGCTGAAGTAGTGCCAGTCTGCTATACCACTGTCGAGGTAAAACCCTTACCGATGCTTCCGGGTATTACAAGCCGGTTCAAGACCAGACTTCCGATCTCAGGCAGTGCCGACTGGGCCGCTGATGCAGGATGTTATTTACAAAACAGCGCGGAGGCAGTGCATTGGCCTGTGTATCGGAACAGTATTCTTCCACTTCCGAACACTTGACAGTCGCCGGCGCGGACGAGGACAGGCTCAGAGGTGCGCACTAGCAGGCAGCATGTCTTCGATGCTACCTGCTGAGCGACTGAAGGATCAGAGGACAGGCTCTTTTAGATTGGTGGTGCATTAGCCTCAACCATATAGTCTTCGGTTCTCATTACACCCTATACAGCCACGCAAGTATTAAGTAGTACGTCTCTGTGTTCTTTTAACCAGGCGTCCCTTCCATCACCTCCGTGCAACAGGAGAACTTCCCTCTGCCTTTGAGAATCTCACAGAGAACGACAGTGATGTCAAGACGGGCGATAAAGGCAGCGGTCATGCGACCTTGGCTGCGTGACTAACTAGCGTTACTACTTAGTCTCAGGCCCAGCTTGATTAATGTGACAACTCTAATATCCCCAAAGTTTCGACACATGATGTCGTCAACGTATCATCGATGACAAAATGGTCGACGACTACACGTGGTCGCTCAAAGTCCCGGCATATGTGTCCGTCCCTCATGCAACGGGCGCAACATGGCAGTCTATCATTGCACTTCAAGAAGCAATATCAGCGTCATCATGAAAGGCCAAGTAATTCCATGCGCATGTAGGACTTACGTATTTTGAGTTTTGTTCCAAGGCATGTAAGGGCACGTATTCGACCTCCCAGCTACGCCAACCATCTTTCGTCGGATACGACCCTCCATTAACGATTGCACAATAAGGCTGTATACCAAGCCACATCCTATCGTACGCCGACATTGTGCGCGTGTCAAGGGGCCTTAGCAGAGACGAAGCCTGCACATCAAGGCTTTGGTGGTAGTTCATGGACCCGAAACATTGTCGGAACCATTCGCACCCCTGTCGAAATCCCCAGGAGGCTTGCGTCTTACAGAGGGCGGTGAACATAGTCCTACAACCCTCTATCAGAAATGATGTTAGCTGTATAACCAACATCTCGAGAGCACTGCGTTCACTGGTAGGTGTGCTGAGTGCTTAGGGCTTACAAGCAGTGCTTCGAGTTTCGCAGCTCGACTATTTTCAGTGCGCACAAGGTACCGGAAATAACACAACGTAACTCTGTGGCGGTGTATGCACGGACTAAGTGATACTACAAAATGCACGCTATAACACTGTTAGCGAATGAGGATTGGTTGGCAGCTGGGCCAAGTGTATGTGCACGTACGTTCTTCACTCCATACTGATTGCTGGGCTGCGACAGCCTTGCCGCTTGGTAAGGTTACTCGCTTATCACGAGCAGACTTCACCTATTGCCGCCCAGGATGACAACTCACTATGGACCGGTCGTGCGCTACAGGAGGCTACAGTTAGCACAGCAAGCCGGCAGCGTAAGGGCACGTGATGCAACTCGTCGAGCATAATGGAATGATCGTTCTTACGCAGATTTTGGGTACCCAATAGTCTAGAGGCACGACTCCGCTGTTAGCAGTGTTTGTCAGCCTACCATATATACCTCCAAGCTGAACCAGCAGGAAGGTCGGCCTTTTTGTTTGCTCACATTGTCACACGTACGCCTCACCGTTGCACATGCGGCGCTCTGATGTGTTCCAAGAAATCAAACGTGTGTGTCATTTGTTACATGTCTGGGTCACTTTGACGAAGAGACTGACCTCTGCAATGCATGTGCGTATAGTGAAGAGAGCAATACAAGCCGGAAACCCAGAACACGATTAGAGACAACGACAAACCCAGCCAGGATAATCCCACGAACAACAAGCAACACGACACCAACGTGACCTTCCAAGCGTTGCCGTCCAAGCGCAACCAACCGTCTGCCACAACTGCCATACACAGCCCTGTAGGTAGACGCCCTAGCAATCAAACTCCAAGAACCATCCAGACCCGCCACTGTGCTGAATCTCAACACGCCCTTCCTTGCCTTCCGGGATTCGGGTGAAGAAAGCCATGTCTGGCTTGCAGTCAACCGGCCCCACACTGTGCGCCCTGTCACCCACACCCCAGCCCGTGAAAGCCGGTGATCCGACTTGCTTGCCAATGACGTTCTTCCCGGGAGCATGCAGAGTGTTCCAAGTGGGAGACATCGTAGGAAGGCTGTTCAGTTCGAAAACGCTCACCGACCCTTCGCCCTCAGCAACAAACGTGCTACCATCATAGGCCGCCCAGCTCAGGCTACAGTTCTGCGCGTTGGCCGGGATGTCGGAAAAGGTAATGACCTGGCCGACAACAGCGTCTTTGGTTGACCAGTTGTTGACAATGTTGTCGATCGGATATGCGGTGTCACCCATCTCTCGGGACACGCCATCCACCCTGGGGTCGTGTCGCTGGTTCATCATACCAGCTGTGCAGGCAGGTTCGTCCACAGGACTCGGGTTTGGCGGAGTATATGTTGGGAGACGGGGGTCTGGGCACACACCGTGGTTGTGGCACGCATCAACGGTGCAGCAACCGGCGAAGTTGGTTTGCGCGCAAGTGTACCACTGACTGCCAGCCGGACATTCGATCGTGGTACGGGAGTGTAGAGAACCACCGTTGACGTTGATTGCTGGCAGGGCCTGGGCCGCGCCGAGGAAGAAGAGGAGGGAGGGGATAACCAACTGGGAAGGAGCAGGCATGGCGAACGGAGAATGCTCAAGCTGGAATGAACCGTAACGTTGGAAAAGGGGGATAGAGGAATAGGAAGATGAAAGAAAATGCAGAGAAGATGCGGATGCTGTGTGTTTGGGTACGAAGATAGTGATCGCTATCTGTAGCGGGATGAGTCCTACTTGTACTTTGAGTGTCTGCTATCTGTGACCTCTGTGCAGACAATGCATTCCCGCCTTACTTCCCTTGTACTCAGCCTAGCAGTTTCTATATATGGTGTATGTTCTCTAAATATGGCATGATAGATACTCTACGCTTTGCGTCTTTTCCTCATAATCAATACGCTCAGCACCGCAGCGCACGCACAGATACTGCCAACAGGGGAGGTACAAGCCACACGTGCACAGCCTTTGACGATGTCAAGGCTGATAACTCGTGCGATAGAGAGACACAGGCGAAGGGACACAGTCCCAGGCAGTGCAGACGTACAGCGCAATGGCCAGATCGAGAGTGAGCAAGAGAAAAACGTGGCTGAGCTACCTAATGAAGTCCACTAAGGGGCGGGCAAGGCAGTTCGGCGTAGAGTGTCTTGCAGTGAAACATAGGTCCCACATGCACAGACTTGGCGACTTAGTCACCGGTCTAACCGCATCGGGGAGCAACATGCGAGCCACTTTGCGCTAGTGTGGCTTGGCCCTTATTTCTGCCGTTCCACAACCAGGCTGAGCT
>JAESFQ010000284.1_pt1 | contig 18435 bp, 17 predicted proteins | sample 9269431 | NCBI WGS metagenome assembly JAESFQ01 (sample SAMN14502588, study PRJNA617103) | algae metagenome | isolation source: Plectolyngbya sp. WJT66-NPBG17 and co-occurring heterotrophs from well... | place: USA: Mojave Desert, Joshua Tree National Park, California | collected 2006-08-06
ACTACCGGTGCCTCACTACTGCTCCGCCCGTTGAGGATGCCGATCTAAGCTAGGCAGTCCAGGAACATGCCCACTCGACGAAGTTTGTTCAGCCACAAGCCCACGGCCCCTCCAAAAAGGTGAGCTCGTCACAGACGTTCGCTCACGCCCGCATCGCAAACGCAAGTGACGCCGTTTCACCAAGCGGGTCACTTCGTATTCAAAAATCCTTCTGTGCGTCTAGACGCGGATCCGCGAGGTTGTGCCGGTTGTCTTTACTCCAAGAATGGGTGTGGTAGACGATCGTGCGCGGATCAGGACATAGTCTCAGCTGGCCTTTCCGCATTGGACGCTCATCACAGTCTCAGCATCTCATCCGTATATATTCGAACGTTAGTTTGACTAATAAGGAAAGCTGGTTGTTTCGGAGACCTTTGCCACGTGGGGGGAGAGTGGAAATTGCGGGGAGTTGGGTCGAACAGAACGAAACTGAGTCATTTGGCAATGGCACCAATGCGTTTCCAGCGGAGCAGCAGACCGCTGACGATGGCAGTTTGATATCGACCTTTCTTGGCCTGACAGTGGAAATCGAGTATTAGATTCGGACGACCGTGGCGCGATATCCAGCTACGGCGCCACTACATCCCTCGGTAGTTAGCCCTGTAATCTATGCACGCTGCACCATGTCTGCAACACTAAGCTACGACTCCCACCATGTGTCGATTTGAGGTAACACCTGCGAGTTGCACACCAATCACAAACTCGCTAGTACCCCTGTCTCGACGAAGGTCTTTGCTTTCCTTCCGATCGCTGCCAGGGGTCCGTCCTGGTAGGTTTGATCGAAGCTGAAAGTTTCGACCACTGCACGCATTACAGGATCGAACACTTCGGTGCGGACCGTTTGTTTGGACAAGTTAACCGCAGAAACGCGTCAACCTTGACCTCCTACCAAGATGAACCAGCCTGTGATCCTACAGGTGATTAAAGTCTACGATGATCGCATGATGAGCCGTTCAAACAACTTAGCTAAGTCGTTGGCACCGTTGGCCTTCTGTTTGAAACAACTCCGATGCTGCAAGATGTGCAGGAGCGGTCCGGTCAATCAAATGAGTGTGCTGGATATCGATACCCTGTGCGTATCTCTTCCCCCAACGAAACGCCTGCAGTATGATTGGGCACTAAGTGAGACATGTCGTCTGATACCTCATTTCCTATTCGAGTAATGCCGGTACATTCCCATCTCATTTCCAGCTTACGAGAGCTCCCAAAACGGACGGACAAACAACGACCATCCTTACACATTATGCCCAACAAAGCCCAACACGTTGAGAAGAGGAACAACCCTCGGTGTATTCTGGTGAAGCAGGTTCAACAGCACCGGTCGTTAGGGCTGACTGTGTAGTACTCATCTTGTTCATGATCGGCAGAAAAACGGTCGATGATCTCTCCGAGAGAAGGCCCGATGAAGCCGTTAGACATGGGGAGGCTCCGTGCCGTCCACGGGGTTTGCCCATCTCGGGGGATCTGTGACTGGGGTTTGCAAGAAACCACCTGATGGCGATTTGTGCGGTAGTATTGCGGTCATTAATGCCCTACGCATTCATGGTGTTGTGTTGTGGGCCGATGTAGAAAATTTAGTAATCAAAAGTGATGCTGACTGGGGGGGGAGGCTCGGAAAAAGGTCAAGTCGCGTCGTTTATGCTGGGTTAAGGGTGTTTGCTGCCTCGTATGGGTGTCGTGAACCCCGCATGGGTATGCGCGGTCGGTCTTGCATGTGCTGCATTTGCACGGCAATACTTCCCGGTGAGGTGACTCCTCAATGTCGGATCCATTTGCCCGTGATAACAGCGTCCCTTTGGATGTTTCTGTGGTGTTGCTACTCCGAATCGCACTGCCGTGTGGTCATGCTCACTGCCGCTTTCCTCCAAAAGTCGGATACGAGAAAGACGTGAATAGGATTGATGCGCATGGTAACTTATTGCCCCTTTTCTCATCCTTGTTTGCAGTGAAGGCGAATCTCGATGCCTTTCGCCTCGTAAGATGTGTTGTAGCAATAGCAAGGTAATGAGTATACAGTGGTTTTCTGCAAACATACATATTAATGGCAAATGAAATCAATAGTGTATATCAAACAGGCGAAGGCACAGTCGCCTCATCGCTCAAGACGGTGCTTGCAGCCATGGGCAAGCTGCCCGGATTTCCCAGCATTCTACCATGTGCTTCCAGGAGCTTCTCGTGACAGAATCCGATGAGCTTCTGTCGAAACTCAGGATTGTTGTGTGTACATAACTGGTAATGATCGCAATCAGCAACCATCATCTCTTCTTTTGGCAAGCCTATCTTGGCTAACTCGTAGTTGACTATCTATGGCAGGTGTCAGAATATTACAACGCGAAGGCCAGAAATCTATAATCGAATGGACAGTCTGGACATAACATACCACGTAGTCTTCTACTCTCCATCTGCGTCCAAGTAGCTTCGTCTCTTCTACTCGCATCGCCTTGCTTTCTCGGCCGTCCCATATTGATAACACAGGCAGATCAGGAAGGAACTGGCTGATGTATTTTTCAAACGCCTCTGAGAGGGAGCGGACGTATTCGGTTCTCCAGTCCAGGTCCATGAGCTCCTTATCGAGGGTCTTTGATCTTCTGGAGGTTTTCGGTCTTGTGACAACACCTAGTATGTTCTCCTGGTCCGCTCGATTGGCCGGTGTAAGGTGAGGTGCTCCAAGCATGATGATTCCAACTGTAGTGTTTACTAGATCTTCATGCCATCGGGTTGGGAAGTCGCGCAGCTCGGCTCCACCTGACTTCCAGAAAAACTGGCTTTCGTTAGTATTGTTTCTTCTTCGTGGCTGCATAAACTTACATCTTTCACAATAATACCTCCAATACCATGGCCCAGGAAAACCATTGGTAGGGACATCGTCTGCATTTTTGGTTAGATGAATAGCTGGTTTTGAGGGTGTAACTACTTACATCAGTCTGCTCACGATACTCATGGAGCAGCTGCATCATCGTGTGCGACAGCTCTCTTACTTGAGTCCAGCGATGGAACTCTTTTCCGTTGATTTTCAAGCCATGTTCGAGTACGATAATCTGTATGTTCATGAAGTGTTTGACAAGATCGCGTATAAGTGGTTCGTCGTGCACGCTATCTCTATTCCATAGCTCGACGGGAGGATCACCCAGGCCGGGTACAACGACGACACTATATGTATATCAATGAATGAATCCTCATCGTGTAGATATACTTACAATGCGTCAGGCTCCATCGTGTGCGTGAGATCATTTGGTAGGTGCAAAGGCCTAAGCGAGCAGCCTTTTTGGTGAACAATCGAAGGATCTTTTGACCACCCCGAACTCACAGAGCTGATACGATCTAAAGATATTTGAGATAATGGCATCGCCCTCGTCCAATGACCGCTGGACGCCCTTGGAGAGGTACCAGATGTTGATAGTGATGGTGATGCGTCTGAAATGGTCGTACCAGGCGAAAGGGTAAACCCATCAGCTGCTATCGGCCTATCAAAATACTCCTCGGAATCATTCAGAGAATCTGGACTGTCTAGAACAGAACGTAATGTAGCCGATCGCGTCGTATATGATGATGTTGTATTGGAAGATTGGCCCTCTTCTTCTGAACTCCTCAAACTTTTAGCGCTTTCCACTTTTGCTGAGACACTCAGACTCTCAGCTTGACCCATATCCGAGCCAGGGCTTGATTCTTGAAACTGTGATGGTTCTTGTTGTATGCCTTTATCAGCCGGTAGGTAAAACACGGTAGATTCGTTAGCAGATGGTGATGCTTCTTCTACTAATGTCGTGAGACCAAGTGCATTCTCATGTGACTCTAGCTGGGTATCCTGGGCTTTCCGCCGTGAAAGTATAGGGAACCTCTCCTTGGCTGCATCTTTGACAGTGTCAAAAGCTTTGGAGACCACAGTGGAAGTCTCCGTATCGGTCCAGGCCAGAGATGCGATAGTAGGCGATTTATGACGTGCCAGATTTACGCAAAAGTCAACCACAGTATGGCCCGTTTCGAATAACGTAGAGGTTGGCCTTCACGAGGTCAAACTTTGGTTCTGTAATAGAAAGAATGACTGTTCTCTTACCTCTGAGATTCAACAGACGCCCTACCAGATGGCTCTCTTTGTGCTGCAAACCAAGGATCGTCAAGTGCCTCGGAGGCTGTTAGTCGATTCTCGGGAATGGCCACCAAAAGTTTCTCGATTAGATTACATCCATCCTGTGAAACGTTGCGTTTATACAACAACTGGCTGGGGAAGGAGGTCTTGCGATCGACGTACGATGCCAAATTTTCGAAAGGCTGGCGGCCGGTAAGAGCCCGAAAGACTAGTGCGCCAAAAGCCCAGATATCTACAGCATTCGTATATGAGTCGTACCTAGAAAGAGCTTCGCAATGAAGCAAACCATGCTGTGCTAGGACTTCGGGTGCCATGAAGCCACGTGTGCCAGTGAATGTATGAAGCGACGCGACGTCCTCCATACGCTTACTGATTCCAAAATCGCCAAGCTTAACCCACCAATCAGGGCCGCGCTCCTTGATGAGCACGTTTTGTGGCTTCAGATCGCGATGAACGAACTTGTGGTTGTGCATACATTGGAGTCCTTCTAGTATCTGATGAGCGATCTGCTGGACTTCATGTTCTGGTAGTGGGCCGAACTCGTCAAGGTATCCACTCAGATCACCGTGAGGAAGGTATTCCATCGAAATGAACACGTGCTGTTCATCTTCGTACCATCCGAATGACTCGACAAAACATGCGTTGAACTAGATCCATGGATGCGTCAGTCTGCATCACGTGATAGGCCACGGTTTAAAAATGGGGTGGACGACAACTCACTTGCTTCTGAGAGAACTTTGCTATCGCGTGCAGTTCGTGTGCATAGTCTGTTACACCTCCCTTCTTGATCTGCTTTACAGCTCGTTCCTGCACGTCACTGTTGCTTCCTACCAGCTTCTCCAGCCAAACGAGCCCGTATGACCCCTCACCGAGGGCTTTGATCTTCTCCCACTTCTGCTTGCTTCGAATCTTTCTCTGGAGAGCATTAGTACCCGCCGTCTGGATCACATGGACCGTGACACCTTTCTTGAAGGTTGTCTCCAGTTTGGAATCGGCCACTAAGTCCGACACTAGCGCCATAGCTCCGGTATCCGTGGAAAGTGGGGCAGCCCAAGCGTATCAAGTGCAAGCAGCGAAGGCCTGGGAAGACCAAGACACAACACACGACAGAAATTAATGAAGAAACAGTGTGCAAAGACTCTTTGACGGATGATTTTCGACGAGTGTGGTGTACTTCAGAGGCAGCAGCTATGTCGTGATCCAGCCCCAGTCTACCCCGCTGATGCACTCAAGTGGCACGGCAGGCACTGCCCCTCCGGCCCCCTACCGCGCATATGTGGTAGGATCCGGCTATGTCGCTCTTCTCGTGTCTATATTAACCAGCCTTGCGCTGTCTCACATAGCCTCTCCCGCGTCTATTTGCAGCTTTGACGGCCCCTCACTCACAGCCAGGGACGACTATCCCTACCCCTTCCGTCTGATCCTAGACAATACTCCGCCGATCTGGGTACTACCATACACCCATACTCTCCAGTACTTCCTCATCACTCACTTTCTCCCCAATTAGTCTCGGTCTATAGTGACTCGGAAATCTCCTCGCAACAGTCAAACAACACTTTGCAATGGTAGTAGAATTGACCCTTGCAGCCATCGCGACTGTTGATCTAGCGATAAAGTAGGTACCCCACCCGAGTAGCGCATAGCTGTTTAACCGAGCTTCTAGGTACGGAAAGTATCTTGTCGACATATACAACAGCTACCGAAATGCGTCCAATGAAATCAGCGAAAGGCTGTTGATAATGCAAGCGAACTGGTACAAGATCCAAAAACAACTCAACTACCTCAAGCGTATTCAGGCGACACTAGATGAGGACTATAAGGCCCTACAAGACCAAATACTTGGAAACTTGGTGAATAGATTGAAGGTGGCGATGAACGAAGTCCAGAAACTCGAAAAGAAACAACACCTCGCTGCAACCACCCAGGAAACGACGAAAGAATCGAGATATAGAGCTTGGAAGTATCCTTTGATCAAGAAGAACTTGGACGCCGCCATAGGCGAACTGAAGAAGTGGCAAGAAGAGTTTGACCCAACCTGGTATCATACCATGCGAATATCGGATACGTTGATTGACGCCGAATTGAACGAATCAAACTTACCTACGGCCAATACACCGGCGGAGGATGCCGCGCGTAAGATAATGTCGTCAGCGAGGAGTGTTCGCGACACTCTCAAATCGCATTCGCAAAACGGACCTAGCATGTTTCTATCAGCGGAGACAACGTCGGGATTCGTGCGTACAGCGATCCCGCACTCCACTGCATCCTTGGTTCAACGTGGCCCCAAGAGCACGTTGTACATCTTGGACTCTGTCCCTAGCACGCCCGGCATCAATCCCGAGACGCAGAGCAGAGACGTACGCGATCTCGCTCGCAAGTTCACAGGAACAGATCCGATGAGTTTCGGCTTGCTCAAATGTCGCGGTGTCGCTAGAGTATACGATGCGAGCTCCGCCATCAAGGCCTTCGATTTCTTGTTCTACATCCCGCCCTCTCTGCGATCACCACAAAGTCTACGGAACGTATTGATCGAAGCAAGACCTAACGTCAGTCTTAGCACACGCTTCCATCTCGCACAACAGCTAGCACGATCACTAAGTTACGTCCATACATACGGCTTCGTACACAAAGGTATCAGGCCTGAAACAGTCCTCATTTTCGACAGCGACACCTCCAAGCTCGCAGCCTCTTTCCTGCTCGGCTTCGAGAAATTTCGCACGGCAGAAGGACGCACATTGAAAACCGGCGACTCCGCTTGGGAGAGGGACTTGTACCGTCACCCGCGCCGACAAGGCTCAAGACCAGAAGACGAATACGTAATGCAGCACGATATCTACAGCCTGGGTGTCTGTCTCCTGGAGATAGGAATGTGGCGCACGCTCGTTACATACAACAACAATACGACCGACTCTCCCATCCCCTCGCAACTCCTACCGCCACCAGACTACACGGAGAAGAACGAAGTCGGCAAGGCGACTTCACTGAAAGACTCGCTTGTCGCTCTTGCGCAGCGCCAATTGCCAAGTTGCATGGGCGACAAGTATACCGATATTGTCGTTTCATGCCTCACGTGTCTTGATGAAAGTAACCCGGATTTCAGCGACGAAAGCGAGTTCAGGGATCAAGACGATGTTATTATCGGTGTACGATATATTGAAAAGGTGAGTACTGCCATTGGACTCGGAATGACGGTGCGCACACTGGCTCTGGGCTGACGTTGTATTAGATCTTGCTGGGACTGAGTAACATCTCAGTTTAAAAAGGCGGTGAAATCGGTTCTCATACCGCGATTCAGCACGCATATTCACCCAATACACGTCGCAAAACCTCACTCACTCCATCACAAACACTCAATTCACAATACAATGCAGTGCAATGCAATCTATCATATCATATCATATTTTTACACATCTTCCACGCACCATCTGATGCTTTTTGAAGCCACATTTGCCCATTGGGTATCATCGCTTCGCCCCATACCCAGTCCAGTCCGGTCCGGTCCATGCCCATACCATGCTATGCAATACTTTGGTGGTGAAGAAAAACAAAACAAAAAACGCCTTCGCTATGCATACAAAAACGAGGAATTTGGTACAATCCCAGCTCTAATCTCGGTATGTCATCTGGACTCCAGTCTAACGGAATAGGGTAGGGTGGGGCACGGTAGGATCGGATGCCTAATCCGAGAGCTCGATAGCATCGTCTTCGGTTGCACCGGGTTTTCCACTGGGGTCAGAGGCACCGTCGATGTCGCCACCATCATCGTCATCTTCTTCTCCTTCATCATCATCGTTGCCGGAATGCTCGTCGAAAGTGTCTTGGCCCTCTTCGTCTTCGTCTCCTTCCTCGTCGAGATCAGACTCCTCGTCGTAGTCAAGAAGTTCTTCCTCTTCGCCGTCAAGCATCTCGGAATCTGCGTCTTGATCGTAGTACTCCTCCCCCTCCTGCTGCTGTTGGTGATGTTGCGGCTGAGAAAGAGAAGTGAACTGAGCGCTAGGGTAAGAAGAGGTAGCGCTGAAGTGGTCGTAAGAGTGGATTTCTTCTTCATTGTCAGTGATGATGGCGTTTTCGTCTTGAGCGTCGACGTTGAAAACTTGTAGACCGCTTGGTGGGGCGGAATGTTTGTACTGCTCTTGCTTGTAGCTCATCGGTTGGGTTTGGGATTGATTATAGGATAGCTGTGCGGGTATTGGTGAGGAGATGTCCAGAGGCTCTGTGCTTGCAGGTCGGGTGCTGGCAGGTGATTTGCTGAGACCTTGCTCTATCCTGTAGGCGCGAACGGCTTCTGCGCCCTGGCCGTAGAGGTGGCGAGGTACAAAGCGGCTTGTGCGTGCCCAGTATGCAGGACGATCTTTGATCGATGTGCTAGTACGTGGAGTGGTGCCATACATGGACGTCCCGTACATGGACTGCCGGCCCTGAGATGCGGAGAAACCAAGGTTGGGCACACTGCGGCTCCAGTCGTGTTGGGTGCTGGATGGAGTGGCGGCAGGAGATGCGAGACCTCTGGCTCGTGCGATGAGCTGACTAGCATTCCCGTCAAAGGATCCTGATCGATACAAGGACTTGGCGCCGGGGGTAAATGAAGGTGGCGGCATTTCAGACCGTGAGTTTGCGAGCGACTGTCGAGCCCTTGCAATGAGACTGCTAGTTGAATCATTGAACGAAGATCGTCCGTTGAATGCCAGCGCACTGTTAGAGGTGTGAGACGGTGATGCTATGGACGTTGACCTCCTAAAGGACTCTTTGATAGCTTCAGCACGAGCGCGCTGTTCCTCAAGTACAGTCCTCGCCGGTGGCTGCTCTTCCTGCTCCGATACAGGAGACGCTGGTGACAATTTAGGTCGCTTAAGCTCGATTTGCTTTGGCTTTTCTTCATCTGACGAGCCAAAGTCGAAGCTACGCTTACGGTGCTTGCTCGGATCGATGCCCATAGCCCGCAACCTAAACCAATCAGTCTCAGTCCGATCTACAGGTGCATTCGCAACCGCCTGTTGGTAGGCCTGGGAGTATGCGGTGATTGAAGTGCTGCCGTTGCTGGTGCTCCTGTCAAACGTAGCCTCAGGAGCTGGATCAGTTACCGGCGCGGAATTGATCGAGCTCACACCGTTCATCTCTGGAATTTGCGTCTGGTGACGCTGTTGCGTTCGCTTGGCACGTCGAGTGTTCGAAGGGACAACAGGTTGTTGCGACACTGGTTGCTCCTCTGGTGGCGCCGCTGTTGTCGCCGTACCGTTCGACATCGCCGGCTGTACCGGTGCAGGTGCGTCTGCCAATTCCTCTTCTTCTCCAGCATCCAGCTTTGCCCGCCGTTCCTTCAGTCGCTTCCTCCTCTCTCGTGCCTTCTGCAATCGCTTCTTCTTCTGCATCGCCGCCATAATCTTGGCCAAGCCTGCCCGCTTCAACTCTTCCAGATACTTCTCGTGCTTCCGATCTACCATCGCCACCCTCCTTTCCATCTCTACAGTCTTTGCAGCCTCCTTCGCCATATTCATGACATCATGCTCAATAAACTGCATGAGCAGTCCCTCCTGGGGGCTGAACATAACATCCGTCGTAAGCGCATGCAGGGCCGAGTCCTTTTCCCGTATTCTTGCTGCCCGTGCCTCCTCTTCTTGTGCTTGTCGATATCTTGCCTGTCGAGCCAACTCTTCTTGCTGCTCGCGTATCTTTCGCTCTCTCTCGGCCTGCTCTTGTCGCTGCCGTGCTGCTGCTGCCTCCGCCGCCTCGGCTTCTCGCCTCAGCTCTGCTTCCTTCGCCTGCTTTGCTCGTTGTGCTTCCTGTACGCGCTGACGCGCTTCATCCTCTCGTCGTTGCCTGTCAGCCGCTTCCTGCTTCGCCTTCTGTGCTTCCGCTTCGTGTGAAGAACTGTCAATCTGCGGTGGTGTTCCTGATGGAGTGAAAGATAACCCGGCTTGTGAAGTTCCTTGCGAGGGTGTCGCATTGAATGACGATCCAGCAAAGTTGAAAGCGGAAGCGGGTTTGGGTGTTGTTGTAGTTGGAGATGCTTGTAAATCCGTGACTGGTGCCTGTGGTTGAAGTTGAGGTTGGGGTTTCGGCTGTGAGGGAGTGAACGACCCTGGCATGAAAAGGTTGGCTGGAGTCGGAGGTGTCGTAGACTGAGGTTGCAAGGTGTTGTTCTTCAAAAAAGGATTTGCGGGAGTCGATGTTGCTGTCGACTCCGATTGCGCAGCATTGTTGAATTTCAGGAAAGGGTTTGCAGCGGTCTGTGGCGTGGTAGATTCCGACTGCGGAGTATAGTTCTTTATGAAAGGATTTCCTGATGCTGCAGGCGATACGGACTGGAAGGAATTGGTGTCCTTTCGCAAGAACGGATTTACATTCGCATCCACTGGCTGCGCAAACTGAATGGTGTTTTTCGAAGGGTCGAAGAGGCCAGGTTGCATAGCCTTCGCGAATGGATTTGGGGCTGTGGTAGAAGTGCCATTGGACTGGAAGGGGGATGCGTTCGCTCTGAGGCCAAAGCCACCAGCAGAAGCTGTTGTTTCGGTTGGCTGTTGTTTGAAGACGCTGGTGGTTTCTGGAACAAACAACGAAGTCTGGTCTTCCATGTGCTGAGCTTGCGCAGCAGACAAACCTCCCTTCTTGGCTTCCTGCACAGTTAAGCCTGCGATGACAGCCGATAATGGGCGACCACAACGCTTGGCCTCGACAATCGTTGCGGAGAAGAATTGAGGCTTAATATCAGCCTTGGGCAGAACATTAGCTTTCCGGTCGTAGCTCTTTTGTTTGATATCCAAGAAGCTCTGTCCTTCCTCGTTGATTTCGAAGACAAAACCGTGCGCCTCGCAGAACTCGACAGCTTCTGATTCGGTATCCATGCCAAGTACTTCTCTCAGTTTGTCCGTTGTCCAAAACTCGACGGGAACTTGATGCCTGTACAGACCGACTCGGTAGCAGCGCCAGACTACGTCAAGCGCAACGTGACGAACCCTATTGAAGGATATGGCGGCCGCACATGCCATCAGATATGATACCCTTGGCGACTTGATCAGGTCCCAAAACCGCTTCCAGTTCGACTGGCACTGTACAAAGTTGTCGTAGTTCCTGTGAATGATGATGGATTTGAGGAGGCGGAAGATCTCCAAAGCAGTCTGCACTCGCGGGTTATTTCGTAGGTCGCTAGGTAGACGATGTAGTTCGTTCTCGAGCTGGGTGTTGGCGTAGATGGGGGCCAGGATCAATCGGTATGCCCAGAACTCGGCCTCGCATTCAGATATGATGTTGGCGCGTCGGTTGTCGGCGTATCGCTCCTTGAGTGAGATCAGAGTCTGATTCAGCTGCTCGACGTCCTGTTGATGCGAGTAGTCGTCCTTCGTACTTCGTGCCATGTGATGGGCCGACAGCATGTAGAATCGGGCACTGTACTCAAGGGAGGTGAGAAGTACGGCAATGTCGGGCCTATTCTCAATACGTTGGGTGCGAAGATCTTTCCGGACAGCTCGTGTACGGTCCCAGAGCCACGAGTGGAGGAATTGGAAATCGTCTTCGTCTAGGCGTCCGTAGAGATACTTGAGGGTTTTCTGCAGATATTAAATCACGATCATGTATAGGGTGCGTCTAACTTACCAAGCAAGTGGCCGGTGAGCGAATCTCTGAGACAAGCTCCACGTCCATGCCTGCCGCTGAGCGTGCGTATGCCTTGACCATGCGCGACTCGTCTGCGATGCGCTGGCTGCGGGATGGTAGATGTTGGGTCTCGGGTGTGCATTCTGGGGCTTTGACGTCCAACTCGACTATGCGACGCACGCGTTCGAATTCCGGACACATTTCCTCGCATAAGCCGTACAGCTTGACGGAATCGATCAGGCGCATCTGGCCCTCCGGGTTCATGAGGCCGTCGCGGACGAACTTCTCGCGAATCTTGGGACGCTCCGCTTTGATCTGTACCTGTCAGCATTGGACCGCAGACAGGGTATACACAGTTCTTACGTGTTGTAGTCGCTTCTGATACTCGTGAGGCGCAAAGGAAGGCGCAGTGGTCGCTCCGAACGGGGTTGAGGTGGAGGCGTTCCTGTAGATATCATGTTAGAATAGGCCGCGAGCGGCCGTGGAAGGCCCTCGTCTGGTATGGAGCGCAACGGTGGTGGTGGTGATTTGGTATGCATCCTGATGATGGCGCCCTCGGTCCGCCCGCGCCCTGTGCTAAAGTCAGAGGGGGGTGGCAGACTTACGAATTGCTCGAGTCGCCCTTCTGCCGTCCCTGCCCGCGTGTGTATAGACCTTGCGCCGGCCGTTCTTCGTTTTGCGCATTGTGTCTACCGCGCGCGCGATTTGTATTGGAGTTGTTGCCGCCTCTTGGACCGCGTCCTCGATCGCCGCCGCCGCCGCCTCGCCCACCTCGCGGTGTTGCCATGGTCGCGACTCTATCACGAAAGGTGTTAGTGCGCGATCAACCTACGTCAATGCCACGGTCGCAGTGCATGCAACAGAGAGGTTCCGGGTGCGGCGAGAAATCGAAAGCCGGTGTTTTGCGCTGCTTGGCCGAGTCGGGTTGAATTCGACTGGCGGTTGCTGCGAGAATGCAACAAAGGCCCATGGATGTCGCGAAGCAAGAGACGCCATGGACGAGCTCCAAGCCCGGGCCTGTGACGCGGTCCTAGCGCCTTGGCATACGTGTGGCTGGAGCGCCGAGTCTCCGCGCTACTATTCACTATTCACCCCTTCCGCCTACAACACGTGCATCTTCAACCTTTCACTTCACTCGGCAATTCACGCATTGCATCCAAGGAGCGCTTTGGTTCGATATCTTGTTTTGATATCTAACATAACCGAAATATCGTAAGTATCCATGTGGGATACCTACATGTCTTTTTTACCAGTTTGCTACCTTCAGTGGGGTTTGGCTACCAACGTCCACTGGCGGCATCCCCACCTCTGACCAGTCCTTCAACGACCAACTGCCCCCAGCTTTTGTACAACGCCGTTCAGCAAGAACAGTCCCAAACCTACGAAACCATACCATATCCAATTACTTCCTCCATTAGGCAGCCATAAACCTTTGTACCTGAGTGGTTGCAATGCAGTCGTGAGCGGCGTGACGTCGTGTGGGGTATATTGCAAGACGTGGACGATTGAGAATATAAAGCCAGAAAATCGCACCAAAGCAAGTTCCAGCGAGTATGCCGAAGCAACCAGCATGGATGGTGCCCAGGTGCTGTGCTGGAACAAAGCTTGACAAGCGTGACCGCGAGAGAAGATGAGTAACAAGATCGTTGCAATCATGAGGCGTTCCGAAGAGAAGAAAACATTAGAAATGAAATGAAATGCATACAAACATGTAAGCAGATGCGAGAAGGGCACGCTAAGTCGAAAGCAATCAGTCGCGAGAAGCTTCCTGCTGACAACTAATGCTGGGCAAGTTCGGTAGTCCGTCGAAGAACGATGGGACAAACATGTCATAGTCGTAAGGAAACCCAGTACCGCTACCAAAGGCCGTACCCTCTGCATGAGTATGATATGGGGCGTCGAATATGGAAAACGGTTGGTCGTATCCTGGCGTGGACACTGGAACCACATTAGATGGGCCAAGACACTGTTGAGGCGGTAGGACATGGTGGTAGCCTGATTGGCTATTACAACACTGCCTTGTCTGGCTACAGTGGAAGTTACCCTGCCGTCCACTCTGGTCATGGTATGGAGCGTGATTAGTCACTTTGACGTCCAGGTCCATGTTGTCGCCTAGATGCAATGCGTGCATCGACTGACCAAAAGAAGTGTTGGGCGTTGCAGCAGAGCCGTGTGGGCCCATGTGTTGTGCTTGCGAAGCTGCCGGTCCACGACCAGGAACTTGCATCTGGTATCGGGATGCACGTGGGCCCTGTGCCTTTTTCTCCTGTGGCAGACGCGACTCAGTTGCCGTGTTGCCTATCTCGGTCTCATTGCCAGATGCATCGGCATCAGACTCTACCCTTGGAGGTGAAGTGGCTCTGGCCCGTCGAAAACGCTTCCTGGGTGCGGCAGGCTGGCGGGGCGGTCTTGTAAGTGGTTGCCACGTCACATGCGTACCTCTGCCAGGATCCTGATTGCCTGTGCCCTCATAAAGGTTGTACCTCGCAAAATGATCTTCGTAAAGCTGCGCAGTCTCGAAAAGATTTGGTAGGATCTCGGATAGGGCTCGACCTTGCATCCGTTCGCTAAAGCTGGATCCTTTCGACGAGGAGAATTGATCGGGCGGTGTTGTTTTAACGGCATACTCCGCTACTTGTCGAAGCTTAGCGACCCATGATCCTCTGCGCTTGATCTGGTCAATGTTGCGGTGCTGAAGCATGATATCGACTGCCAATGTCAAAAGACCTGAAAAAAGTTAGTTGCGATGTTACATTATTGGTAGGCGAGATAGCTTACCCGCCTTGTCCAGGTGCGAGGGCTCTTCGTACGGTACATGGTAGGGCCACCAAGGTGGGGTGCATCCCTGGGGCTGCTCTCTGGGTAGTTTCTTGTGATAAGGTCCGAACAGACTTAGACGCTTGGGCTCCAGTTGTTTTACCCAAGCCGTGACAATGGGCCGCACTGGCTTCATGGTGAGTTCATCTAGTCGTCGGCGGAAGAATCGCTTCAACTCGTCCACATCGCCAATGTAGAATGTATACGACTTTTCGGTCGCCACGGTGACATCTGTGTCATCGTATTGTTCGCCGTCCTCTTTGTCGCTGATTTGATGGGCTGTGGCGTGACGTGGTCGTCCTGGTGTACGGGAATGAGTCCTCTTGCGTTTCTTCACCTGGTCTTCTCTCAATGTAGCTGGGCCAATTAGCGAGAGGCGCTTTCAGAGCAAGCATACCATCTTACCCGGCACCTGGGCCACGGCAGGCTGGTATACTGGCGGTGGAACGGCTTTGGGTGGATTTGCCAGGCGGCGAGCTCCCTGCGACTGTGCTGCACCGTTGCACAGATGCTCGAAGCCGGGAATGGGCCTAAAGACATGTTCCTCACGGCCATCAGGCGAGATGACCTTCCAGCAGCCGATAGGGGTTGGGACAGCGACGGCGACGGCCTCTTCTGGTTCGTCCTTCTTGATAACGGCGTCGACAGCGTGCGAGGATGTTGCCTGAAGAAGTCAGCATATGTGCCGTTGCTATTGCCGCCTAAGTGCCTGCCGGTTCCGGTTGTTTGGGCCGGCGCGGCCGCTAAACGCCGCTACGTCGCGCCAGCGGCTCAAGTGGGGAGAGCGAGCGAACGAGCCGAAAACCTTATCCACTCCCCGAAGCACAAAAAGGAACCACACTCACTGACGACTCTTCCACCACATCGCCAGCATAAACCGTTTCCCACACGTCTTGCCCAAATAGGTTTACTGCCATGGCAGTGCCATCGTCGTTCCGTATTGGCTGCCGGTCCCTCTCGGGAGGGGCCAATGGGTCCGCGGGCCGAAACCTCGCCATGGGTCACTACGGAGCTGCAGCTAGCGGAGCCCGCGACGTGATTGATGGATCGCCTTCCTATGGTGTGAGCATAGGTTTCCGTCCTGTGGCGTCTACGTAGAGTTCGAAGGCAGGAACGGGCTACGCAATGGTTAGTGGACATCTTATACTTTCCGGGAACCATCCCATTGGGGCCCACGATTGAGGCATATGGCTTGACAAGACGATTAGGACGATCTGTACATGACTCGTCGAGCATAGTGTTTGGGTGCGCACGCTTCGCTTAACCTTTGGAGCCTGCAATGCTTACCTGAAAGGAGCAAGTCCTAGATGAAACCCCAGTCTTTGGACGAACGCAAGATGCCCCGCTTTCTGGTTGCAGACTCGAGATAAGCCTGAGCTTGATGCTGAGTTCAATTGGAGCGCAAAACTACCGCTGTGTCCAATAGCGAGGAGAGGTTCGACTCGTCACGAGCTTTCGAGCTACAGCAACGATGTTTGGATAGGTAGCCAGCCGGGAAGAACTGGTTGCGCGATCGGATGAAAGTGGCAGACAAGTCTGATTGGTCTCTCGATTGTCGTGTGCTGACGACGGGAACTCAAGCAGAGCTGCAGTCTCAAGGCTAGAAAGCAAAAAGAAACGAGATCCTAGTGCGAAAAACAATAGAACCAAATGTATTGACCAGGCTCTCAGGTTATAAAGCAGGCGTCGTGTCGCTATGACAAGCCCTGGATCTACCGACTCCTATTTACTGCACCTACCCTCACAGGCATCCACTTGGCGACGTCCAGCATCCTGGCCTTTTGAAGCAAACAGACAAAGCATCTCGCATGATTTTGCCGTCCGCGGATGTCGATTCGAGGGTTACAGCACCCATTAAGTGTCAGGAGGCTTGGACAGGCCTCCAGGTCTGGCCCCGGGCTTGTGGAGATGTCCAGTGCATCGTTCCACTTCCCCGCCCCCGCTTGACTTTATTTGGAGATCTCGCCCTCCTTCTCAGTCGAAGTCGCCTTGAAGAAAATGACGAAATGTGCATTAGACAGGGATCTGGCGTTCTCCCCCACGGATGTATACACATTAGCGGCAACGCATGCCGCATGGCATGTAGGGGTCTTCCTGCCAGACTCCATCATGCAAACAGTATCTGGATGCTATCGTCGCACGATCAATAGGTCCAATCAAATACCTGTTGAGCGATGAGCCTTCAGCCTAGCATAATACTAACGTGGTCGATACTAAGACGGTGTTCATGTACATTTTCGTAGAGGGTGTGTCAGTCGAAACCCCACGTCCACACAACGTACGCGAGGCACTACGCTAGCACACAATTCGACGAAGTCCTCAGTGGCGCCTTGCCGATGACCAGGGAAAGCTAGGTCTCGACTTCTCATGCGTTACATTGATCCCCGGAATGTATTTCGCTGTTCCACCTCGCCTGCGACATTTCCGCCAGCCATCGCACGACCCTCGTACGCACAGCACGAGGATCAGATAGCACATACAGCAGGAGCGCTAAACAAATTAGTCCGCATCCCCGAACCAAAGATTCAAAGCCTCCAAACAGCCGAAGGGCCTTCATCCACATGATCCTACGCACACTCCAGCGCCACACGGTCCATCTAAAGGAGGTACACAAGATGCTTTACAGAGTCCGTTCGATCTCGGACAGGTCCGCGCCGCTCACCCGCTTACCAGGCTGTTGGCTAGAGATTGAGTTGAATCTGACTAGATATCTGATCGATCTATCTGAGGAGGTCTCGAACGAGTTAGACAAGTCGTTCACCTCGCTAATGCTTGCACACTGGTGCAGTGCAGTGAAGAATCAATTTCTGCACATCGCCGCGAGACGCGACTTCCCTTCCGCTTGTTCACTCGCGGCGCTCGACAACTGAGACTGACCGACACCAATTGACCCCGTCCAAACGAGTCCACCATGAGATCATCTCGTATTGACGGACCAAAAAAAGGGACCCGGATTTTCGACTGCGCTACACTGTAATAGTATAGCAGAATTAAACGTGCCGCATCGTTCCACGGCTGCTACTAGTACGGCAACGGCCCGTTCAACTAGTTTATGCCTAACGTGGTTCACAAGCGAGTCGGCCACCCAAGTGAGTCGGCCACCTCGCCTCAGCAAAACGCCTGCGCAGCAACAACGCGTAATGCCTCAACAACGTAACGTGCAGAAGACTTATACTAAAGGAGATGTATTTATTGCTATCTCTAATATTACATCTAAGCAGATTCAAAGTGAAAGACGCGCTGCAGCTGTCCACAAAGTCCCTCGATCAACGATCCAAGACCAACGCGCTAGACGACGCCCTCAACGCGACTGCGAGCCGAAATCAAAACGCCTTACAAAGCTAGAAGAGAAGGCAATTGTTCAGCGTGTACTTAAAGAGGGTCTACGTAGTATACCGCCCTCGAAGGCTTGCGTACGAGATATAGCTAATAGACTGCTAAGAGAGCGTAGTAGAAAGCCTACGGGCAAGAACTAAATTAATAACTTTATCAAGCGTACACCTAAGCTGCGTACGCGATAGAGCCGTCCGTACGATCGCCAGCGAGCTGTGTGCGAGGACCCAGCGGTTATCCAGCCCTAGTTTAGCCTGGTTCAATCAATAAAGGCGAAATATAGCATTATAGATAAGGACATATAGAACTTTAATAAGTCTAGCTTCTTAATAGGCAAGATATTATCTTAGCTTGTTGTTACAGGCTTAGAGAAACCTAGCAAACAGAAGAAGCTACAGCCTAGCGATCGTAAGTAGGTTACGCTAGTATAAGGCGTCAGCGCGACAGGGCGCGTTATCCCACCCTTCCTTATCTTTGCAGGCAAGGTCCTTATTACCTCTTAGTTTGTAGATCTACCTCGCGATTAGATTATTACTGTCTCTTCTACTAGCTAGATTAACAACGACCTC